>Ga0153928_1000531_pt1 | contig 18631 bp, 21 predicted proteins | sample TSNJ012MetaG_FD_106656 | JGI IMG/M metagenome (GOLD analysis project Ga0153928, IMG submission 106656) | Attine ant fungus gardens microbial communities from New Jersey, USA - TSNJ012 MetaG | ecosystem: Host-associated > Fungi > Mycelium > Unclassified | place: USA: New Jersey, Wharton State... | reverse complement strand
TTCATCCAACCGGACGACGGCGGCAAGGACGTGTTCGTTCACGCGACCGCCCTCGAGCGCGCGGGAATGCGCGGACTGGCGGAAGGCCAAAAGGTCGCCTACGACACGCAGGAAGATCGCCGCACCGGCAAAATCGCCGTCGGCAACATCCAGGCCGTCTGATCGCCAGGGCGACCGCAAACGCCGCGCGTGACGCGCCGTCCCCATCGGCGCTGTTCGGATGCTGGGCGAGGCGCCGGACGAAACCTACGCGTGCCAAGCTTGTGGCGCGTGCTGCGCCTATTCGGCGGAGTGGCCGCGCTTCTCACTGGAGAACGATGCCGACCTCGAGCGCATCCCGCGCGCTTACGTCGATGACGGGGGCGGGCGCATGCGGTGCGAGGGCGATCGCTGCGCGGCGCTAACGGGCGAGGTCGGCGTCGCAACCGCCTGTGCGGTGTATGCGGTACGGCCGCAGGTGTGCCGCGCATGCCTGCCGGGAGACGACGCCTGCCGGACGGCACGCCGTCGCTTCAATCTATGACTATCTCTTCTTCGTTGCCGGAGCATGATCGCCAGGAGCGGGTTTCAGTTTGTGGAAATAATCATGCTCCGACGACAAACCGAAGCAGGATGACAATTCGCAGAAAAATTATCAACGATCGGAGCTGACATGGCACGCGTCTTTCGAACGGGACAGATGGTACGCCTCTTGCGCGGCTTCCCTCATAAGTCGGCCGCGCAAGGCGATTACAAGATCGTGAGCCAGCTTCCAGACGACGGAGGCGAGTTGCAATATCGCGTCAAGAGCGCGCGCGAGCCGCACGAGCGGGTGGTAAAGGAAAGCGAGCTGACAAAGGCGTGATGCAGCGACGCAGCGCGCCAAATGTTCAGACCGGCACGTGCAGGACCGTGATCCACTCATGTCCGCATGCACGGCACTGCCAATGATGATGAATGATGCCGCCGCCGCGATACTCGGATCATGCCGGCGCGATCGACGCCGGCTGAGGGCAAGCCGGACAGCGTCCGCCGCCGGGCGCATTGTCGTTCTGAGGCAACGGCGCGAGGGGGTGGCCGATTCTGCCTTAATCCATCCGTCCATTGCCAAATTTCGGGGCCTGACCGAGAACTGCCCGCCGAAGGCGAGACGACAATCGCTTGAACGCCTCACGCAAACTTGTCGGAACCTAACGCGTACTCGTCCGGTTATCGATTGCCAGGTGCCGGATACCGCGTACTGCACGAGGACGGGAAGGTGAGCCTTGAGCTGCACTGCGATGGACGTGGACGGATATCGTCGGAAATCGAAGCGCTATGCGGAGCTTGCGGTTACCGCCTGCGACGAAACCCAGCGCAATCTTCTGACCCAGGTTGCTCTGAGATGGCAGCGTTTGGCGGAGCAGGCGGAGCCCGATCCGTACGGTGACGAACCGGGCGTCGTGTTGCCATGATGCTCCGCACAGAGTGCCGGCCCCACGCGTGCGATTCCGCTCCCGGCGTCGCCAACTTCTAGTTGCATATCGATGTAGCCGGATTGAACACAGCCCTCCTTCACCCAAGCCCTTCGGTGCGGGCTTGCGGCTCTAGCGAATCATGCCGATAGTCCCCACGAACGAATTGGCGTCGTAGATGGTGGCAAATCGATTCAACAAGGCTCGGCGGCGCTGGGCGCTTCCCGCCATTGTGACGCTCGCGGCGACGGCCGCGCTGACGGCACTGAGCGTCGACGCCAGAGAGGCTCGCCGCGCGGCGCCCACCGAGGCGACGGCACCGCGCGCTGCCGGCGAGCCGATCATGGCGGTCGTCTCGATCAAGTCCCAGCAGGTCACCTTCTACGACGCCGAGGGTTGGATCCTGCGTGCGCCGGTATCGACCGGCGTCAAGGGACGCGAGACGCCGGCCGGCGTCTTCGCCGTGGTCGAGAAGGACGTGGACCACCACTCGAGCATGTATGACGATGCCTGGATGCCGAACATGCAGCGCATCACCTGGAACGGCCTCGCGCTGCACGGCGGGCCGCTGCCCGGATACGCGGCCTCGCACGGCTGCATACGCATGCCCTACGGCTTTGCGGAGAAGCTGTTCGACAAGACGCGGATCGGGATGCGGGTGATCATCTCGCCGAACGACGCGGCACCGGTCGAGTTTTCCCACCCCGCGCTGTTCATGCCGAACCCGCAGCTCGTCGCGGCTGCTCCCGCGCGTGCCGAGACGCTCGCCCGCGAGGCCGCGGAGACCGCGCAAGCGGCCGACAAGGCGAAGAAAGCCGCCGCGACGGCGGAGCGCGAGGCCGCGCCGCTCGCGGCATCGCTGCGCAAGCTGGAACGGCTCAAGACCGGCGCCGACGCCGAGGTCGCGTCCGCCGACAAGGCTCTCGCTGCCGCAAGGACGGATCAGGCCAGGGCGCGGGCCGAGGAGCGCAAGCAGAAGGCCGCCACCAGGGCCGCGGAGCTGGCGACGCAGCTCGACACTGCCAAGGCCGACGCGGCCGCAAAGCTCGACGCCGCCGCCGCCGCAAGGACCGCCGCCAAGGAGGCCGAGACCAGGAAGGCCGCCACCGCCAAGGCGGCGCTCGACGCGAAGCTCGCGCTCGAGCCGGTCTCGGTCTACATCAGCCGCGCGACGCAGAAGCTTTACGTGCGGCGCAACACGCACAAGGAGCTGCCGGACGGCGGCGAGATGTTCGACGCGACGATCGAGGTCCCGATCACGATCCGCGATCCCGACAAGCGGATCGGCACGCATGTGTTCACCGCGATGGCGCGCAACGATGCGGGCCTGCGCTGGACCGCGGTCACCATCGACGACGGGGACGACGCCAAGAATGCGCTCGACCGCATAACCATCCCGCAGGACGTGCTCGATCGCATCGGGCCGACCGCAGTGTCGCGATCCTCGATCATCGTGTCGGACGAGCCGCTGAGCCGCGAGACCAACTATCGCACCGAGTTCGTCGCGGTGCTGAGCAACCAGCCTCAGGGCGGCTTCATAACGCGCCGGCCGACGCCCAGCGTCCGCGTTGCGGGCCCCGACGAAGGCTTCAGTCCGTTTTCCTGGTTCCAGCGCCGGGATCCCGAGCCTGACAATAGCCGCCGGCGCCGCGAGCAGATTTATCAGCCGCAATATCAGCCGCAGCGGGGGTGGTGGTAAGACATCGCACGCATAATACGTCCTAAAAATCGGCGGCGACCAGTTCATAGGAGCCCTTGCGCCGTCGTTTGAACGCCTTCACGGCCGCCACGTAGATTTCGTTGCGATTCGCGTCGAACGCGCGCAGCAGGCTCGCCTCGTCCGCCGCCAATTTCGGCTGCAACCGCCGCAGCGCGTCCTCGGTCACGAAGAACGACCACTCCATCGCGCTGTCGTGGCCCCAGAAGCGCACTGCGCGCCGGGTCGGGTCGAAGACGCGGCTTTGATTGGGGAAATTAATCATCCTCGCTGCACCCAAGGTCGACGCGGGCTTCCGCGCCATCGCGCAACCATCAGATCGTGGGCCTCCTGCCGTGGCCGCGGCGCATGAAACCGACGGCGGCGATCCCGCGCGGGGCGTCCGCGGCCTGTCCCTGCGGGCCGCGTGCCGACGCCGCGGTGTTCTCGTGGCGGCGCCGCGGTTCGGCGCGAGAGGGGGCGTGGCGCTGGGCGGCATGGCGATGAGCGCTCGCCCCATTGCCATTTGCCAGGGGGCGATTATCGGATGGGATGGACTTGCCGATCAGCTTCTCGATGTCGCGCAGGAACGCGAGCTCTTCGCGATCGCACAGCGATATCGCCGTGCCGTCGGCGCCCGCGCGCGCCGTGCGGCCGATCCGGTGCACGTAGGTTTCCGGGATGTTCGGCAGGTCGAAGTTCACCACGTGGCTGATGCCGTCCACGTCGATGCCGCGCGCGGCGATATCGGTGGCAACGAGAGTCTTCACGTCGCCCCGGCGAAAGAGCGCGAGCGCGCGCTCGCGCTGACCCTGCGATTTGTTGCCATGGATCGCCTGGGCCGCGATACCGGCCTTTGTCAGTTGGCGGACGACCTTGTCGGCGCCGTGTTTGGTTCGCGTGAAGATGAGAGCGCGATCGATCCGGCCGCGACGGAGGACGTCGACCAGGAGCGCGGGTTTTCCGGCGCGATCGACATGGATGATGCGTTGCGCAACGCGCTCGACGGTCGAGGCGGGCGGCGTCACCGCGACCCGGACCGGGTCGCGCAGCAACTGCGTTGCCAGCTCGGCGATGGCGCCGGGCATTGTCGCGGAGAACAACAGCGTCTGCCGCTTGGCCGGCAGCTTGGCGACGATTCTCCGGATATCGTGAATGAAGCCCATGTCGAGCATGCGGTCGGCTTCATCGAGCACCAGCACTTCCACCCCGCCAAGGCGGAGCGCATTGTTGTTGACGAGATCGAGCAGCCGACCTGGCGTCGCCACCAGAACATCGACGCCGCCGAGGAGTGCGCGCACCTGTCCGCCCATCGGCACGCCGCCGATGGCCAGCGCGGTGTGGACGCGCAGATGACGGCCGTAGGTGCGGAAGCTGTCGAGGATTTGGCCGGACAGCTCGCGGGTCGGACTTAGCACCAGCACGCGGCAACTTTTGCGCTCGGGTGCGCGCGGGTTGGCGGCGAGCTGCTGAAGGATGGGCAGGGCGAAGGCAGCGGTCTTGCCGGTGCCGGTCTGGGCGATCCCGATCACGTCGCGTCGCGACATGACGACCGGGATGGTCTGCACTTGGATCGGGGTTGGGCTGGCGTATTTTTCTTCGGCGATTGCACGCGCAATCGCGTTGTTGAGGCCGAAGCCGGCGAAGGAAGTCAATGAAGTGCTTTCTATGTGCGCGCCGGCGCGCCCTTGCGCGATGCGCTCGGGGCCGCCGTTTGCGGGTTAAGACACCCCGCGCGATCTCAGGTGTCGTGGAAATGAACGGGCGAGCCAGAGACCGTTTAACGGGAATCCGTACACGCGGCTCGCAAGCGCCGAACCGGCTGCTGGCGGTTATATAGGGCCTCGATGTGTTCGTTTCAAGGCGGACGCAAGCTCCGGAGCGAACTTCGGGATCGAAGGATACCAGTAACTCTATGATTCCAGTGTCCCGATTCCGAAGTTCGCTCGATTTTGCCGCACGCTCCGTAGCGAACTTCGGAATCGAAGGACACTAGCAACTCTATGATTCTAGTGCCGCTTGAACCCGAAGTTCACGAACGGACTCGCGGCACTTGTGTCGCGAACTTCGGGCACTAGCCAGCGGGAATTTTAAGGCGCAATATCGCTCATCACCGGCAACGCTCGTTCGTCAGGCGTCGGTGGCCGAGAGACCGGTCGCGCTCCCGCCTGTACGGCCATCGAGGAGTGCGTTCATGCCGCTTCGCCGGCTTGTAAGCGACCCGGGATCATGCGCGGCTAACGACCTTAAAGCGATGACAGCGGAGACGCGTGACCTGAACGGTTTCGATTACGGCGCTGCGGCCGAGCTGTTCATGAGCCGCAGCAGGACGACCAAGCGACACCCCCGGTACAAGCGGTTCGACACTGCCGCGCAAGCCGTGCGCTTTGTGGTCGAAGAGCTGCCCGCCGCGGTGTTGCCAGGCGCGTATCTCTTGGTCGCGGAAGCCCGCTTTGGGGTGGAGGAAATTCGCACTCTCTACGAAGGCGCGGGCTACCCGCTGCCGCGTGCGGTCGACCAATGCTGACGTTATGATTCGAGTGCCGCTTTGAACCCGAAGTTCGCACGCGGACTCGCGGCACCAGGCTGGCAAACGCGAAAGGGTGGAGGCCGTGCGGGATACTCGGATTCGCCGTCGACGCGGCTCGACTCGCTTTACGCACTTGGCGGCCTGCGTCAGCGAAGAAGACGGCAGTTTCACGGTGCAGGTCAGACTCTCCCACGAGGCGGAACCGGAGAACCGCGCCTGGGGCGAGGAGATCGCGGATTCGTTTGAAACGGCGTCCGCCATGCTCGACGATTTGGCGGCCGGCTATGGGATTCCGCAAACCCACATCGAGATCATCCTGCGGATGGAAAATGCGAGGGACGGCACCCGACACTGACAGGCTCGCGGTCGTAAGCCGCGCGAATCGCAGCGATATGCCGATCGGTCAGTCTTTTTCGGCTTCCGAAGGGACTTCGGACGCGGTTTGCTCAGCTTTGCGCTGAGCCGTCCTCTCTTCCTTCTTTCTCTGCTTTTCCTCGCTTCGTGCGCGCGCTGCCCTGTCTCGTTCAAGGCGGTCTCTGCGGTAATTCGGTTTGAATGGCATGGAGTGCGCTTCCCAATCGGTCGTCGGTTGATATCGACGGCTATGAGCCTATATATACGCCATCATTCTCGATTTTCAGCCAGTACCGCGCCGAGGCAATAAAATTCCTCGACACCGGCTGGACGTTTGGCGCGCATGCCGGCATGTGCGACCCCTCAGCAAGCATCGGAGGCCAGGAATGGCACGCAAGCCAGCAACGCGAGAAGAATTCGTCCTGTTTGATGTGCTTTACGAAGACGGAACCCAGCGGTCCAACCGCCGCGTTCCAAGCCAAATCCTCGGCGGGCTCGACGGGGATGCTCCCGCGCGCGCAGCCATCGAAGAACAGGACCGGCTCATCGCCGAAAAGTCCGGGAAACCCTCCGTGCCTGTGAAGAGCATCCGTCGATCCGGGGGAAAATGAGCCGCGGTCGACAGCGTTGCGTCGGCCGCGGTCTGATTTCCGATGTGCCGGTTATGTCAAAGTCAGCTCGCTTTCCTTGGCAATCCGTTCGTACGCTTCGCCTGAATGCTTGATGCGATATTCAAACTGCCCATCATCGCTCTGCGGAAGTCGCGCGGTTACCTTGTACGCGCCGCGCGGCGCATCCTGGCTGGGGGAGGCCGGTCGATAGCTCACACTTCGACCCACGTTGAATTTGTGACTTGACATCGTGTCTCCATGGCGAGCCGGGCTCTGAGGTCTTCAGTATCGACTTCAGCGCCCGCAGTGGCCGCAACTTCCAACGCGGCCGGGTCGGGATTATGCACTGGCTCGGCTGTTAGAGGCTTCGCGGGTATGGCCGCCTTTGTGCTTCTTGGCAAGCCCAGCCCATTCCGCTTTGCGCAGGGCATCGGCGCGGCGACGGGCTTCGGCACTCCGCGTAAAATCCGCCGTTGGCCGCCCCGTGCGCCGAACCTCGATTGAGCAGATCGTGACCGAGGAGAACTGCTGACATGACGGTGTCAGCGGTGGACCGCTATGAAAAGCGCCACGATCATCGCCGACCGATGCCGGCAGCGTCAGCCCCTGCAGCGCAGGCTTTCTTTATTTGCACCGGCCGGCTTGCGCCGGGCACAAGTCCCCCACCCCTTACCCCTCCCCACCATTCGCTGCGCGAATGGCGGGAGGGGAACCGAGAGATGTGTGTGCGCCCCTAGCGCCTTCGTGGGGGCAAGTCTTTTCTGAAAAAGAAGCAACTTAATCGTTACCGACGAGCAGGCACTTCAGGAAATGTGGCCGGCACCGAGAACGGCTTGGTGGCGTCGACCACGAACATGATGAGGGCCGTCAGCTCGCTCGCGAGCTCGGCGTCCGGTACATATTAGAAGGCAGCGTGCGCAGGTCGGGCAGCCGCGTGCGTGTGACCGCGCAGTTCATCGAAACCGTATCGGGCCGCCATCTGTGGGCGGATCGGTTTGACGGCGACCTGGTCGACATCTTCGATCTTCAAGATCAGCTCGTTACGAGCGTCGTCGGGGCGATAGCGCCGCAACTCGAGAAAGCGGAGATCGACCGCGCCAAGCTGGATATGACCGGCGATCTGGCGGCTTACGATTTTTACCTTCGCGGCCTCGCCAGCTGGAATCGATGGACGGGGGAGGAAAATGCCAAAGCGCTGCAGATGTTCAACGCGGCGATAGCAAAGGACAGCGACTTTTCGACCCCCTACAGGCTGGCCGCTTCCTGTCACCATTTTGCCAAGGCGAATGGCTGGGCCGCGAGCTTTGACGAAGAGGAAATCTCTCGCTTGATCGAGCGGGCTGCCGACATCGCAGGCGTACCCGAATGACGGTGCGACTGCGACGGCAGCCCCGCCGGCGCTGCCCTTTGCCGCGCCGAAGGAACAGGTCCGCTGTCGCGACCGCGAGCGCCGGCACGAGCCGGTTGGAATACGCCGACCAGAGGAATAAAGCGCTTCATTTAGCCGACAGGCGAGACACCCAGTCGGACACCTTGTCGCCGCTGCCCATGTCGGGCTGCACCATGCCGTCGATCATGAAGGTCGGCGACACGTGGATGCCGTTTTGCCGAGCATATTTGGCGTGCCATTTGATTTCGCGGTCGAGATTGGGGATGGCAAACGCGTCGGCGAGCTTCAATCCGCTGTAATTCTCAAGACGCTTTATAATGTCGTTCGGCGTTGCGTCCATGTTCGGGCCGGCGCAATGCCTGGTGAACTCGAACTCCTCGCGATGCGCGGCAACGGCGGCGAGCACCGCTTTGGCCGCTTCCTTGCCGGCCGGCAAGGTGGAAGCGGCCAGCACGCAGCGGACGATCACGCCGGAATACATGTGCCATGGCTGCGACTGCAGGCGAAGCTTGACGGTGATGTTGTCCGCCCCCGCCGCCGCCAGCGTCTCATCGAGCTTGGAAAACGCCCTCGCCGAGAACGGGCAGGTCGGCTCGAGGAAGATCTCGAACGCACGCGGGCCGCGGCCCCAATTCAGCGGTTCGGCGCGCCACGTCTGGATCGTCTCGCTCATTCCGTCGTCCTCGCTTCGGGCGTCAAAAGCAGCCGTTCGCCCGCTACTCGTTTCTTCGACACAGCATATCAGAGCATGATCCCGAACAGCGGCCACTCGTGTCCCGATTCCGCGTTCCGACCTGTTGCGAGGGCTCATCTGCGGATAGACTGGATTTCCGCTCGATCAGCGAACCGGTCCGTCAAGTGCGGCTCGCAACAACACAGGGGGAAGAAATGACCAAAGCATCACCTGCTGCAGAGAAGTGCATCGACCGGCGCGGCGTGCTCAAGGCCGGTGCCGCCCTTGCGGCGGCAGCCCCGGCGCTGCTGCGGGGAGAATATGCCAACGCCCAGCCGCGAGAGAACCGCGCGGCGCTGCGCGCCTACGTGGGCGCTTTCACCACCCCGGAGCGCAAAGGGCATGGCGGCGGCATCAACGTCTATCGGGTCGACCCGACTTCGGGCGCCTGGACCCACGAACAGCTCGTCGAGGTCGTCAATCCCTCGTTCCTGACGCTCGACCGGGAGCGGCGCTTTCTCTATTCGGTGCATGCCGACCTCGACGAGGTCAGTGCCTATGCGATCGACAAGCAAACCGGGCACATCACGCCGCTCAACCGGCAGTCCTGCGGCGGCAAGAACGGGGTGCACCTGTCGATCGATCCGACCGGCCGCTGGATCGTCACCGCGAATTACAGTGCCGGCTCGGTCGGCGTGGTCCCGATCGAGAAAGACGGCAGCCTGGGGCCGCGCAGCGATCTGGCGACGCTGCCCGGCGAACCGGGACCGGACCGCAAACAGCAGGCGAGCTCGCATCCGCACAACGCGGTGTTCGATCCGAGCGGCCGGTTCATCGCCGTGCCCGACAAAGGGCTCGACCGGGTGTTCGTGTTTCGCCTCGACGCCGCGAGCGGGAAACTCACGCCGAACGATTCGCCTTTCGCCACCACGCGCGCGGGCGACGGCCCGAGGCACATTGCGTTTCATCCGCAAATGCCGTTGGCGTACGTCATCAACGAACTCAGCTCGAGCGTGACGACCTATCGCTTCGATCCCCAGCGGGGCAGCTTGCAGGCGATCCAGGTCCTGCCGTCGGCCCCCGCGACCTACACCGGCAACAACACCGGCGCCGAGATCGTCGTCGCGCCGTCCGGCCGCGTGGTCTACGCCTCGAACCGCGGGCACGACAGCATCGGCGTTTTCGCGGTCGATAAGCGCGCCGGGACGCTGACGCCGGTCGACTGGGCGCCGACCCACGCGAAGTCCCCGCGCTTTTTTGGCCTCGATCCGTCCGCCAAAATGATCTACGCGGCCAACGCCGACGAGGGGTTCAGCGCCGAGCAGAACACCGACACGATCGTGCCCTTCAGGATCAACCAAACGAACGGAACGCTGACGCCAACCGGTCAGGTCATCAAGGCCAACAGCCCCTGCACGATCGTCTTTGCCGGCGGGTAGGATGCTGCGTCAATTGTTCTTCGGCGGCGTCATCAGCCTCGCCAATATTGCCATCCACGCCCTGGCGATGACCTCTGTCATCGGCGTCAGCCGCGCCGCCTCGACGCGCCATGCCGAGCGGCCCAGGCTGCGCCTGGTCGCGATCATGGTCGCGACCGTGTCGGTGCTGATGACTTTTCATCTTGCCGAGGTCGGGGTTTGGTCGCTGGGGTACGCGCTGCTCGACGTAACGCCGCCCGGCGCCGATCGCTTCTATTTTGCCTTCGTCAACTATGCGACGCTCGGCTATGGCGACATCGTGCCGGTTGCGGATTGGCGCCTGCTCGGGCCGATGACGGCGATGAACGGCGTGCTCCTGTTCGGCTGGTCGACCGCGGTCATCTTCGACGTGCTGTGGAAGGCGCTCCAGAACGCCGACGAGGCCTAGAGCGTGATGACTTTTCTTCGAATCGTCATCCCGCTCTAACTTCTTCTTGGAGCATGATCCTTTTCCGAAAACCGGTACCCACTTTTCGGGATCATGCTCTAGCCGCCGTTATTCCGCCGGGGCGTGCAGCGCCGGCGCGTCGTCGGGCTCGGGCTGGGGCGCCGCTGCCTCTGCGCGCGGGCGCGCGCCGGGCCACAGCCGCTCGCGCAGCGACTGGAACGTCACATAAAGCGGCGGAATAGCGAAGATGCCGACAAACGAGGCGAGGATCATGCCGCCGAACACGGGCGTGCCGACGTCGCGGCGCGCCAGCTGCGAGGCGCCGGTGGCGACCACCAGCGGCCACAGGCCGAGGATGAAGGCGAACGAGGTCATCATCACGGGACGGAAGCGCAGCCGCGCGCCGTCGGCCGCCGCCTTGAGCAGCGGAACGCCCTTCTCGCGCTGCTCCTTGGCGAACTCGACGATGAGAATGCCGTTCTTGGCGGCGAGACCGATCAGCACGACGATGCCGATCTGGGCGTAAAGATCGAGCGTCAATTTGCTGAAAACGATCGCCGTGAAGGACCCCAGGATGCCGATCGAGACCGACAGCAGCACCGGGACCGGAATGGTCCAGCTTTCGTATAATCCCACCAGGAACAAATAGGCGAACAGCACGGCAAAGCCGAGGATGATCGGCGTCTTGCCCTCGGCGCGCTTCTCCTGGAAGGCGGTATCGGTCCATTCGCCGGCGTAGCCGGGCGGAAGCGTCTTGGCGGCGACCGTCTCCATCGCCTTGAGCGCTTGGCCGGAGGAGACGCCGGCAGCAGGCCCGCCCTGGATCGTCACGGCGCGCAGATTGTTGTAGCGGATCAGCGCCGGCGGCCCGACGGCGAGCCGCACTTCCGCGAGGCTGCGCAGCGGGATCATGTTGCCCTGCGCGTCGCGCACGTTGATGCGATAAATGTCGTCGACGCGCGCGCGGTCGGCTGCCTCGGCCTGCACGTTCACCTGCCAGCGGCGGCCGTAGAGATTGATGTCGTTGACATACAGTCCGCCAAGCGATGCCTGCAGCGCCTGGAACACGTCGTTGAGCTGCACGCCCAGGATCTGCACCTTGTCGCGATCGATATCGAGGTAGATCGACGGGTTGGTGGCCGAGAAGGTGGTGAACACGCGGTTCAACTGCGGATCCTGGTTGGCTGCCACGGTGAGTCCGCGCACGACCTGCGCCAGCGCCTTGGGGTCGCCGCCGCGCAGGTCTTCGAGCACGTAAGCAAAGCCGCCGCCGGTGCCGAGGCCGATGATGGGCGGCGGGGCCAAGGGCACGACCGAGGCGCCCTCGATCTGACGCAGTTTGGGCCCGAGCCGCGCAATCACCGCCGCCGCGCCCAAGGTACGGTCCTTCTTGCGCTCGTCGAAGGGCTTGAGGGTGACGACGCTGAACGCGGCATTCGACGCCGAGTAATTATCGATGAAATTGAGCCCGATCACCGAGGTGTAATCCGCGATCGCTTCTTCCTGTTTGAGGATCGCCTCGGTCTGCCGGATCACTTCCGACGTGCGTCCGACCGAGGCGCCGCCCGGCAACTGGACCACCACGAACAGCGCCCCTTGGTCGTCCTCCGGCAGGAAGCCGGTCGGCGTGATCTTCGAGAGGCCGACGATGCCGCCCGCGGCCACCGCGACCATGAGGAGACCGATGACCGACACGCGCACGAGGCGCGCCACCGCCGCGCCGTAGAGGTCGCGCACATAGTCGATCGAACGCATCACGTAGCCGATCGGGCCGCGGCGCGGCCCGTGGTGCGGGCGCAACAGCACGCCGCAGAGCGCCGGGGAGAGGGTGAGCGCGTTGATGGCGGAGAGGAACATCGACACCGCGACGGTGACGGCGAACTGGCGGAACAGCTCGCCCGAGATGCCGGGAATGAACGCGACCGGCACGAACACCGAGAGCAGCACCAGGGTGATGGCGATAATGGGCGCGGTGATTTCCGCCATCGCGCGCTTGGCCGCCTCGGCGGGCGTGAGCTCGGGATGCTCCTCCATCACGCGCTCGACGTTCTCGACCACGACGATCGCGTCGTCGACCACGATGCCGATCGCCAGCACCACCGCGAGCAACGAGACGGTATTGCCGGAATAGCCGACCGCCAGCAGCGCCACGAAGGTGCCGATCAGGCTCACCGGCACGGCGAGCGTCGGAATCAAGGTCGCGCGGACGCTGCCGAGGAACAGATAAACCACGAGGACGACGAGGACGAAGGCCTCGAGCAGCGTCTTCTGGACCTCGCGGATCGTATCGGTGACGAACACCGTCGGATCGTACGTGACCTTCCAGGCCAGATCGTCGGGGAAGCGCGTTTGCAGCTCCTCGATCTTGGCGCGCACCGCCTTGAGCGTGCTGATCGCGTTGGCGCCGGGGCTCTGGTACATGGCGATCGCCGCCGCCGGCCCGCCGTTGAAGCGCGTCTCGCGGTCGAGATTGGCGGCCCCCAGATCGACCCGCGCTACGTCGCCGAGGCGCAGCACCGACCCGTCCGGGTTGGTGCGCACGACGATGTTGTCGAAATCCTTGACCGAGGTCAGTCGGCCCTTGGTCTGGATGTTGAGCTGGAGCTGCTGGTCGTTGGAAATCGGCCGCGCCCCGATGCGGCCGACCGCCGCCTGCACGTTCTGCGCCTTGATCGCGTTGACGATGTCGCCGCTCGTCAGGTTGAGGCCGGTGAGCCGGTCGGTGCGCACCCAGACGCGCATGGAATAATCCTGCGGACCCCACAAAGTCGCGTCGCCGACGCCGGGCGTGCTCTTGATCGTATCGAGCATATTGATGGTGACGTAATTCGACAGGAAAAGCTGATCGTGCGTGTGCTTGGGTGAGTAGAGCGCGATGACCCCGAGCAGCGCGGACGACTTCTTTTTTACCGTGACGCCTTGCTGCTGCACCGTCTGCGGTAGGCCGGAGAGGGCGATCTGCACCCGATTGTTGACGTTGACGGTGTTGATGTCGGGATTGGTGCCGAGCTCGAAGGAGACGATGAGCGTGTAGCTGCCGTCGTCGCCGCTCACGCTCTTCATGTAGATCATCTTGTCGACACCGACGACCTGCGCCTCGATCGGCTGCGCGACGGTCTGGTCGACCACGGCGGAATTGGCGCCGGGATAAACGGTGGTGACCGACACCTGGGGCGGGACGATGTCGGGATATTGCGCGATCGGGATCGTATAGAGCGCCAGCGCCCCGGCGATCGTCGTCACGATGGCGATGACGATGGCAAGGCGCGGGCGATCGACGAATACAGCGGAGAGCATCGCGTCAGCCCTGGTTGAGGTTGCCCTGAACAGGGGTTGCGCGCACGGGCCCGTCCGGGCGCACGCCTTGCAGGCCCTGGACGATGACCAGCTCGCCGCCCGCGAGCCCTTGTTCGACGATGGCGTCGGCGCCGGTCTCGCCGCTGACTTTGACGCGCTTGACCGCCGCCTTGCCGTCCTCGACCACGAAGACGTAGAGGCCTTCCTGGTCGGCGATCAGCGCCGCCTGGGGCACGACGACCTTTTCCGTGGGCGTGCCGGCCTCGGCGAAGACCCGCACGAGCTGCCCGTCGATGAGCGCGCCGGACGGATTGGGGAAGGTGGCGCGGACCAGCACCGTGTCGGTGGCACGGTCGACGCTCACGTCGACGAAATTGATGCGGCCCGCCTGGTCGTAATACGTGTTGTCGGCGAACCGCAGCCGCACATTGATGCCGGTGACGTCGACGTGATTGCCGCTCTCGCGCGCGCGCAGGAAATCGCGCTGGCTCACGGGAAAGCTGACGTACATCGGATCCCGGCTCACGATGGTGGTCAAAGTCCCGCTCTGCGGAGTAACGACGTTGCCCTTGGTGACGTTGGTCTTGCTGATCTTGCCGGCGATCGGGGCGTTTATTTCGGTGTAGCCGAGGTTGATCTTGGCCGTGGCGAGATTTGCCTCGTCGCTTAGAATCGCGCCCTGCGCTTGCTGGTCGGCCGCCTTCGCCTGGTCGCGCGCCACTACGGTGCCGGCGTTCTTATCGAGCAGGTCCTGCGCGCGCTGGAGCTGGATCGCGCTGAGCGACTTCGCGGCCCTGCTGCGCTCGAGCGCCCCTTGCGCCTGTTCGACCGCCGCCTGAAATAGTCCCTGCTCGATGCGGTAAAGGGGCGCGCCCTCCTTCACCACGTCTCCCTCCTTGAACAGGACCTGTTCAAGGAAACCCGTCACCCGCGCCTTGATCTCGACGCGATTGATCGCGTCGACCCGGCCGACGAAATCGAGCGCGTCGGCGATCGGCTTGCGCTCGGCCTTGACCACGCCCACCGGCACGGCGGCGTCCTGCTGTTGAGCGGCGGCCGGCAGAACGAGGCCCATCACGAGCGCGGCGCAAAACGCAATGCGCATATCCGTTCTCCCCTCGTCGACGCCCGGACAGTCTACCCCTTTCCGGAGCCGGTTCAGGTTCACTTTTTGGCAGGTGGCGTCAAGACGCTCGAGGCTTGGACGACGCCCGAACTAATCTAGTACCGCTCCGCAACGAAACGACGCCCCTTCAAGCTCGCCTGGTCGTCGTATTTGCCCTTGCTCGAGCGCTTGGGCAGCTTCACTTTCGTGTGCGCCACCTTTTTGTAGGGGATCGTCGCGAGCACGTGGGAAATGGCGTTGAGGCGCGCGCGCCGCTTGTCGTCCGAGCGCACGAGGCGCCACGGCGCGTGTTTGCTGTCGGTCGCCGCGAGCATCATGTCGCGCGCGCGCGAGTAATCGTACCAGCGCCGGAAGGATTCGACGTCCATCGGACTGAGCTTCCACTGCCGCAGCGGATCGTCGATGCGCGCGGCAAAGCGCTTCTCCTGCTCCTCCATACCCACTTCGAGCCACAGCTTGATCAGAATGATCCCGGCGTCGACGACGTATTGCTCGATCTGCGGACAGAGCTGCAGGAAGCGTTGGTGCTCCGCGGCGCTGACGAAGCCCATGACATGTTCAACGCCGGCGCGGTTGTACCAACTGCGGTCGAAAATGATGATTTCTCCGTCGGCAGGGAAGTATTCGATGTAGCGCTGCACGAACATTTGGCTCTTCTGGCGATCCGAAGGGGCGGGGAGCGCCACCACCCGGAACACCCGCGGGCTCACCCGCTCGGTGATCGCCTTGATGGTGCCGCCCTTGCCGGCGGCGTCGCGCCCCTCGAACAGGATGATCACGCGGGCGCCGGTCTGGCGCACCCAGTCCTGCAGGTGGCACAGCTCGACCTGGAGCTTGCGCAATTCCTTCTCATAGGCCTTGCGCTTCATTTTGCCGTCGCCGTTCGCCTCGGCTGAATCGCGTGCGTCTGCGTCGCTTTTTCCTCGCGACTGACGGCGATCACCTCGTTCGCGCCGCATGGTCACTCCCACGTCAAGGTCATGGCGACGTCGCCCGGCATGCCGCCCGGGAAGTCGATGATCTGTACCCGGAGCCGGTACCCGCGCGGGCGGAAATGCTTGTGCCAGAGCTGGTAGATTTCCTTGGGCACGCCGGTGAGGGTGGTTTCCCAACCCGGCTCCATCTGATTGATGGCGCGGCCGCGATCGGTGCAGAGCTGGTTGGGGAAGCGATAGACCTGCACCTCGGTCAGGCCGTTCTTCGCCGCGCGCTGAATGATGGCGGCGCCGCGGCGGATGCCTTCCTCCTCGGAAACGCCGGAGGGTTTGCTGAACTGTTCGATCAGCGCCTTTTTCTCCGCTTCCGCCTCCGCCCGCTTGCGCATCTCCGCTTCCGCCTTGGCGGCTTCCTCCAGCGCGATCTTCTTTTTCAAATCCAGGGCGGTCGGCAGCAGATCATCGATGCTCATGTGTTCTCCTCCCGTGGTAGCACCTCACCGACTCCGGATCCGGCTACATTACTCGTCATGCCGCGGCTTTGATTCCGATCAAATCGGCGAGACGACCGCCGCCAGCGGCGCCGGTAGCTGCCGTCTCCTTGATGAAACGGTCAGCCCCTCGCGGATTTTCGACCGTAGACCATTGTTAGCACGATCGGCCTGCCGGTTGTAGTTCGGGGGCCCGTGGGCGCCGAATAATCGGGTTTTCCCTTAGGTCGGATTCAGCCTTTGCCCGAGCACTGGGTCGGGGTTTCCAGTGGAATCGTGATATGGAAGCGACACGTCTGACAAAACGCAACGCGTCGGGGCCCCGCTGGGTTTGGGCCCAAACGCAACGCAATCGTGTCCGCTACCGTAACGTTACCTTGGCCATCCTCCCTTGACGGTTCGACCGGAGGAGCGCGGTCGGCATTGACGCACGTCAAGGCACCCACCGCGAAAGCGCGGACGGGAAGGAAGCGATCGCGAAAGCGCTGGCCGCCAAGCCGGACGTCGTGATCATGGATTACTCGCTGCCGACCATAAATGGCGTTGAGGCGACACGGCAGATTTGCGCGCGCCTTCCCAAGACCGAAATCATGATTTTTACCATCCACGAGAGCGAGACGCTGGTCGGAGAGCTGCTGCAGGCGGGCCCCCGGGCCTATTTGCTCAAGTCGGAGGCCAAGCAATATCTCGTCGCGGCCGTCGAATCCCTCGCCAATCACAGGCCGTTCTTCACCGGCCGCATTTCGCAACACCTGCTCGATGCCTGCCTGAGGGCGCACCAGGGCAAAAGCGGCGGCGCGCTCTCGCCGCGCGAACGGATGATCGTGCAGCTCATAGCCGAAGGCTATGGCAACAAGGGGATAGCCGCGACCCTCAATCTGAGCGTCAAGACGGTCGAGAGCCATCGCGCGACGGCGATGCGCAAACTCAACGTCACCTCGACGGCCGGGATCGTCCGCTATGCTCTGCGCAACAAGCTGGTGAACCAACGGCCGGCCGCCGGGGCGGCGCTTCCGGCCCGGCCCGGCGACTGTTCGGTAGGATGCTTTATTCCAGGAAGGTAACAAGTTAAGGTTTTAAACGAATGCTTTCCACCCGACGTAAAGCATTGCTTGCTCCGATAAAAGCTGATCCGTTCCAGCCAGAATTAAGTTTACACAGGCCAGATTTTTCGTATTAAAATGCAACCGTTGGGCAATTCCAGGTATTGCCGCGCGCGAGGGGCGAACCTAGTGTTGTCTATGTCGAATATTGCGTCGTCCAGGCCACCGATTGGGTTGCGGCAAGCCGTCAGGCCGCTGCAAGGCCCGATTTTGGTGGCGGTGCTCTATTTTGTCGGGGCAGAGGCCGCGTTTTACATCGGCACCCTGTCGGATCAGATTTTCGCACTGTTCTGGCCGCCCAACGTCATTCTGTTCTGCGCGCTCCTGCTCGTGCCGCAGCGGAACTGGTGGCGCTACGTGGCGGCCGCGCTCCCGGCGCACATCGCCGCCGAGTTCACGGTGGGAATGCCCGCACCCCAACTGCTCGTGGCCTTCGCCACCAATTGTTTGGTGGTGTTGCCGAACGCCTGGGCGGTGCGGCGCTTCGTCGGCGGCCCGCCGTGGTTCGGGAATTGGCGCGGCGCCTTGCGCTACATCATGATAACCGCCGGGATCGGCCCCGCCGTCGGCGCGCTGGCCGGCGCGTTCGTGCCGATCATGGGCGGCGGCGCCCTCGCCGATTATTGGCTGTTCTGGTCGCACTGGTACTTCGCCAATGCGCTGCCCAACCTCACGCTCGGCCCGGTCTTCCTGATCTGGTTTTCCGACGCCACGCGATCGGGCGGGTGGAATCTGTCACGCCGCCACCTCGAGGCGGTGGTGCTCGGCGCGGCTCTTCTCGCCGCTTGTCTTGCCGTCGCTCTTCCGGACAGCGTGGAAAACGCTCTCGGTCCCACGATGTTGCTCCTGCCGCTGCCCCTGCTCATCTGGGCCGCGGTCCGGTTCGGCGAAAAAGGGGCGAGCGCCGCCATTTTGATAATTGCGGTGATCTTCACCTGGGACGCTCTGCACGGCGGGACCCTGTTCCCGCACCCAAACCCGGAGAATAGCCTCCTGTCACTGCAATTGTTCCTGAGCGCGACCTCCGTTCCCATTCTGCTGCTCGGCGCGCTCATCGACGAATTGCGGCGAACCGAACGGACGACCCGCGCGCTCGCCGCCTCGCTGATGCGGGCGCAGGACGACG
>Ga0153928_1000530_pt1 | contig 18702 bp, 11 predicted proteins | sample TSNJ012MetaG_FD_106656 | JGI IMG/M metagenome (GOLD analysis project Ga0153928, IMG submission 106656) | Attine ant fungus gardens microbial communities from New Jersey, USA - TSNJ012 MetaG | ecosystem: Host-associated > Fungi > Mycelium > Unclassified | place: USA: New Jersey, Wharton State... | reverse complement strand
TCTGTAACATATACTCTCCTTCCCAACAAAATAGCAACAACCCCAAAGGGGGAATTAATAAATATGCTTATCCTTCAATATCGCAAGCGTAATTTGCACGGCGGCGCTGCCACCGGCGTTGTCCTCACCTTGAATATTTGCCGCAAATATAGAGGTATGCCCGTTATTTTCCACATATCCGATGAACCAGCCGTTTATCACGTTACCGTTCACCGAGCCGGTTCCGGTCTTTCCTGACAGCACAGCGCCATCTTTCTCGGATAAGCGTATAATGTCTTTTAATGTATTCACATGCTCAGTCTTAAATAAAGTGTCATTTTGGTAAAAGTCCGTTAAAAGTTCTACCTGTTCCACCGGTGATATCAGCAGTGTGGAGTCCATCCAGTAATCCGTAATGCCTCCGGACAGGTTGTGGTTTCCATAGGATAACTGCGTGAACCAGGAGTCCAACTCCTTCATGCCAACCTGCGTGTCGATAGTTTGAAAATACCAGCTTACCGAATCCTGCATGGCCGTCATCAGGTCCTGGTCTTTATTCCAGGCATCGTAAGGATAGTCCGCTCCGTTCCATTCCTGCACAGAACGGTCGGCACTGATAACGCCTGTTTCCAATGCGATTAATGCGCTGTATATCTTATAGGTCGAAGCAGGAGATACCCTTGTCACGCTCTTTTCCTTATTATGGATGGTATATAAATCGGCTTCCGGATCATAAAGGACAAAGCAGCCCTCAAAACCGTCAAAGAAAGAGGAAAGGTCTTCATACACGACATTGTCAGCCCCAAAGCGATATTTGCCGTCATCGTAAAATGCCAGCGCCGAAATGGCGGGGATCTGGCTTAAAATAAGAAACCCTGTAAGGGCAAAAACACAGACGCTTTTTACCTTTAATAACCGCGAATCCGCCTGAAAGGAAGCGATACCTTCTACCCGTTTTTTCATCTGCTGCCGGGAGCCGCCCATATCCGTTGCAAAAGACAGTGCGGCCGGATGCGATAATTCATGAATGAATTTTAAGAGCGTTTTTCCATATTCGATATGATGCTCCTTGGGAAGCCGTTTCAAAACGGAGGAGTCACAGGCCATCTCCCGATCCAGCCGCATTTCCTTAAAAGCAAGGTATACAAGGGGATTAAACCAATACACGATTTGAAAAATGCACATCCCATAATTCACCGGCAGGTCCTTGTTCTTACAATGCATCAGTTCATGCAGCAGCACATATCGAACATCCCGGGCAGATGATGTTTTCATTATTTCTGCCGGCAGGATGATATGCGTTTTGAAAATGCCGATGGTGACGGGGGATTTAACAAGGATCGATGTTCCTAACAGGATGTCTTTGTTAAGGTCAAGTTCGGCTTTGCATTGGCGGAATAATGTGGCAAGCTCACCATCTTCTACAGACTTCACAGACTCCATGACAAGCCGGAGATGGCGGTTACAGACGAAGGTAACTATGATAAAAACGGTTATGCCGGTGAGCCATATGAGCATGAGAAGGGGAGCGATATACCCGGGCGATGCGCGGCCTACCGATATGGTAAAGTCCTGCAGCCAGTTCGTGTCATTGAGCGCCTGTGTTCCTCCTTCGGCAATGGCTTTTGCGCTTGCGGCTGCGGGCTGCTCCAGATGAAGGCCGCTAAACAACCAGTCACTTATGTTTATAAAACTGAGCAGACTGGCCGGTATAAAGGGAGTGGCCAGCACGACAAAGAAAAGCAGTTCTAAGTTATACTGCCATCTGATCGCGATGTGTTTGCTCAAGCCTTTTTTCACCATCAGGATAAGCAGCATCATGACGGAGGAAGCGAGGGAGGTTATCAGAAAGTGCGTGAAGAAGGTATCGTTCATGGAGTCACCGGCCTTTCGGCAGTTTCTTCTCCAAGATATTGATCAGTGCATTCATATCTTCTTCGGAGAGTTTATCCCGCTCTAAATAATTTACAATCATGGAGTTCAACGTGCCGTCATAGAACCGCTTCAGGAAAGTGTCACTTTCTATTTCCAATATTTCCGATTCCTGTATCAATGGTGTATAAACAAATACCCGGCCATCCTTCTCGTAGTTTAATGCCCCCTTCTTGACTAAACGGGAGAGCAGCGTTTGAATGGTCTTGGGCTTCCATGCCGTGGTTTTTTCCAGCTTATCAACGACGTCGTTGGTACTGATCGGCGCGTCCGCCGCCCATATCACTTTCATGACCTGATATTCAGCATCTGAAATTGCAGGTGTATTGCGCATATAAAAGGCCTCCTTGATCTTACGTTTGTAATAGTTTCATTATAGCACATCATCCTTGTCATGTGCAACGGTATGCCTTATAATTATCTTAAGATCATGTTGGATAACGATTTAATTTAAGGAGGGTTTGACAGTGAATCAAAGTGTAGAGTGTTTAAAAGTGAGAGAATTATTAAAACGGCTGCCGAAGACAGAGCTGGGATTTTTCCCGACTCCATTTTATCAGTTGACCCGTCTGTCAGAAGAACTGGGTGTGAATTTGTATATCAAGCGGGATGACTTTACGGGCATGAGCTTATTTGGCGGAAATAAAGTACGTAAACTGGAGTATCTGATGGGCGATGCAATCGCTTTGGGAAGCGAATATGTATTTACTTTTGGTGCCACCCAGTCCAATCATGCGATGCAGACGGTTTCAGCCTGCCGCCGCTGTGGCCTGAAACCGGTTATTTACCTGGTGGCAATTGTGAAGCCGGATGCGGAGGATATCCGCTCCAATCTGTTATTGGATAAAATCATGGGAGCGGAAATCCACATTGTGGAACTTGCGGAAGGAGAAACCGAGGCCGATGCCGAGGCCCGTTCGGTAGAACTGGCAAGAGCCCATCAAAAACGCCTGGAGGCAGAAGGGCATAAGTGTTACGAGGTGCCGATGGGCGGTGCCAGCCCGATTGGTTCCGTTGGATTTGTGGAGGGATACGTGGAACTTACCGAGCAGGCGGAAGCAATGCAGATGAATCCGGATTTTATCTTCCATTCCACCGGTACTGGCGGTACCATGGCGGGATTGGTAGCCGGTAAAGTATTGACCGGTTCAGATACGATGGTTATTTCGGTGAATGCAAGTTTTAAAGACGAAGGATATCCGGCCCGAACGGCCCGATTGGCCAATGAAAGTCTGCGGCTGATTGGCGCAGAGTGTCAGGTAGAGGCGGAACGGGATATCCATACGGATTTGAATTATTATCTTCCGGGATATGAGATTCCCAATGAAGCGGCAACGGAAGCCATTCGCCTTTTGGCGGAAAAAGAAGGATTATTCATTGATCCGGTGTATACGGGGAAAGCGTTTGCGGGGATGCTGGATTATATCCGTACCGGAAAGGTGCCGCAGGGAAGCAATGTGGTATTCTGGCATACGGGCGGAGCTACGGCATTGTTTGCGGAAAAGGAAATTTTGGGGGAAATATAAGAAATACAGAACCAGTTGTTTTATGGTCACCATTTGCAAAGGAAGGTGAGAGAGCATGACTGGAGCAAGCATACTGCTGGTCGAGGACGAATTCGACGTTATGAACGGAAACCGTATTGCCCTGGAGCTGGAGGGTTACCGGGTGCTGGCGGCTGACACGCTGGCAAAAGGCCGGGAACTGGTGGAACGGGAGCATCCCGACCTGATCGTGCTGGACATCTTGCTGCCGGATGGCAACGGGCTTGCTTATTGTCAGGAGCTTCGCGGCAAAAGCGGCGTGCGGATTTTGTTTTTGAGCGCGCTGAATACAAAAGAAGACGCTATCGCCGGTCTTCGCATGGGGGGCGACGACTATATCGCCAAGCCCTACCTGATGGACGAACTTCTAATCCGCATAGAGACATTGCTGCGCAGGGGGAAGCTGATCGGGACGGCGGAAGCGCCATTGCGCATCGGTGCTTTGGAGATCAGCTCCGTGCCCCGCATGGTGCGGCTTAACGGTCAAAATCTGCAGTTTACGCCCACGGAGCTGATACTGCTGGAAACTCTGTTAAGGAAACGGGATCAATATATTCCGACCAGAGAACTGTACGAGAGGGTGTGGGGCATGGAGGCGATAGACACACGTCCAATTAAGCAGCATATACGCAACATGCGCAGTAAATTGGGGGATAACGCACCGGTCGCTATAGAGTCCATACAAGGCAAGGGTTACCGGATCATTAAAAAATAGCATAGCAAGGGTATAGAAAATTTAACCCTTATCCACTGCTGCATTTGAAACAATTCTCACTAAAATATGATATAATGAAGTAAATATAGTACAAAATACCACAAAACCGGCTGGATAAACCATTATCTTTGTCGGTTTTGGTCTTTTATTGAAGGGATGGACTATGACGGAGAGCTATTATAAGCTGATGAGGGATGTTATGCTATGTGCGGTCTCAAGGCTTCAGCAAAAGAACCGTACGGATCCTTCTTTTTTCGAAAAATGGGAACTTTGTAAAAATGAGGGCCAACGGCTTTGGGAAGATGGTGAACCTGAGCCGGTGGAGTACCTTGCAAGACTCTTTTTGCTGGATGATTTTGAACGTTTCTGTCTGACTGCCCTTACCATAGAGGAAATGGAGAGAGGAATCTTTTGCTTGCCGGAAGAGTTGGAAACAGCCTATCATGGTGCACTGTGCATTCAAAAATTGATGACTCTTTATGATGGGGAACGTTGTTTTTCAGAATCATGGTACCGTTCTTTTTTATCTGGCGGGAGGTTGTCGGGACTGCTTCTGACGGATGACAAAGCTGACGGTCCCTCCCTCTTTGATCCGGTTAAATTGGACGGCAGAATAAGGAATCTCATGTTAGCAGGTCAGTGGGACGATCCGGAGCTGGAGCGGAGCGGCTTTTGGATCTGGCCTGGGGAGGACCAGGATCTGGTAACCGGAGGATTTGGCGAAACGCAATACTGCCGGTGGAGTGGCATGATTCAAAAGCAAAGGGAAAGAAATATATTTCTGTTAAAGGGACCGAAAGGAATCGGGAAAAAAAGTCAGGTGCGTCGCTTTGCTTCCCAGTCAGGGCATCCTGTGTTTTGTGCAGATGGCAGATGCCTGGCGCTGCTGGCGCAGGAAGACGAGCGCAAAATGGCCAGGCAGATGGTCCGAGAATGCCAGATTCAGCAGGCCCTTCTCTGCATCGGCCAGGCAGATGAGATGATTCGTGAAGAGAGCAAGAAGTTTTTTCTGGAGGATCTTTGCAGACAGGCGCTAAGCTGCCTGCCGGCAGTTATTCTGCTGCAGGACGGCGAGGAAACGGCTTTGAATATAAAAGGGGAAGTGGTTCAGATCGTATTTCCGATGCCGGACCTTATGGAGGCGGCGTTTCTATGGCAGGAAATCGGAAAAGGATACCCGGGGGCAAAAGAGATCCCCCTGGATGAATTCGCAGGCGTCATGCTGATGACACCCGGGCAGATCAGGCGGACATTTAACAGGGCGGTCGAAATCATGGAGTGGGGCCGCCTGAAATATCTGAATACGGCGCTGCTAAAGGAAGCCTGCAGTGGGTATCCGGAATCCCATCTTGCCGATAAGGCAGTTCGGGTGGAGGTAAAATACGGTTTCCCTGATCTCATTCTTCCGGCGGCGCAGAAAATGCAGCTGCGAGAAGCATGCAGTCAGGTAAAAAACCGTTATCAGGTCTATGAGAGATGGGGCTTTGGGGAGAAAGCAGCTTATGGTCTGGGGATCTCCATCGTATTTTCGGGACCACCTGGAACCGGCAAGACCATGGCAGCCCAGGTCATGGCCGAGGAACTGGGGCTGGAAATTTACAAAATAGATTTGTCGGCGGTAGTCAGCAAATATATCGGAGAGACGGAGAAGAACCTTAATACGATTTTCCGTGAGGGAAGAAAGAGCCAGGTCATCTTGTTTTTTGATGAAGCAGACGTTCTGTTTTCCAAGCGGACGGAGGTTAAGGATTCCCATGATAAATACAACAATATGGAAGCAGCATTTATGCTTCAGAAGATGGAAGAATATACCGGAGTGGTGATTCTGGCAACGAACTACCTGCAGAATATTGATGAGGCATTTAAAAGGCGTATTACTTATCTTATCAATTTTCCGCTGCCGGACTGCGGGGACAGAAAGAAGCTGTGGCAATCGGTGATACCGGCCAAACTGCCCCTTGGTGATGACATGGATCTGGATTTTCTGGCCGCCCGGTTTGAAATGAGCGGCAGCCAGATTAAAAACAGTATCATGAATGCGGCATTTTTAGCCGCCCAAAGCGGGGCGGGCAAGATCATCATGAAGCATGTGCTGCAGGCGGTCCGGATGGAGCTGGCCAAGAGTGGAAAGAAGCTGACCAGGGAAGATATGGGAGAGTATTGTCTGTGGCTGGAAGAAACGGGGGATGAGAATGATCCACAGTGACAGGGAGTCTGATTATGCCAAAAAGTACAAGCGCTCCGACCATAAGATGCGCCGGATCGGTAAAGAGGAGAAGCAGAGACATTCGATGGAAGGATATGAATCCTCGGAGGAAGAACGCATTCATCAAAAAGCACCGACGGAGCAGATTGTAATAAAAGGGGCAAATCAGCGCCTAAGTGCCGGATATAATGAAGACCGAAGGCTGACCATGGTGTTTTCCAAGGATCAGCATGCCGGAAAGGTCAGAGATCAGGAACTGTTCCGCAAGGAAGGGTCTTCACCAATGTCCCGAAATAAGAAGTATCTGCGTTCAGGAACACGAAATCCGGAGCAAAGTGCTTTCATCCTGGAGGACCGGGAGGAAAAGAGGAAACAGTACCTGTTGGATCAGGTAACGAAGTCGATGGATGCGCCGGGGAACATGCTGGTTCATGAGACATTTCCATTCCTGAACACAAAAGAAGAAAAAGAAAGAGTCCGTCATCTGGAAGACGAGGCAAGAAGGAAATCACTGGAACGTGAGGTGGTGGAAGAAAACCGAAAACAGGCCGCCGCGCTACGACAGGATATGCTCCATAAAGAAGAGGAGCGAAAAAATATTCTGAAATTATTGGTTTCTCAAGTAGTGGCAGATAAAGCAGAAGTAAAAAGGAGGAGGGCGCCGATAAATTTCATCCTGCAGGAAATACGCCTGCCGGAAAGTGAAGAACAGGAGGCAGAAGAAGATGGAAACAGAGAACAGGAGTTTTGACAGAGGAGGAATGGCAGAATGGCAAAAATAAATAAACGAAAAATTGCCGGTCTTCTTGTGACATGTATGGTCAGCACCATGCTGTCGCCGGTTATGCCGGTATATGCCCTTGAGTATGGGGATTCTGTTACCATGATGTTTAACACCGGAGATGGTCCGGATGTAAGCCTGCACGATCCCACCTGGGGCCTGTTGACACCAGGTCAGGATACTGATGGCTCAACCCTGGCGATGTTGTCCGGGCAGTCAGGGTATCTGTTGACCGACCCCACGAATACAGTGTCCTCCCGCTTGCGGCCTTTGGAGGAACCGCAGGAGCAGCTGCTAAGACCGCAGCTGCCGGATTGGTCCGGTCCCAATAGTGTCAGACTGGATTCTTCCTGGGATGGATACCGGTTTGACGGCTGGTATACGGCGGCCGGAACGAAGCTGGAACGGCTATACCCGGCATTTCCACAAGAGGACGTTACTTATTATGCAAAGTGGACGGGAAACCCGGACACGCAATATGATTTTGGCGTGAAGCACTATGCGGATGCCACAATAAACGGAGTTACGAAGGAAATTGAATTTTACGCCGCCGGCCTGGTCCGGACAACGGCAGGAACGACGGTCAGCACCTCGTATAAACGGACGGTTCCGGGCTACAAATTCGAAGGTGCAGGCCTTGGCACCGATTATGATTATCAGCCCCGCAATGCCAGAAAATATGGGGAGCGGGCAGGCGCAGGAACAGGGAAAAATGTGGGCGGCTTCAACAGCAGTTATGCATTTAGCGGAACCATGCCCAATGATAAGCTGCTGGTGGACTATCGGTATGTACCGGATCCGGAACAAAAATTCAATTTCCGGGTAGAACATCTGAATGCTTCGGCAACGGCGATTGCCACAGCCCAGGTGACGCAGAAATCAGTGGGGGAATCCATTGCGGCTGCGCCGGTGTCCGTCGGCGGTTACGTTGTCAGCGGAGTACAGATCACGGTGGGCGACAGTGACAATCTGGCAGGAAACGGTACTTATGGAGCAACCTACGCCGGCGGCAGCTTTTCGGGGAATACATTTGCCGGGGTGATGCCAAACCAGGCAGTTACGATTACTTATACGTATGCCATTGTTACCAGGGCGGAACCTGGGCTTACCATTACCATCTATTACGTAGATGATCAGGGGAGAGATCTATTGGCAGCGAAAGTCGTTAATGCACTACATCAGTATGGCCCGTTACAACCAAGGGGAACGTTGACGATTCCGGCTCCAGACCTGACAAATTATGGATACAAAAGCGGTGTAATTCTGAGAACGGATAATCTTACCAGTGCGGTGTATGTCCCGGGTAATCACCATGTTGAGATGCAGGCAGGTATAGGGGACGGGAGCCTTACCATCGTGTACACGATCAATCTGGACGATCCGGACCACTGGGTTGATCTGACCTTCCTGTCAGGATCTCACGGTAAGCTTGAGGGAAATGTTTCGTCAAAGATTCTTGCCAGGGGGACTACATACATGATTAATGCGGACGGAACCACCGATCCGGATTTCACGGCAGGATTTACCCCGATTCCGGATTATGGCTATATGAAAGATGGCTGGTACCGGGTAAACAGTTCGGGTGAAGCGATGGGAAGTAAACTAACAGAAATCACTTTAACAGACGATACGAAACTCATGTTTTGCTTCCAGGAAGATCCGGCAGATTGGGTCGATATCGGTTTTGCATCAGGTGGACACGGTACCGTAAGTTCATCTGCCATGCAGCATCTGCTGCTTGGCACCACCTGGCGCTCAGGTGGGGTCCTGATCCCGTCGGCAACCGCGAATAACGGTTACATGTTTGCCGGATGGTATGATGAACAGGGAACACTGGCCTGGGACGGAAAAAATTCACCTCCGGAGATGCCGTTTGTAACTGGCACTTACACTGCAAAATTTGTGCCTATCGTACCGGAAATCGGATATGATGCGATGAACCGGCCGGATGCCCAAGGATCTTTGGCAAGTGACGGCAGTGGAGTGATTACCGTATCAAATTCAAGCGACAACAGAAGATATATTGTTACGGATATGGAGGGAACCGTGTTAGCGGAATTGACCACCAGCCAGGTTCGCAGCGGCAGTGTGTTTGACGATCTGACACCGGGAAGCAGCTATTATGTATATGAGATATCCGTGTCAGCGCCTTCACTGACAGCCGGCACTTCCACGATCACAGATGTAACCAGTGAATTCCGGAGCTACCCGGCCAGGGTCATCCTTCCGGCAGTCCATAACAATGCAGCCGTTGAGAATGATCCAAACGATTCTGAAAAAGCCCGGATCGTGATTCGGCCTGCGGCTGATCATACGGTTTACGCCCTGCTTGATGAAGCGGGAAGTGAGGTATATGACTGGACAACGCCTTCGGGAAATCCGCCGACAGTAATCTTTGATGATCTGGATCCGGATACCTACTATATGGTAGTAGCGAAAGATGTGGCGGGAACGGAGTCACCGGAAGATAAAATGGATTACAGAACCGATATTTATACAGCGATAGATATCGCTGTTAAACAGAGATATTTATTTCGGGTTCTCGGCGGCAGTATTGAACGTATCGATGGTGAGACAGCAGGAGATTCTGAGTATTCGGTCAAAGTGGGAGTGGAAGTAGAAATCACTGCGCCGGAAACGGATGCTTCCGGACAACACTTTAAGCAATGGAAAGCTCTGGTAGGTACGCCCAGTAATTTTACGCATCCGGATCAGAGAACGAAAACGGTGACCATGCCGGCTAAGAACGTGCTGCTTGCAGCCATCTATGATGCTCCACAGGCAAGTCCTTCCTCCGCTTCTCTGGATTATAAAGTGAACTCCGGTCATGAGGGTGAAGTTGCCCTTGATATGTCCTCGGATAAGCTGAGTGTCTACCGGGAAGCGTTGACAACGGAGGAAGATCAGGAGTTGCTCAACGTTGGAAGAACGGTATCTTATCGCATCCAGTTTACTAAGCACAGTACTCCGGCAACGGAGTCAAATGCGGTAAAAGCGGAGCGCGGTGAATATGATGATGCTTTTAGGGCCGCATTTGCCCTTGATGTAAAACTGCTGCGGTTTGTGGACGGACAGAGCCGCCCGGTAGCAGCGGACAGCGATCCTGGGCCGATCGATATCTTCCTTCAGATCAATACGAAGGATCTGGGGCATCTGGACTATCAGCTATGGCAGATTGATGCTGACGGTCAGGTGGACGAGATCACACCGTTGGTTCCGGATCCGTATACCGCTTCCGATTATGGCGGTCTGTTCATGTTCACAGGCGAGATCGGCAATCTCTATGTATTATCCTACTCGAAGACGAGTGATGTGACGCTGAGGGATGGGATTGCAGGAAATCATGAGGTATGTAAAGTTCGTTACGGAGAAGGACTGATTGATTCAGACCGCTATAAACTCTGGAATCCGATGCGTTACTTTATAGATTCACACGGACTTCACTGGACTTATATAGGTCTGAGCACCAGAAGCGGAAGCTATGAAGAATTTGATGATACCGATCCAATTAAGAAAAATAAAACAATCTATACTTATTATGAGAGTGATCAGGCTGCCTGGGATCAGATCGGAGATCAACTGATTGAAGAAATCAAGACGGCCAACGATCTGATGAACAACGGAAACGTCAGTCAGGAAGATAAGGATCGGTTACAGGCGGTAATCAATGAAGTGGAAGCAGTATTAAACCACTTTCCAAGGTCTACCATAGATGAAGTCCGGGAAGCATATGAAAAGCTGAATGATATAGTGGAATCCATTAGAAACTTCCACCCACCGGAGGATCCAGACGATCCGGATGATCCGGATGATCCAACGGATCCAGACGATCCAAAGGACCCAGGCAAGAGCAACAACGGCGGCGGAGACGGAAGCAGTTCGTCCGGTTCTTCGGTCAAACGTTCTATTACATATCGGGATGGAACGGATGGCAGTTGGCAGCTGATTGATGCAGAAAACCACAGATGGGCATTTATCCTGGCATCAGGCAGCCGGGTAGCGGATCAATGGGTCATCATTGAGTCTGTGCATGAGGGGACTGTCATCAGTTACTACTATCATTTTGATGCTGATGGAGTGATGAATCACGGATGGTTTCAGGATACCGATGGCAGATGGTACTATCTGGATATGGATACTGCGAGATGGTTCGGCCATATGAAGACCGGATGGCACTTAGATCCACAGGATCAGAGCTGGTATTATCTGGATCCGGACAGTGGCGCGATGGCAACCGGATGGAAGAAGCTGGGAGACCAGTGGTACTATTTTAACGAGGACAAAGGTCAGACCTGGGGATATAATGATGCCAGCGCACAATGGGAATACCTTGGGACAGAGGAGAGACCGTATGGTGCGATGTATGTACAGGAAACTACTCCCGATGGACACTATGTGAATGGGGATGGTGTCAGGACAGATTAAAGACACAGAATTCATCTGTTCGGCTGAATCTTTGTGGCTTTCAACAATATCTTTTAATAATATCAATCAATTCATGGGTATAATCGGGAATAAATTTCCCATCTCTGGACACAATATAATAATTTACAGCTAAATTGACATCACCTGCTAAATAGTAGGTGATGTTTTTTTCATAGGAAAAATGACGGATATAATGTTCAAATGTGAATGCAATACCGTATCCTTCGGCAGCCATCTGACAGGCAGATTCCATATTTTCAATTATAAAAATCTGGCCGGGTTTCGCCTGCGACCAGGCAATGGCCTGCTCTTCGAAAAAGCGGCTGGATTGATCCGGCTTTTGTAAAATAAACCGCTCTCCATTAAAATGGGAAAGATCAATCCATGGAATAGTCTGGTTGGGCAGAAGGACACTTTGCTCTGCAACAGAATAGGAATCGGATAGAACAACTACCAGCTTATCCTGATAAAGCGGCAGATATTTCAAGTGCGGATCATTATTCACATAGTTTACAATGATAAAATCAAGTTCTCCATCAAACAATAACTCATACATCCGTGGGGAAGAACCTTCAAACGGATGGACCTGAACTTCCGGATATTTGATGGCAAACTCTGTCAGGACCGGAGCTAATAAATTCAGGGTCCGGCGAGGATGGATGCCAAAACGGACGGTCCCGGCAGTTCCATTTTTATGCTGTGCGAGTTCCCGTTCATACTGCTCTCGGATGCGCATCATCTCCCTGGCATTTTTTAAGTATAGCTTGCCGATTTCAGTGGGGATAAAGCGTTTGCCAAGGCGGTCAAAAAGACGGGCACCGATGCGGCTTTCCAGATTACTGAGAGATACGCTAAGTGCAGGTGGTGAAATATGCAGAGCTTCGGCTGCAGATTTAATTCCCTCATATTTTTCAATTGCCAGCATGTAGCTTTGCTCCTTCAGCTCCATAAATCCCTCCTTATAATTAACTAAAAGTTAATATTATATTTAAAACATTAAACTTGATATAATGTTTTCTCTTAATTATACTAAATACAATGCGGAAAGGCAAGTACACAGCAAAGGATCATAAAAAGCTAAAAAGTACCGGTTTTAAAGAGAAAACAGCTGAATAGAAGGAGATCGTCATGGGAAAGGGAAAGACTAAAAAAAGCTTTAAGGCACCACACACGTATGTTATTTTGGTTGTATTGATTTTTATTGCAGTAGCAGCTACCTATATCGTTCCGGCCGGGGAGTTTACCCGATATGTGGATGATGTTACCGGCAGAACTTTGGTGGAGGCCGGAAGTTATCGGGTGATTGAGTCAAATCCGGTGAGTTTTTTCAGCATTCCGGCTTTGATTTACCGGGCGATTGTGAAAGCGGCAAGTACTGTAACATTTATTTTGATTATTGGTGGTGCTTTTGAAATTATTATTTCAACCGGAGCATTGACTGCTTTGTGTAAAAAGCTGTCCAAGCTGTTTGTTAGCAGAGAAATGATGGTAATTCCGGTATTTCTGTTCTTGTTTTCTATTTTCGGTGCAACTATGGGAATGTCTTCCGAGGTAATGATCTTTGTACCGATTGGAATTGCCCTTGCGTTATCTTTGGGGCTTGATAAGGTGACCGGAACTGCGATGATTACGATGGGGGCAGCTACCGGATTTACGGCAGGTATTTTGAATCCATTTAACGTAGGCGTTGCTCAGGACATAGCGGAAGTTGCAATGTTTTCTGGCAAGGGATACCGCATTTTTATTCTTGTTGTTTTGCTGATAGTAGATACAGTTTATATAACCTGGTATGCAAAAAGGGTCAAGGCAGACCCTCGTAAGAGTATCATTTATGGAGAACCGGAGGATACCGAGTTTGTATTTGATGATGCCGATACGGGGATTACGAAAAGACAGATGGCTATTTTGGGTGTTGTAGTGATTGGATTTGCAGCTTTGATTTATGGGCTCAGTAAACTGGACTGGTATTTCGAGGAAATGTCCGCATTGTTTTTGACAATGGGTGTTGTCTGCGGGTTTATTAATAAATATGGTCCAAGTAAAGTAGCTTCTGTGTTTGGACAGGGAGCAAAAGGGATTGTAGTGGGTGCATTGATCGTTGGTGTGGCCCGGGGCGTTGAAATGGCACTGTCGGAAGCGATGATTTTGGATACGATTGTAAATGCAATTGCAACATTGGTGAATACGATGCCAGGTTCCTTACAGGCAGTCGGCATGTTTTTAGCACAGTCGATGGTGAATTGTGTGATTACTTCCGGAACCGGTCAGGCCGTTGTTACGATGCCGCTGATGGTTCCGGTGGCAGATTTGATTGGTATGACCAGGCAGACGGCAGTATTGGCATTTCAATTAGGCGATGGATTTTCCAATTCTGTGCTGCCAACTTCCTCAGCCCTTATGGGGTATCTGGTAGTTTCCAAAATTCCATATACAAAATGGCTGAAGTTTATGATGCCGTTGTTCCTGATATGGACTGGTTTGGGATGTTTATTTATGTTAGGAGCGCTTGGAATTGGATATTAAGCAAATAGGTGAAACGATAAAGGATATTGCAATTGAGCGTATTGATCAGCACTTACAGTATTTTTGTGAATATGAAAAGCTGTCCGGAGAACCGGAAGCATTAAAATCAGTTGAATATATATGTGATAAATTAAAACAATACGGAATTGAGTATCAGGTTGATCGGTTTATGGCTTATCTGAGCAATCCAATAGAAAGTACACTGACAATCGGTGATACCACATATGCAAGCCGTCCACGTTCCTTTTCTGCTTTATGCAGAGAGGGGATACAGGCAGAACTGGTGTATGATCATAATACAAAGATGGAACAGATGACAGAGCTGGAAAAGGATATATTTTATCGCACGTTCAAAGGGAAAATTGTGATCGGTTACGGATTTGATGAGCGGTATGCGAAGGTAATTGAGCAGTATGGTGCGGCAGGATGGATTCAGATCTGGAACACACCGGAGCCACAGATTCATGAGGATACCGTGAGTCCTGTTTGGGGGACTCCGGATATTCACAGCCGTTTTATGCAGATGAAGATTCCTGTTGTTGCAGTAACAATGGGAGAAGGGGAGACGATTATTGCTCTCTTGCAGAATGGAAAGCGCCCGGTAAAAGTAGATATTACAGCAATTGTTGAAACTGGGGTTAAAGAGGTGGTACTTCCGGTTGCTCACATCGAAGGAAAAACAGATGACTTTGTTTTGGTATCAGGCCATTATGATACCTGGTATATAGGCGCCTTTGACAATGGTACTGCCAATGCAGGAATGATTGAAATGGCAAGGGTATTTCAGACGCATCGGAAAGAGCTGCATCGTTCCATTCGAATTGCCTGGTGGCCGGGGCATTCCAACGGAAGATATACGGGGTCGGCTTGGTATTGTGATCATTACTGGAACGATCTATACCAGCATTGCATTGCCCATCTGAATCTGGATCTGCTCGGTGCGAAAGAGACAGACCAGACTTTAGCAGTTCGAACAACGGGACTGGAGGGAAAGGAATTTATTCAAAGTCTGACAGCGCTTACAGATCCCCGTGCTGAGTTCATATATGGGAGAATCTCAAGGGGTGCGGATCAATCCTTTTGGGGTACTAATATTCCTTATCACATAAATCTTAGATATGAAGTCCGGCCGGAGCGGCGTATTTCTTCTGCACCGGGACCGGGAAGGTACTGGTGGCATACCGAGGAAGATACATACGACAAGGTGGATCTGAGTGTATTAGAAAAAGAGATCAAGATAATCACTTCGATCGTATTTGCACTGGCAGAAGCGGATCGACTGCCGATAAACCTCAATGAGTATTTTGGAAGAATTGAACAAGAGTTGGAGTGGCTGTCAGAAAAATCTGATTATAGAAATGAGATCTTAGCGGTAAAGGATTTGTTTTTTCAAGTGTACCAAGTGTGGAATCATGTGGTTTCCAGTGAGGATGTATCCGAGGAGAGGAAGAATGTGATCTTACAAAGAGCAGGTGGGGTCATTAATCGGTTGATGCAGTCTTCCGGTTCACCATATGAGCAGGATCCTGCATTTGCCTACGGTTCTTTACATCTGTTTGGCGAGAGCAGCAGGCTAAAAAAAGCAGAGAGTCCCACAGAACTGTATTTGTTTTATGATACGTCTTTTTGTCGTCAGAAAAACCGGATCATAACTGAGCTGAATGAGTTGTTGGAAAAACTAATATGTGTGGAGGAAATGGGATGAAAGATAAGATAAGAGGTACGATCGCATCATATCTGCCTCAGTTAGAAAATATGTCGGATCGTATCTATGATTTTGCAGAAGTGAGTGCGAAGGAGTTTCAGTCATCACAGCTGCTGGTTGATTATCTGCGGCAGCAGGGGTTTGCCGTGGAGCAGGGAATTGCGGATATGCCTACGGCATTCCGGGCGGTCTACGAACAGGGAGAGGGGGGACCTTCGCTGGGATTGCTGGTTGAATATGATGCGTTAGAGGGTATTGGACATGCATGCGGGCACCATATGCAGGGACCTTCCATAATCGGTGCGGCATTGGCAGTAAAGGAGTTGTGTCAGGATAAGGCGTATCGGCTGGTGATCTATGGAACACCGGCGGAAGAGACTTTGGGCGGCAAGATCATGATGCAGGATAAAGGATATTTTAAAGATATTGACATTGCGTTGATGATGCACGGCGCGCCAAATACTTGTGTGGATGTGAAGTGTATGGCATTGGAAAGCTTTGTTGTGACCTTTCGCGGAGTAAAGGCTCATGCGGCGATGTCTCCTCATATGGGAAAGAGTGCTTTAGATGCTGTGCTTCTTTCTTTTCAGGGAATTGAATTTATGAGAGAGCATGTACTGGAGGATACCCGCATGCACTATACAATTTTAGAGGCAGGAGGACCTTCCAACGTGGTTCCTGGTATCGCTTCTGCGGAATATACCCTGCGTTCTTATGATACCGATTATCTTCAGTCCATTGTGGAACGGTTTTATGATGTTATCAAAGGTGCTTCCCTGATGACAGGGACTACTTATGAGATGGAGCGAAGTCTGCCATTTAAGGGCAAAATTCCCTGTTATTCCTTAAATGATTTGATTATGGAAAATGCAAAATATTTTGAGGCCCCCTGTTTAAGACCACCCCGTGAAAAAACGGGTTCGACAGATTTTGGAAATGTGATGTACGAAGTCCCCGGTTCCTGTATTCGCGTTGCTTTTGTAGCGGAAGGTTCTTCAGCACATTCGAAGGAATATCTGGAGGCCGGAAAGAGTGCAGACGCGCATGATGCAATTCGTTATGGTGCTGAGATATTGGCAGGAACCTGTATGGATATTTTGGGAAATCCGGATTATCTGATTCAGATTAAAGAGGAATTCAGGCAAAGAAAATGCAGTCGTCATTAATAATAATTCCAGATGAATCGTATGATAGACTGGCAAAGCAAAAATAAATATGCTATGATGGAAGACAAAGAAGTAATGCCTGTTTGTCCAAAATATGAGTGGAGGTAAGAATATGTTGAAAGAAATGTTACCTATTGGAATAGATGATTTTGAGAAAATAAGGAAAAACAGATATTACTATGTAGATAAAAGTTTGATGATAAAAGACTTTATAGAGATGAAGGATGAGGTTGCATTGGTTGCACGTCCCAGACGTTTTGGCAAAACTTTAAATATGACGATGCTTCGGGAATTCTTTGATATTTCTAAGAATAGCAAGGAGCTATTTGACGGGCTGGCGGTTATGGAGACGGAATGTGCGCGGCAAATGAACTCACGTCCGGTTATTTTTCTTACATTTAAAAACTGTAAGGCAAAAACCGCAGATGAGTTATTGGAGCTGATGAAACAGGAATTATACCTGGAGTATCTGCGGTACGAAGAACGATTACGGGATTGGATAAAACCAGGTTCGTATGGGGAAAGGGATTTTTACGAGATGATAGAGCGGCTTAGAAATCCGGAGACACCATCGGTGCATCTGGTTTCGTCATTACGTGATCTGACCCAGATCGTTAAGCAGTATTATCAAATTGCCCCGATTCTGTTAATTGATGAATATGACCAGCCGGTCATGAGCAGTTATGAGCATGATTATCATGACGAGCTGGGCGATTTCTTTTCAACTTTTTACGGCAGTGCGATGAAAGGAAATTCGGCTTTGGGACAAGCATTGATTACAGGTGTTCAGCGAGTGGCGAAGGAGAGTATCTTCTCGCAATTCAATAACCCGCAGGTCTATACGGTGATGGATAAGGAGTATGCACCTTATTTCGGATTAAATGAAGAAGAGACAAAGGAACTGCTGGAATATTACGGACTTAAGCTAAATCAGGATGTTCGCAATATGTATGATGGTTATCGGATTGGCGGCATTGATATCTATAATCCGTGGTCGATTATCAACTATGCCAAGCGTGAGGTGTTGGATAATTTTTGGGTAAAGACTTCAGCTAACTTTCTGGTAAAAAAAGGGATGAGGAGTGCAGAAGCAAACTTCTGGGATAAATTTGAGACATTGATTCTTGGGGAACCGGTTGAGGTATGGATCACGCTGGATACTTCATTTGTGGAGAGAGAAAGTCTTTACAGCTTGTGGGGACTTCTGGTCAATGCCGGATATCTGACTGTTACCGAGCGGATCGATGCTCAGACGGCAGTTATCAGGATTCCAAATGGCGAGGTCATGGCGGAGTTCCAGCTTCTGATGGCAGAAATATCGGGTGTGGACGGGCTGGACTTAAAGCAGATGTTCTCGTGCCTGCTGAACAAGGATATGGATGGATTTTTTATGCTGTACCAAAAGATTGTCATCTCAAGTACCAGCTATATGGATGCGAAAGAAAATGCATATCATATGCTGTTCCTGGGGATGTGTGCTGCTTTGCGGGGAACTTACAAAGTGCTGAGCAATATGGAAACCGGTTATGGAAGAAGTGACATTACGATGGAATCCCTGAAAGCAGGATATCCAAGTATTATTGTAGAGTTTAAGCAGGGAGAGGATATCGACAAGCTGAAAGAAGAGGCATTGCAGCAAATTATGAATAATCAGTATTATGCAGGATTAAACGGAGAGGTTATTTGTGTTGGATTGGCACATCATAAGAAGCGGTGTAAGATGGTG
>Ga0153928_1000529_pt1 | contig 18705 bp, 18 predicted proteins | sample TSNJ012MetaG_FD_106656 | JGI IMG/M metagenome (GOLD analysis project Ga0153928, IMG submission 106656) | Attine ant fungus gardens microbial communities from New Jersey, USA - TSNJ012 MetaG | ecosystem: Host-associated > Fungi > Mycelium > Unclassified | place: USA: New Jersey, Wharton State... | reverse complement strand
CGACAGCCAATCGTCGAGATCCACAAGCCGCCGCCGGTCAACCCGGCCAAACCAAAACCCAGGTCCTCCCCGGACCAGCTGGGGTTCGTCTATGGGTAAACTTTCCCCGGACAGCCCTGCCGCTTGCGGGGGAGGGATTACGCGCCGCCGAGGGCTTGCGCGATGGCGTCGAGCGCGGCCGAGGCCTTGGAGCCGTCGGGGCCGCCGGCCTGCGCCATGTCGGGGCGCCCGCCGCCGCCCTTGCCGCCGAGCGCCGCCGCGCCCTTTTTGACGAGGTCGATCGCGTTGAACTTCGCGGTGAGATCGTCGGTGACGCCGACCACGAGGCCGGCCTTGCCGTCGGGCGCGGTGTTGGCGACCGCGACCACGCCGGAGCCGACCTTGGCCTTGCCCTCGTCGGCGAGCGATTTCAACTCGTTGTTGGCGAGACCCGAGACCTCGAGACGGAAGAATTTCGTGCCGTTGACGTTGACGATGTGGGCGCCGTCGCCGGCGGCCGCGCCGCCGCCGAGCGCGAGCTTTCTCTTCGTATCGGAGAGTTCGCGCTCGAGCCGGCGGCGGTCTTCGAGCAGGCCCGCCGCGCGCGCGGCGACCTCGCCGACCGGCGCCTTGAGTTCGCTGGCGACCGCGTGCGCGACGTCGCGCAGCGCGTTGGCGTGCCGGCGCGCGGCCGTGCCGGTCAGGGCCTCGATGCGGCGCACGCCGGCACCGACCGCGGTCTCCTCGACGATCGAGACGAGGCCGATGTCGCCGGTACGGCGCACGTGGGTGCCGCCGCACAATTCAACCGACCAACCCATGACGTTAGAGCCCGGGCCGCCCTCGCCCATGGCGACGACGCGCACTTCGTCGCCGTATTTTTCCCCGAACAGGGCGCGCGCGCCCGAGGCGATCGCCTCGTCGACCGCCATGAGCCGCGTGACCACCGGCGCGTTCTCGAGCACGCGGTCGTTGGCGAGATCCTCGACGCGCGCGACCTCCTCGTCGTTCATCGGCTTGGGATGCGAGAAGTCGAAGCGCAGCCGGTCGGGCGCGACCAGCGAGCCCTTCTGCGCCACGTGATCGCCCAGCACCTGGCGCAGCGCCTCGTGCAGCAGGTGGGTGGCGGAGTGGTTGCGGCGGACGTCGCCGCGGCGCGCGTGATCGACTTCGAGCGCGAGCGCCGCCTCAGGCTTGAGCGTGCCGGCCTCGACCACGCCGGCGTGGACGAACACGTCGCCCGCCTTTTTCTGGGTGTCGGTGACGCGGAAGCGCACGCCCTCGCCGGTCATCACGCCGGTATCGCCGACTTGGCCGCCGGACTCGCCGTAGAACGGCGTCTGGTTGAGCACCACCGCGCCGCTCTCGCCGGTCTTGAGCTCCGCGACCTCCGCGCCGTCCTTGACCAGCGCCGTGACCACGCCCTCGGCGCTCTCGGTCTCGTAGCCGAGGAACTCGGTGGCGCCGACCTTCTCGCGCAGCGCAAACCACACCGCCTCGGTCGCGGCCTCGCCCGAGCCGGCCCATGCGGCGCGCGCCTTCGCGCGCTGGCGCTCCATGGCGTCGGTGAAGCTCGACAGATCGACGCCGATGCCGCGCGGCTTGAGCGCGTCCTGGGTGAGGTCGAGCGGGAAGCCGTAGGTGTCGTAAAGCGTAAACGCAGTCTCGCCGTCGAATATGTCGCCTTTCTTCAAGCTGCGGCTCGCCTCCTCGAGGATGGCAAGGCCGCGCACCAGGGTGGCGCGGAAGCGCGTTTCCTCGAGCTTGAGCGTCTCGGTGATGAGCGCCTCGGCGCGCAGGAGCTCCGGATAGGCCGGGCCCATCTCGCGCACCAGCACCGGCACGAGCTTCCACATCAGCGGCTCGCGCGCGCCGAGCAGTTCGGCGTGGCGCATGGCGCGGCGCATGATGCGGCGGAGCACGTAGCCGCGCCCTTCGTTGGAGGGCAGCACGCCGTCGGCGATGAGGAACGCCGACGCGCGCAAATGGTCGGCGATCACCCGATGCGAGGCTTTCTGCGGCCCGTGCGGATCGACGCCGGTGAGCTCCGCGACCTGCGCAATGATCGCGCGGAACAGGTCGATCTCATAGTTGTCGTGGGTGCCCTGCAGCACCGCAGCCATGCGCTCGAGGCCCATGCCGGTGTCGACCGAGGGGCGCGGCAGGTCGAGGCGCTTGCCTTCGGCAAGCTGCTCGAACTGCATGAACACGAGGTTCCAGATTTCGATGAAGCGGTCGCCCTCGGCGTCGGGCGAGCCGGGCGGGCCGCCCGGGATGTGCTCGCCGTGGTCGTAGAAGATTTCCGAGCACGGGCCGCACGGGCCGGTGTCGCCCATCGCCCAGAAATTGTCGGAGCCGGCGATGCGCAGGATGCGGCTTTCCGGCAGCCCGGCGATCTTCTTCCACAGATCGAACGCTTCGTCGTCGTCGATGTACACGGTCGCGAGCAGCCGCTCCTTGGGCAGGGCGAAGTCCTTGGTGATGAGATTCCAGGCGAGCTCGATCGCCACGTCCTTGAAATAGTCGCCGAACGAGAAGTTGCCGAGCATTTCGAAGAACGTGTGGTGGCGCGCGGTGTAGCCGACGTTGTCGAGGTCGTTGTGCTTGCCGCCGGCGCGCACGCACTTCTGCGCGGTCACCGCGCGCACATAGGGGCGCTTCTCGAGGCCGGTGAAGACGTTCTTGAACTGCACCATGCCGGCGTTGGTGAACATCAACGTCGGATCGTTGCGCGGCACGAGCGGGGAGGACGGCACGACCGTGTGGCCGTGCTTGGCGAAATAATTGAGAAACGCCGAGCGGATTTCGTTGACGCTGCTCATGGGGATCAACCGCTGGCGCGGGAAAGTGTCGGCGGCCGCGCAACCCGCCTGCGCCAGTCGCGACAACGGCCGGGCGGGCCTGATATTTCCGCCACGCCTTGTAGCGATGGGCATGCGGCGAGTCCAGAAAGCGGGCGCGTCATTGCGAGCGGAGCGACGCAACCCAGGGCCATACGCACGGCAGCGGTTGCTCCTGGATGGCTTCGTCGCCCCTGCGGGGTTCCTCGCAATGACGACGTCCGCAATCGTCGCCGGGCGGCTCTTCCGGATTGCGCTTCGCTCCATCCGGGCTACGCCCCTCGGCCGCGCCCGGGGGAACGCCGCGGTTCCGCGGGGCATTGTTCGGTATTGTTGTTCCATTGATATCGCCCTTGTTACTTCCGTCTCCTCCATTGTTCCTGCTGCAGTGCATAAGCTTGGCGCGCGCTCGTTTTTCTCAAATGATCTCAATGAGCTTCGATCGCTCGCCGGCCCAATCCGCCCCATTCGGCATCGGCGGCGCGCATTGTATTTCTATTGTTGTTTACAATCCCTCCCGGTTTTTGCTGCATTGCAATACGGCCGACGGCACAACACGCTTTGCACTTTCGCTTGTCGCATGGACGCATTTCTCCCATCAGCCGCGCGCGCATCGCGGCGTGCGGCCCATGCTCCGGCCAACACCGATAGAATGTATCATATAACGTATATATTCAACAGGGGTGCGACGGCCTGCCGCAGGACGGCAGGGCCGCGCTTCGTGAGGCGCCCCCGGGGAGCGGAGCGCCCCTCACCCCTCTGCCCGCAAGCGGGGAGAGCTCAGTCGTCGGCGGCTTCGTCGTCCTCGCCGCCTTCCGGATCGGCGAGAATCTGCTCGGCGATGAGGCCGGCGTTCTGGCGGATCGCCGCTTCGACGCGCCCGGCGATGTCGGGGTTTGCTTTCAGGAACTGCTTGGCGTTCTCGCGGCCCTGGCCGATGCGCTGGCTGTCGTAGGAGAACCAGGCACCGGATTTTTCGATCACGCCGGCCTTGACGCCGAGGTCGAGCACTTCGCCCATTTTCGACACGCCCTCGCCGTACATGATGTCGAATTCCACCTGCTTGAACGGCGGCGCGAGCTTGTTCTTGACGACTTTCACGCGGGTCTGGTTGCCGACCACCTCGTCGCGCTCCTTGATCACGCCGATGCGGCGGATGTCGAGGCGCACCGAGGCGTAGAACTTGAGCGCATTGCCGCCGCTCGTGGTCTCGGGGCTTCCGTACATCACGCCGATCTTCATGCGGATCTGGTTGATGAACACCACCATGGTGTTGGAGCGCGAGATCGAGGCGGTGAGCTTGCGCAGCGCTTGGCTCATGAGCCGCGCCTGCATGCCGGGCTGCGCGTCGCCCATCTCGCCTTCGAGTTCGGCGCGCGGCACCAGCGCGGCGACCGAATCGATCACCAGCACGTCGATCGCGCCCGAGCGCACCAGGGTGTCGGCGATTTCGAGCGCCTGCTCGCCGGCGTCGGGCTGCGAAATGAGGAGGTCGTCGACCACCACCCCGAGCTTTCTCGCATAGACCGGGTCGAGCGCGTGCTCGGCGTCGATGAAGGCGCAGATGCCGCCTTTCTTCTGGGCCTCCGCCACGGTGTGGAGCGCGAGCGTGGTCTTGCCCGAGGATTCCGGCCCGTAGATTTCCACCACCCGGCCGCGCGGCAGGCCGCCGACGCCGAGCGCGATGTCGAGGCCGAGCGAGCCCGACGAGATGGTCTCGACGTCCATCGACTTGTCGTTCTTGCCAAGCCGCATGATCGAGCCCTTGCCGAAGCTGCGCTCGATCTGGGAGAGCGCGGCATCGAGGGCCTTCGACTTGTCCATGGACGATCCTTCGACGAGGCGCAGCGCCGCCTGGTTAGCTCCACTCATGGGAATCGTGCTCCTTATGACCGGGTTTACCGGGGCCGGCAAACGCGTGCCCGGGCGGGCGGCCCCTCGCCTGCCCCGCGAATCTCCAGGGAAGGCATCGTACACGATTTGTTCTCCGTTCGCAATATGTTCTTTTGCCGGATACGGTGCTGTCCTGATTTGAGGGCAAGTGTCCTAATTTCATGGGCCTAGTGTCCTAATTTGCCTGCCCGCTTCTTCCTGCTCTGCCTAGAATCACGCGAAAACGGCAGGTAGCCGTCACCGGCAACTCCTTCATGACCGGCCGCAAGGCCAAGGGCTCGAAACGGGGGTCCGCGTAATCCGGGACCCGAGCGGCGGGGTGTTCGCCCGCCTCATGACAGGAGCCTAACCATGTTGACGCATGGCAAGGAGTCGAAGTCCGTTTTTGTGCACGCGTACATGCGCTGGCGCTTCGGACGGATTGAGCATGTGTGTGCTCACTTCCGTTCTTGGCCAGGGCAGTTGGACTTCGGCTTTTGAACGCCCGGGCACGGCCTGGGCATCGCCAGTGACGGCTATTAGTCCTTCCTAGCCAGGAAGGTGGCGAAGCCCGACCTAATTGTTGGGCTTCGCTTTCTTTTTTTTTTGGGCAATAGATATACCAATTAGGATCGCCCACCTTCGATCACCCGGAACTGCCGCCGACGCTGCGGCGGGGTCACGCGCGGGCCTTCCAGGGCCAGTTTCAGCGCGGCATCGATCAGGTCGCCAAGCGACCAAACGCGATCCGTGATGCCAAGCTGCACCGCCGGGGTGGTCCGCAGGGATTCGTGAACGCGGCAGAGGTTGTGCGCGACGTAGAGCGCGACGGCCGCAAGATGGTTGTCAGCTTCTTGGAGAAACCATTCGTGAGCCGGGTGAAGCGCCGGCTGGCCATGCGCACCGAAAGGTTCTGCCGCTCGACGTAGGACGTGCTGATTTCCGCCGGAACGCCTTGCATTGCCTCCCGCGAAACGGCGATCACGGCCGCCGGCGAGTAGCGGTGCGAGGCTTGGTGAATCTTGTCCAGGTGAACGACGCTGTAGGTTTTGTTGATCACGCCATGATGGCTGTTGGCAAAATCCGAGCGGATCGCCGGCTGATAGGGCAGAAAGCCATCGGTCGAGATTTCCGGAGCGCCAAGCACGCGCTCCCGCAGGTCCGCGATAAACTCTTGCGTGGTGCCCGTGTCGCGCTTGCCCGTGCGGTAGGAGACGATGGCACGCGACGTAGAGGCCAGCGCAACGAACGTGTACTGGTCGCCCTTTTCCGGGCTGTCGCCGCGCCGTAAGTGCCGCTGCTTCTTGCCGACGAACGCCCAAAGCTCGTCCAATTCCAGCCGGCCGGTGCGCACGCCGACCATCGTGCGGTCGTGCAATTCGGCGCAACCCTGCCCGACGCGCGCGCCAAGCCGCATGATCGTGTCGCGGTGAATGCCGGTCATCCGCTCGATTGCCCGGATGCTCAGGCCCTCGGTCAAAGCGGCGATGACCTGGATTTGCTGGTCGCGGGAGAGGGTGTTCATGGCAGCACCGTATCCGATATTCCGTTATCGGATACGATAACATATAGTGCCCTATTGTCAATACGAAATTATCGTATATGGTAACGTAGTCTCGTATGTGGCAAATGGGCAACACCATGGGATTCGCTAAAACCGAACGGGAATGGGCCGAACGGGCCGCGCGACACCTAAAGGCCGAATTGAAGCGCGCCGATCTCACGTACGATGAATTGGCCGACCGAATGAAGAAGCATGGGTTCAAAGAAACCAAGGCCAGCATCGCGAACAAGCTGGCGCGAGCCACCGTGCCGGCTGCATTCTTTCTTGCCGCTCTAGCGGCAATAGGTGCGGAAGTGGTAAAATTGGAGGACATTTAATCTCGCCTTCGGAAGATCACAAAGACCCAAACCATTGTTGCCACGATGCCAGCGAACGCGATGGCGCCCGCGACAAATACAAAGGTAAGAAGCTTGCTGTGGGGGATTGATTTACAATCATGGGAACAATGGATGCTCGCGGCCCTAGGAGTGGCCGCGTTGGCAGCCGTATCCGTGGTCGTAACCACCGCCGCTGTTGTGGTTTTGACTCGTTCCGCAGCCGAACGGGCGAAACAGGAATTGGACGCATACAAGTCGACGGCGGAAGCCCAAGTAGCCGAGGCAAAACGGGAGGGCATGGCTGCTGGACAAAAGGCCGGAAATGCGATCCTGAGGGCAGCCGAACTAGAAAAAGAAGCATCTGCGCTAGAAGCAGATAACTTATCTCTGCAAACCGCACTCAGGCCGCGTCGGTTATCATTTATAGGATGGACCAATGATCCGAACAAAGTCTCAGCGATATATGAGCCGCTAAAGAAATTCAAAGGAACAATTGCGTTTATCCAAGTAGTTCCAGATTTTGAGGCGAGATTGTTCGCGCAAGATATTTCACAAGTTCTAACGTCAGCCGAGTGGAATCCGCAGTTTGTAACCGAGTCGCAATCCCATATGACGGAATTAAGTTTTGTCGAGGGTTTGACTTTATTCACTCTCACGGATGGAAAATCCATTACAGAAGCTGGAAGTGCGCTTTGGTTGGCCTTAAATGAAGCCAATGTCATGATGAGCGGGACGGGCACATTCGGCGCGACTGTCCTCCACGAAATTCTTGATAAACCTAAGCCCGGATATCCGCACTTTGACCCGCCTGTAACCGCGGTGTTTGTCAGAGTGGGCGTCAAACCATCAACGGCACAATTTCTAGAAATCCAACGACGGAACATGGAAAGGCAAGAGCGCCGGATTGACCGCGCACTGAAAGACGCGTACGCGCGATCCGGAAGCGTTCTTTTTGGTGTTCCAGGCCACGCCGCAGTAGCCGTTCGACCCGATGAGCACGGCAATTGGGTAGCGGTAAATCCGGCAGAGCAGCATTTGCTGCCGCCGCGCTCCAGTCCGACGCTGGTGTTGCCCGGCGGCGTAATGCTGCGAACTTCGCCGCCGCCCACAAAACAATAAGCTATCCCGATTAGGAGTGCGGTCCTAGACCAATTTGCGAAGCGCGGCAAAATCCACGGCTTGCCGCCCATCCTCGCACACCACGCACCAAAGACGACATTCTTCCTTAGTGTCCCAAAAGACAAAGAGCCCCGGAACTTCGCGCTCAACCAATTGCGAGACGCCCTCTTGTGCCCTGACCGCTGTGAAATGATGCTGCTTACTGTCCCCTTCGCGGATGACGATATAGAGGTAGGTTGTGTCATCGTCAGGCCCCAATTCGCACGGGCCGACGGCGTCCACGGTTCCGACGATTGAAACGAGCGGGCTATCCATGCCCCTAGCCTAACCGGCAGTATACTTCCTGGCAATATACTGCCGGCGGCCGGCAGCATTCCAGCCATGGCCACGGACATCCGGCGGGTGATGGCAGCGAACGTGCGGCGTATCCGCGCCCAGAGAGGTTTGAGCCAAGAGGTATTGGCCGATATGGCCGGGGTGAGCGTCCGGTATCTCGGCTCGATTGAGCGCGGCTCGACCGCCGCAACCGTCGTGGTGCTGGCCCGGCTGGCCCGGGCATTGAAGGTCAAGCCGGCCGACCTGCTGGAATGAGCCGGCCCGCCGGGTGTCCTAATTTGCCAGGGCCAGTGTCCTTATTCGGACAGCACCCCGGGATAGGTACTGGCCGGTTTTGATCGGCCAGTACCCCGGGATACGGGTCTGGCCCCATTTAACCCTTAGTGGCCCCTGGAGTGCCCCGTTTTGCCACACCCACAAAGCGCCGAAAGGACTCGCTCACTGTGCTTGTCAGGCGCATGGTGCGCCATCACCGACAGCGGCCCTGCGCCAGGCGTCGGTGGCTGAGAGACCGGTCGCGCTCCCGCCTGTACGGCAACAAGGAGCACCCGGCCATGCTGCAACAGCGCTCGGCCGACACGATCCGATGCCTCCGACAAGCGGAAGAATGCGAGGAGCTGGCGTTTCGCGCGATCGACCCGTCTGCGAAACGAGCATTTTTTGATGTCGCCGCCCGGTGGCGCCTGATCGCGGAAACGTGCGAGTACATCGAGCGCGTGGATAGCTTCCTAGGCAAGAGACCGAAGGGCTGAGACCGCCTCAGTTGGCGGCCTCGTACTGGCCCCATTTAACCCCGACTTGGCCCCTTTTGAATTTCAGGGTGGCCCCTCTTGAATTTCAGGGTGCGCCCCCTTCGCGTCTGGCAGTATCGCTGCGCGCGGCGCTAGGCCGTCGCAAAGCTCGGCATAGTCGACCAGGCCTTAGTCGAAACGGTCGCTCGTCGCATCGTCCGCGCCGCGCTCGCGGGCGAGCGAGACCCGATCAGGTTGACGGAAATCGGTGCCGGCGGCCGCGAACCGGACGAGTGAAGCCGCCTCAGTTGGCAGCTTCGCCTTTCTCGGGTGACCCTTTTTGAAATCAGCTGATCCGGTCCGCATGCGTCGACATCTCATCACTGTCCTGTTTTTAGCAATGTGGTGCCCCGCGCACGCTGAGGATCGTCCGCCACCCATGACCAAGGTCATCTTTTGCGTCGGCGCGATCATCAGCCTACCGCTCGATCACTGCGAAAGGTCGTGTACGACGTGGGCGCGAGGCCAGCCTGATTTTTCGGTCTCCTATTGGCCCTGTCTTGGAAAGTGCAAGGAGCAGTTCCCCTGCCCTTCACCGTTCCCGACCTCGAAGCCATAACCCGGAGGCCGGCCCGGATATAATCGCCACGCTGGCGAGTCCGCGGATGAACCCCAAGCGCAGCGGCGATCTTGCCCATACTCCGGTCGAAGCCCTCATGGAGTGAGAGATGGCCAAAGGCGACTACGCAGCTTTTCGCGCGCTCGATCCCTTCTTCGCAGTTGTCATGGAAGGTCTCTCCAAGTTCGTGAACGGCGAACACTATTTCGACGCCCTCGACGACGATGTTTTATTTGAGTTCCGCTACGATTTTCCAGGTTGGCCCCGGGTAACGCGGGGACGCGCCAACCTCATGGCGCTGTATTCGGGATACGGCGGCAACATCCGGCTCGATCGCGGCGATTCGCTGATTGTGCATCCTTCCGAGAACGGTCGTGACGTGACCTTGGAATACGAACTACATGGGAAGGTACTTGCCACCGATGCACCCTACGACAACCGGTTTGTCTCGATCGTTACGATCCAAAATCGCAGGATCGTGCGCTGGCGTGATTACATGGATTCACTGGCCGCCTGGACGGCGTTGAACACGGTAGCCTAACGCACCGACGGACCACTTGTGCACTTCGGACACCACATGGTGGGCACGGCCGCTGCGCGGCCTTAGATTAGCCCACCCTACCGATCCGCCATCGTCCTTTTCGCGCAGGGCTGCCGCCGCGCCATTGCGCGAAGCGGGGAAGTCATCGCCGGGCCGGCAAGCTGATAAAATCTCCCTAGGTAAACTCCCCGATATGTCTTCAACATGCTTTTGCTTAACGTTCGGATCGGAGGCGCCTTCGATGGAGGCGTTTTCCCGTGTCGACTTGGAAGGGGACGGTCCCCCGTCCCCTTCCTTTTTCGGCCGCCTCGGGTGGCGGAGTGTTTGTCAAAGCCCTGCAAAGAGGGGCGACCGTTACGGCTTTGACGGGCCCCGGCGGTGGTATCGCCGGGGCTTCTCTTTTGCCGGCGCCATGGTCTTCTCGGGCGCGCAGGCTGTGCCTGCGCCGGCGTTTGTTTGGATGAATGTCCGAGATTGGCCGCGCGGGAAAACAAAAACGGTGGGCACGCGCGCCTTCGCTAAAGCTCCGGCGCGCTTCCTGCGGATCCCGGCTACCGCGTCTTGGCCCAGGGGTCGTATTTCTGGTCGGGCAGGCGGTCGAGGGAGGACTTGTAGTCCTTCTCGTTGGCGCGCTTGGTGGGCACGCCGCGCGGCGGCGGAGGCGCTCCCCCCTCCCGCCTATCGACTTCTCCCTTCGCGCCGCCCTGCAGGATGCTCTGCCCCATCTGCGCCTGCGCGCCCGCGGTGAGCGCCACCAAGCCAACGACTGCCAGGACTATCCGCAAACCGTGCATCCGCTTCCCCCGTCGACCAAACCTGCGCCGAGAACCCCGATCATCGCGGGCGCAATGTGGTTTTTGCGCGGCCATGCCGGCCGCGTTCCGGCATATCACACGGGTGTCGTCGCGGGATGATAGCGCGGCGCGACCGGAACCGGCGATTGCCGGCACCCGCACACCCCGCTAGGCTCGCGCCCCCATCTGGGGCGACGTTCACGGAGGACCACATGCGCAAGCTGTCGACCGCCATTGCTGCCACGATTCTTCTTGCCGGCTTTGCCGCCGGCGCCCAGGCGCAGACCTGGCGCGGAAGCGCGAGCCTGCACGGCGCCGCGCAGAATTTCACGCCGATCCAAAAGGCCGCCTGCGGCGGCCGTTGGGGCCGCTGGTGCCCGCCGGGCAGGCATCGGGTATGCGGGCCGGTGCGGTGCTGGTGCGCGCCCTGCTGACCGCATCGGGCGCTACGCGTGATTCCCGAGGCCGCCGTTGGGCGGCCTCGCTGCTTATAGGAAGGGGAAAAAGCGAACAGCGAGTAGCGAATAGCGAATAGTCGGAAAGTAACAGGTGAGGGTTCAGGGGCCGGGCACCCTCCCGCGCGTCGCCATTCGCTACTCCCTATTCGCCGTTCGCCGGCCCGAAGGGCCCCGGCCAAAACGCAAGTCCCGGTGCACAGGGGCGACCTTGGTGCACCGGGACCGCTCGCGCTTCCCCGGGCGGGAGTGAAGGGGACGCCCGGTTCGGCCCCCTTCTAATCCGCGTCGCCGCCAATCCCTGCGCGCGGCTTGAGGCGGCCGCGAAAAACCTCGCAGATGTGTCCGGCGCGCCGCACCCGCGACGGTGGCTAAAGCGTGATGGCTTTTCTTCGAATCGCCATCCCGCTTTAGGTTATTGCTGGAGCACGATGTTTTCCGAAAACCGGTACCCACTTTTCGGCATCATGCTCTAGGGCCAATCGCTCCGGTTGCCGACATGGGCGACCGGAGGCATGCCCGGTTCGGAAAATGCCCGATCGCCCCGGCGCTGCGATCGCCGCGGCCGGCGCAGACGATCGTGTCGTTGCACCTTTGCTGGCAGGAGCAGGCCGCCGTTTGAACCTGAACCACCAGCGATGGGGCGGCCGCGCGTCCGGCCTCGGCCTAGCGGCAGGTCCGGATGTGCTCGGTGCGGACAGCGCGTTCGCCCGCCGCCGCCTCGGCCGATGCGCCCAGGCACCAGTCGTAATGGACGCGGAAGTCTGCCGACCAACGGCTTCCCTCCATGCCGCGCCGGCAGCGCGGGATCGCAAGTGCGCCGCGCACCTGGTTGAGCGCCGCGCGGGCATAGTCGCGGCAGAAGCCGGGCGGCGCCGCTTGCGCCGTAGTTGCCGCCGACGCCAGTAGCGCCCCCGCGCCGATCAGACCTATCGCCATTCCTCGCATTGCCAGCCCTCCTTGCGAATCGGCGGGAGTCTAACGGAAGGGCAAGACGGGCCACAGCGGATAAAGGCGGATAAGGGCGGTGGCTCAGTGTGAAATTCCGGCCCAGGGATGGCGGTGCTGCTGGTAAACCTCCTGCGATGGCGGCGGAAACGTCGGATCGGCGAAAGCGCCTACGGCAACGGCGATCATGTCGGGCTTGCGCTGCGGCTGCCAAAAGACGGTCGAGCCGCAGTCGGGGCAGAAATGGAACGTCACCTCGAAGCCGCTGTCGGCGGTCCGCGTGTAGCGGCGGGTGCGGCCGTTCGCTTGAACATCCGCGCGCGGGAAAAACGCAGCGATCCCATAAGGACTCCCCGTTCGCTTCTGACAGGACGGGCAGTGACAAACGGAAACCAGCGCCGGCTCTCCGTTGCAGCGGACGACGAGCTGCCCGCAAGAACACGTCGCGTTTCGTTCCATGCCCGGCCCTCCGTTTCGGCTGAAGATCCAGTGTCCCGATTCCGAAGTTCGCCTTAACCTGCGGCACGCTCCGGAGCGAGCTTCGGAATCGAAGGACACCGGCAGTGCCGCTTTGAACCCGAAGTTCTCAATCGGACTTTCGGCAATTATGTTGCGAACTTCGGGTTCGCGGCATTAGAGCATGATCCCGAAAAGTGGGTACCGGTTTTCGGAGAAGATCATGCTCAATCAATAAGCTAAAGCGGGATGACGATTCGAAGATAAAGTCATCACGCTTTAGCGACGTCGGGGGGCCGCCTTGGCGCTCATCGGTATCGATCTCGGAACGACCAACTCGGCGGTCGCGGTCTGGACCGACGCCGGGCCGCGCCTGATCGCCAACGCAATCGGCGAGAATCTCACGCCCTCGGTGGTGGGGCTTGATGACGATGATTCGCTTTTGGTGGGTCAACCGGCGCGCAACCGGCTTGTCACGCATCCCGAGCGCACGGTCGCCTCATTCAAGCGGTTTATGGGCACGACGCGCGAAACACGGCTCGGACGCGGACATGTGTTCCGTCCGGAGGAATTGTCCGCCTTCGTGCTCAAAAGCCTCAAAGCGGATGCGCAGGCTCATCTCGGCGGCGACGTCCGCGAGGCGGTGATCTCGGTGCCGGCCTATTTCAACGATGTGCAGCGCAAGGCGACCCTCGATGCCGCCGGCCTTGCCGGCCTCAAGGTCGAACGGCTGGTCAACGAGCCGACGGCGGCGGCGCTCGCCTATGGCCTGCAGACCCGCAAGGAAGGGCTGTTCCTGGTGTTCGACCTCGGCGGCGGCACCTTCGACGTCTCGCTGCTCGACAGCTACGAGGGCGTCATGGAGGTGCGCTCCACGGCCGGCGATACCTTTCTGGGCGGGGATGATTTCACGCGCGGGCTCGCCGAGCTGCTGGCCGAGCAGCACCGCTTCGCGCTCGACGATCTTGCGCGCAACGACCTTGCCCGCCTGCTGCGCGCCTGCGAGGCCATCAAGCACGCGCTCAGCGCGGCCCAGCAAACGGAATATGAAATTCACCTCGGCGGCAAAGCGGTCAGCGGGCGGCTCGATCGCGCAAGCTTCGAGCAGGCGGCGGCGCCGCTGCTCCAGCGCATCCGCGCCCCGCTCGAACGGGCCATCAGCGACTCGAAAAAGCGCGTGGCCGACATCGACGCGGTCGTGCTGGTCGGCGGCGCAACGCGCATGCCGATGATCCGCAGCCTTGTCGCCCGACTGTTCGCGCAATTGCCCCTCGGCCAGGTCGATCCCGACACCGTCGTGGCGCTCGGTGCCGCCGTGCAGGCCGGCCTGAAGGCGCGCGACGCGGCGCTCGAGGACGTCGTGATGACGGACGTGTGCCCGTTCACGCTCGGCACCGGCGTCGCGCAGAACGCCCGCACGCGCGATGAAACAACCGTGGTGCTGCCGATCATCGAACGCAATTCGCCGGTGCCGATCAGCCGCGCGCAAACGCTCACCACCATTCACGACAACCAGCGCGCCGTCCGCGTCAGCGTTTACCAGGGCGAGAGCCTGCGCCCGGAAGGAAACATCCTGCTCGGCGAGTTCGACGTTGCGGTGCCGCCGGGCCCGGCCGGCAAGGAGAGCTTCGAGGTTCGCTTCACCTACGACATCAACGGCGCGCTCGAATCCGAAGTCACGGTGAAGTCGACGGGCAAGCGCGAGCGGCGCATCTTCCGCAACGCCTCCAATCTTCCGCACGGCGAGCTCGAAGCGCGTTTCGCGGCGCTCGCCGAAATCAAGATTGCGCCGCGCGAACAGGCGGCGAACCGCGCGCTCCTGGCCCGCGCCGAGGCGCTCTACGAGGAATTGCTGGCCGAGGACCGGGACCACCTGTCGCAACTCATCGCCCGTTTCGAGCACGACATCGGCCAGGCCCACGAGATCGAACGGGTGCGCACGGAATTCGCCGCCGCCCTCGACAAGGTCGAGCGCCTGACGTTCCGGCTCATTTGACCATGAGCGCGTGGGCGCTTCTCGGCATCGCACCGACCGCGGACGTCGCCGCGATCCGGCGCGCCTACGCGCACAAGCTCAAGCTCACCCGCCCGGACGAGGATGCGAACGCCTTCCAGCGCCTGGTGCGAGCGCGCGATGCCGCGCTCGGCGAAGCCGCGGTGATCGCGGACCTCGCGCCGGAGGACGAAGAAGCGCAAGCCGAACACGACATCGCGCCGGTGCTCGCGGTCGCCGACCAGGTCGATGGCACAAGCGCCATCCCGCGCGACGCGGCGGAGGCGGTCGAAGTGCCCGTGCCGTCGATCCTCATCAGAAAAACGAGCGAGGCGGCGGCGCCATCGCCACCCGCGGCGCCGGTGCCCCGCATCGTGGTCATCGACGAGAGCGGCGACACGGCGCCGGCTTCGCTCGCCGCGGCGCATGAGGAGGGCTTTTCGCTCGAGGCGAGCGAGCGCCATTGGGCCGAGGCACGGCGATTGGCGCGGCTGCTGCGGCTCATGCTCTCGCGCGCCGGCGCACCCGCGGCGGAATTAGCCCGCCTCATCGACGCGGCCCAAGCCCTTCCGCGCGGAGCGCGCGAGGAAGTCGAAGCCGCGCTGATGGAGGCGACCGGCCGCGACTTGCGTTTGCCGAACGACCGGTTCAACCGCCTTCGCGTGGAACAGGTGCGCGCAATTTTCACGCACGGCGAGGCGGTGTTCGGCTGGCTGCGCGACGACCGGCTTATTCACCGGATCCTCGGGCCGCGCGACGCGGCGGCGTTCTGCCTGATCGGCCAGGAGGAGGATGACTGGACGAGCGACAAGCGACCGCGGCTCCCCGACCGCGACGCCCGCATCCTCTTCGCCAACACGCGCAGATATATGCGCGTGTTCGAAACCTTCCGGCGGCGCGGGCGTCCGGCCTGGCGGTTCGATTGGCTGGCTTTCCCGGCGCCGCCACTGTGGGCCTATTACTACCATCAAAGCGGCCTCGCGTTCGCGGCGCTCGGGCTGCAGATGGCGGCGGGCGTGCTGATCTTCAGCGCCGATTCGCCGGGGGAGGCGACGGATCTGGCGGGTCTCGCCCTGTTCCTCGCCACCTGCCTCGGCACGGCTTTGTTGGCCGATCGTTTCGTCTTGTGGCGAGCGGCGCGGACGGTGCGGCGCGCCCGCAACGACCTTTTGTACGACCCCCAGGCCCGCGCCGACTTCCTGCGGCGTGAAGGTCACATGCCGCGCGAGTTCATGTCGTTCCTCATTTTCGCTCTGTTCTCCTCGTTGTTTCTGACGATCTCCTATGTCGCCGTCTACGTCCGGCTGGAACAGGCCGCGGCGGCGCTGGCGTCCCTGATCGGGTGGTGAGCGGGCGCGTTATCGCCGACGAACGCCGCGCGTCGAAATTCGACGCGGTCCGGCTTTGCGCGGCCGGCCGTGGCACAGTTCGATCAGACGCGCGGAGGCGCAGAACCGTCGCATATGACATGATAAGCCAAGCGCTTAGGTTTATCAGTAATAAGCCCAGATGGCGGAAGCGAACCCAAGGTCGTTTGTATGCGGCTCGCTCCCGCATTCCGCTTCGCTCCATGCGGGCTACGGTCTCATCATTGACCACCCCCACCCCGCCCGGCTACGGCGCGCCGGGGCGGAGGCGGCCGATGCAGGAGCTCAAGGAACGGGTCGCGCTCGGGTCGGTCGCGGTGTCGGCCGGGCTCACCCTCGCCAAGGCGGTGGTGGGCCTGCTTTCGGGCTCGCTCGCCATCCTGTCCGAGGCGGCGCATTCGCTCATCGACCTTGCCGCCACCTCGATGACGTTCTTCGCCATCCGCATTTCCGGCAAGCCGGCCGACGCCGAGCACCATTACGGCCACGGCAAGGTCGAGAGCGTGGCGGCGCTCATCGAAACGGGCCTGCTGTTCGTGCTCTCGGCCGCGGTGATCGTCGAGGCGGCGCGGCGGCTCATGGGCGCACACGCGCACGCGGTCGAGGCGACCGCCGCCGCCTTCCTGGTCATCGCGGTGTCGGTCGCGGTCGATTTCTTCCGCTCGCGCCTGCTCTACCGGGTAGCGGCCGAGACCGCGAGCGAGGCGCTCGAAGCGGACGCCCTGCATTTCCGCTCCGACATGTGGTCGTCGCTCGCCGTGCTCGCCGGGCTTGCCGGCGTCGCCGGCGGCTTCCCCTGGGCCGACAGCGCCGCCGCCCTGGTGGTCGCGGCGTTCGTGTGCCTTGCCGGCTTCAGGCTCGGCCGGCGCACCGTCGACACGCTCACCGACACGGCGCCGGAGGGCGTCGCCGAGCGCGTCGCGGCGCTCGGCCGGCGCGTGCCCGGCGTGGTCGCGATCGAGCGGGTGCGGGCGCGCCCGGTCGGCCCGACCCTGTTCGTCGACCTCGCGGTCGCCGTCAGCCGCACGCTTCCGCTCGACCGCGTCACCGCGATCAAGGACGAGATCGCGCGCGCGATCCGCGCCGAGCTGCCCAGCGCCGAGACCACGATTACCACCAACGCGCGCGCGCTCGACGACGAGACCGTGCTCGAGCGCATCATGGTGATCGCCCGCAACCGCGCCCTCGCGGTGCATCACGTCACCGTTCACGCGATCGGCGGCCGCCTCGCCGTGTCGCTCGACCTCGAAGTCGACGGCGCGCTCGGGCTAGCGGCCGCGCACGAGGTCGCGAGCGGCCTCGAAGGGGCGGTGCGCGCCGAGCTCGGACCGGAGGTCGAGGTCGAGACCCATATCGAGCCGCTGCAGACCGACCGGCAGGCCGGCCGCGACACCTCTCCCGAACGCGTCGCCGCGGTGCGCGCCGCGCTCACCGCGCTCGCCGGCGAGGTCGGCTTCGTCGGCGAGGTGCACGACGTGCGCGTGCGCGAGACCGCCGAGGGGGAGATCGTCAACTTCCACTGCCGGGTCGATCCGTCGCTCACGGTCGAAGAGGTGCATGCGAAGGTCGACGACGTCGAGCGCGGCCTGCGGCGGCTTTGGCCGAGCATCAAGCGGGTGATTGGACACGCGGAGCCGGAATCGGACGACGGATGACGGAGGACAGAGGACGGATGAGAAGCTTCATCTGTCGTCCGTCGTCCGTCCTCCGTCGTCCGGCACAAGCACCGCCGCGCCCTGCAGTCTTCCCTCGCGCAAATCCGCCAGCGCTTCGTTGGCGCGCGCGAGCGGATAGGGCACGGTCTCGGTCTTCACGCCGGCCTGCGGGGCGACGGCGAGGAACTCGCGTGCGTCGACGCGGGTGAGGTTCGCGACCGAGACGAGCTCGCGCTCTTCCCACAGCAGCGCATAGGGAAAGCGCGGGATGTCCGACATGTGGATGCCGCCGCACACGACGCGCCCGCCCTTCTTCACCGCGGCGAGCGCGGCGGGAACGAGCGCGCCGACCGGCGCAAAAATGATGGCGGCGTCGAGCGGCTCGGGCGGGCGCGCGTCGGAGCCGCCCGCCCAGGCCGCGCCGAGGCGGCGCGCGAACGCCTGCGCGGGCTCGTCGCCGGGGCGGGTGAAGGCGAAGACCCGCCGGCCCTGCCACGTCGCGACCTGGGCGAGGATATGGGCGGCGGCGCCGAAGCCGTAGATGCCGAGATTGGTGCCCGGCCCGGCGATGCGGTAGCTGCGCCAGCCGATCAGCCCGGCGCACAGCAGCGGCGCGAGCGCGATCGCATCGGCGTCGGCCGGCAGCGGGAAGCAGAAGCGCGCATCGGCGAGCGTGTGCGTGGCGTAGCCGCCGTCGCGGGTGTAGCCGGTGAAACGCGGGTTGTCGCACAGGTTCTCGCGCTCGGTGCGACAGTATGGGCACACGCCGCAAGTAAACCCGAGCCACGGCACGCCCACGCGTTCGCCGCGCGCAAGGGAGGCGACGCCGGCGCCGAGCGCCGCCACGGTGCCGACGATCTCGTGGCCGGGCACGAGCGGGAGCGCGGGCTCCGGCAACTCGCCGTCGACGACGTGCAAATCCGTGCGGCACACCCCGCAGGCGGCGACCGCGATGAGCACCTCGCCGGCGCCCGGCGCCGGCACCGCACGCTCGCGCATCACGAGCGGCGCATGCGCGCGGTCGAGCAGCATGGCGTGCATTGGCTGTTGCTGGGGCATAGGGTGGACATTACATCACCGCGACTGTTTCGCCCCCACCCCGGCCGGCTGCGCCGGCGG
>Ga0153928_1000528_pt1 | contig 18723 bp, 18 predicted proteins | sample TSNJ012MetaG_FD_106656 | JGI IMG/M metagenome (GOLD analysis project Ga0153928, IMG submission 106656) | Attine ant fungus gardens microbial communities from New Jersey, USA - TSNJ012 MetaG | ecosystem: Host-associated > Fungi > Mycelium > Unclassified | place: USA: New Jersey, Wharton State... | reverse complement strand
ATCACAGTGTAAAGATTAAGTATAAGTGTGCACATTATAGTTATTATATTAAGCAAAAAATGTGCCAATTAAATTATGGATTGTGATCAGAACTTGTGGATCGTGTTAAAATATACGTTTTTTAATATTTTTAATTTTATCTATCAAATTTAATTTAATGTTGGAACGTAGAAAAAGGAAGCTGAATGTTTAAAAAATGAAAACGGGTTTTTCGAAAATGAAACAACGGAAGAATAGTTATGCTTCAAGGAATTTCTTCTCCAGCCATCTGCCGCCATAATAATAGGAAACTGCTATCAGAATTCCGCAGGTCATGGTAATCGCAATCACCGAAATATTGCTGCCGCCCTGAGAGAAGGTCATAGCCAGACCGCCAAATATCATTGGCACTTTATTAAACCAGGTTTTACTCAGGAATGCCAGGTGGATACCAACGGAAACAATCGTCATCAGCAGCAGGTTAATGGCATTGGCGGCGACTGCGGATAGTCCGGCATCCAGAAGGAAATTGGTAAACCAGATATTAATCAGCCCCCAAACCAGTCCTGCCAGCATACTGCAAATATAGTTAGGTGCTTCCTTTGGATTAGCTCCGGAAGTAAAATAAATGGGCAGAGCCACAAATGTCATCCACATCAGGCCATAGGAACCTAGCGGTGACAACAGATAAATAACTGCGTAAATTGCCGCAACAACAGCCATCCAGACTGCGAAACAAAATGAATACTTTTTCATAAATACATACCTCTCTTTTCCTTAATTATTAATTATTTTATCAATTGCAACAGCGATGGTAACGGTTGCCCCAACCATCGGGTTATTGCCCATTCCAATAAAGCCCATCATTTCTACATGTGCCGGAACCGAAGAGGAGCCAGCAAACGTAGTATCGCCGTACATTCTGCTCATTGAGTCGGTCAATCCGTAAGAAGCTGGTCCGGCGGATGTTTCATCCGGCCCCAGTGTCCTGCCGATCCCTCCGCCGGAGGCGCAGGCAAAGTATTTTTTGCCTTTCAGAAGACAATTGCGTTTGTATGCTCCGGCTACCAGATGGGTAAAACGTACCATATTGGTACCATTGCCGGAGATGGAAACATCCACATCCTCATGCTCCATAATCGCGATTCCCTCCCGTATATCATCAGCTCCATAACACAAAACTTCAGAGCGGACATCCTGAGTAAAAGCAACCTTATCATTGATCAGCAGCTGATTGTTCTGATAATCAAATGAGGTGCGAATATATGTAAAACCATTCATTCTGGAGATTATCTCAGCAGAATCTTTGCCAAGACCATTTAAAATAACTTTTAAAGGCTGTTTGCGGACTTTATTTGCCGATCTGGCGATACTAAGGGCACCTTCAGCAGCAGCAAAAGACTCATGGCCCGCCAGGAATGCAAAGCAGGTAACTTCTTCCGAAAGGACCATGGCAGCCAGCTTACCATGTCCGTTGCCGACCTCCCGTTCCTCGGCAACAGAGCCGTGGAGACAGAAGGCTTGCAGTCCTTCGCCTAATTCCAGAGCAGCAGCCGAAGCGTTGGCAGCTTTATTCTTTAATGCAACTGCAGCTCCTGCGATATAAGCCCAGCATGCGTCGTCAAAAGAAATCGGCTGAATTCCTTTGATAATGCTCCGGATATCGAGATTGTGAGCGTCACAGACTTCTCCTGCTTCGGTCAGGTCAGCAATTCCGTGTTTATTTAAGTAAGCATTAATCTTTGCCATTTTATGTGTGGAATTTTCAAATTGAATCATAGCAGCTCTCCTTTATTGTTTTCTTGGGTTGATGGTTTGAACGGCTTCATTATAACGTCCATAGGTACTGGCGGATTGCGAAAGAGCTTCCTGGGCGGAAATACCTTCTTCAATTAAGTCCATCATTTTACCCAGATTGACATATTGATAGCCGATAGCCGGGTTAATAATAACCTTCCGAACAGTGTTGTAAACACCGGAGACTGGAATGCCGGACATCCGTTTTCGCCATCACTGGGCTTGGTACCTGGGGTGGAAACATCGCTTCTGAAAATATTACGTTGAAGCATTACATGAATGACACTTGGCTGGCAACTGGTATTGACCGGGCGGTTCCGACAGATGAGGAACTGTTTGGCGATACTGGTGTGATGTCTTAATCTGGTAAAGGAAGGAGAACGCTTGATGCATCCTCAAATGAAAGAAATTAAATGTGCCATTATGCGTGGTGGCACCAGTAAAGGAATTTTCCTGATGGAAAATGAACTGCCAAACGATCAGGTCGAGCGTGATGACTTGATCTGTCGGATATTCGGAAGCCCGGATATCCGACAGATCGATGGTCTGGGCGGAGCTGATGTGCTGACCAGTAAACTGGCGATTGTTGGTCCATCGACGATTAACGGTGCAGATGTTGACTATACCTTCGGCCAGGTTAGTTTTGAGAAGAAATTTATTGACTATAAGGGCAATTGCGGGAATATTTCCGCTGCCGTTGGCCCCTTTGCAATTGATAAAGGGATAGTGAAAGCGGTCGAACCTGTAACCACGGTCAGAATTCATTTAACAAACAGTAATCAGATTCTGATTGTGGAAGTTCCGGTTGAAAATGGTAAGGCGAAAGTTCTGGGAGATTGCCAGATTGATGGAGTTCCGGGAACCGGAGCCAGAATTGATATGGACTGGTCCCATATTACCGGAACAGTATGCGACAAACTGCTGCCCACCGGCCATGCCAAAGATGTTTTTGTGATCGATGGAATAACTTATGAAGTGTCTCTGGTTGATGCCGGCAACCCGCTGGTTTTTATCAAAGCTGAAAGCCTCGGGCTGCAAGGAACGGAGACGCCACTGGAAATCGAAGAAAATAAAGCCTTGATGGAAGTGATTGAAAAAATCAGGGGCGAAGCCGCGGTTACCTTTGGCTTGGTAAAGACTGCGGCAGCAGCCAGAGAAGAGAGCCCTTACAATCCATTTTTTGCAATTGTCAGTGAACCGGCTGATCACGTTTGTTTTAACGGCAATGAAATTAAGAAAGAGCAGGTGGATATTGTTTCCCGTCTGGTGTTTATGCACCGTATGCATAAGGCTTATCCGATTACCGGGACGGTTTGTACCGGAGCGGCGATGAAGATACCGGGAAGCATTCCCTGGGGTTTGCTGAGCCCGCAGGCCAAAGCAAAAGACGATCTGCGTATCGGGCACCCGTCGGGAGCATTGAAGGTCTTTGCTAAGTCGGAAGAAGTCGGAAGCGAGCCGGTTATGAAAAACATTAAGGTATTCAGGACCGCCAGAATGCTGATGGATGGAACGGCATATGTAAAATGATGGAAGGATGGTAAAGATGGGACAGACAATGTCAGAAAAAATACTGGCAAAAGCAGCCGGTCAGGGGGCTGTATCAGCCGGAGAAATTGTTTGGGTAAATGTTGATCGGGCAATGATGGATGATATCCTGGGACCACGTGTGGAGATTGCCAAGCATATGAAAACATTGCAGGATCGGGTGTGGGATCCGGACAAAGTCGTCATTATTTCCGACCATTATACCCCGCCGGCCAGTGTGCAGCAGGCGGAAATTGTTAAATTTACAAGAGACTGGGCGAAAGAGTATCAGATTGAAAATTACTTTGAATTTGTTGGTCCATGCCATCAGATTATGGCTGAACATGGATTTGTGAGACCCGGAACCATTGTTGTGGGTACAGATTCACATACTTGTATGGGGGGTGCTCTTGGTGCTTTTGCTACCGGAATTGGGTCTACAGAAATGCTTGGGGTATTGCAGAATGGCCAGATTTGGTTGAGAGTGCCAGAAACAATTCGGGTGCGATGGGAAGGTAAGCTGCCAGATGGAGTAATGGCAAAGGACCTTTCCCTGAAAACGATTGGCGCAATCGGTCATGCCGGAGCTACATATAAAGCGATTGAATACGTTGGGGCCGGGATATCCTCACTGATTATTGATGAACGGATGGCAATTGCCAATATGGCTGTTGAAATGGGAGCTAAGGTTGGCTTGATGGAGCCTGATGAAAAGACCAGAGAGTTTCTTACTGCTCATGGAGTTACTGATGGCGACTATAACCTGAAAAGTGACAAAGATGCCGTATTTAGCAAAACATTTAAGTTCTGGTGCGAGGATCTCAGTCCAATGGTTGCCTGTCCGCATCAGGTTGACAATGTCACGGAGGCAGTTAATGTGTCTAAGATCCCTATTCATCAGGCTTATATTGGTTCATGTACCGGCGGCCGGTATCATGATTTAAAAATGGCCGCAGAGTTGCTTAAAGGCAAGAAAAAGGCAAAAGATGTCCGCTTGCTGGTTTCGCCGGCTTCTGATGAGGTTTGGCGGCGGGCTGACAAAGACGGAATTCTTCAAACGCTTGCAGAAGCCGGGGCAACCGTTTTGGCTCCAACCTGTGGCGTGTGTGTTGGTCTTCACTCCGGAATGATTGCCGGCGGGGAGAATTGTATCTCTTCATCAAACCGAAACTTCATTGGGCGAATGGGCAGCAAAGAGGCAGGAATATATTTGGCTTCACCGCTGACTGTGGCAGCTGCGGCGGTTACCGGGTATGTCGTGGACCCGCGTGAAGTATATCAGAATTAGGAGGTGGCGATAAAGTGGCACAGATGGAAGGAAGTGTGATAAAATTCGGAAATAATATCAATACCGATATTATTTCCCCGCCTCAATACATGGAGCTTGGGATTGAGGAAAGTGCAAAATATGCAATGAGTGCAGTACGACCAGATTTTGCAGAAGTAGTAAGGACCAATAAAATTGTCGTTGCAGGGGATAATTTTGGCTCTGGATCAAGCCGTGAAACTTCGCCGTTGTCCTTGAAATATTTGGGGGTAGATGCAGTGGTGGCAAAGTTTTTTGCCCGAATCTTCTACCGTAATTCCATCAACGTTGGACTTTTCGTGGTGGAATGCGCAGATGCTGACCGGATTGCCGAAAATGACCGGATTCGAATTGATTATCAGAATGGTGTCATTTATAATAACACCAAGAGCGAAGCGTATTCTTGTACCAGAATACCAGATCATTTAATGAAATTGATTGAAAAGGGAGGGCTGGTTGCATTTCTTAAAAGCGAATTGCCGGATTAAAGGGAATCGCTGATACAAAATATGGAGGAATCAAAATGAATTGTAAAGAAATTATGGACTTTAGAAATCGCAATAATAAATTTGCCGCTTATATGGGGATTGTTACAACGGAATTGGAGATTGGTTATGCAAGAGGTGAAATGATGATTGCCGGGCATCATGAAAATGCGATAGGGTCTGTCCATGGCGGTTGTTTGTTTACTCTGGCGGATACCATCGGCGGTGCTGCGGCTGCTTCAAGAGGGAATCGGATGACAACCATTTCGGGGGATTTTCATTACTTATCTCCGGCAATTCAGGTTAGAAAGTTGATTGCTGTAGCAACGGAGAAAAAATATGGAAAAACAATCGCCGTTTATAATATTGAAGTTTTTAATGAAAAAGAAGAACTTCTGGCGCAGGGCACGTTTTCTTTTTACAACTTTGATACTCCGTTGCTGAAACAGTGAAATCAAATGAACTTGGTTATTTACTAAAATGAGGATGGGAGGCAGGAATTACAGGAAGAGAAGACGGGGAAATCACGGAGGACCAAGAAGAGATCTTAAAGATAACAAAGGACAAGTATGAGGTGGCAAAAGGTATTATTGATGCACTTGGCGGGAAAGCCAATATCGAGTCAATCACTTGCTGTGCTACCAGGCTTCGGGTTACGGTGTGGATTTAAGCTGATTATAACTATCAGAAAGAGTTGATATACCGTTGTTCTTATGGGGACTCATGTCCGGGCGATATTTTGAACGATGAAAGGGGCCAGAATATGAGTCTCCAAGTCAAAAAACAATCATGTAATTACCAAATCCCAAGTTGTTAACTTGGGATTTTTTAAAACGGCAAATTAACGGTGGAAACTCAGGGATAGGTACCGGTTTTATAAAAGATGTGAATATATTCGATAGTTTAGTAAAATTGGCACCTGTTTTTCTTCTATAAATTAAAGTAATATAAAAATACAATATCTATTAGATATAATCAACCGATAAAAAATCTAATTATAAAAAGCAGGAGGGCAAGAAAGAGTATGAAAAAACGTTTTCAAAAAACAGCCTTATTATTGGCGGCAACTATGACCGTATCTATGGTTACTGCCGCATGCGGCTCATCAAATAATTTGACAGAGGCAGGCAAGACAAATACCACCGGAGCAGTAAAAAAGGATGCAGCAGATGTCAATAGCGGAGAGAAAATCGAGATAACATTTATGAATCTCTGGGCAGAGGGTAACACCGAAAATATTGCAGTAAGTGTCAGAGCTGCAATGGAAAAATTCCAACAGGAAAATCCCAATATCACCATCAAGGAAGAATCAATCGGTGATCAGTCGGCGTACTATACGAAGCTGAAGACTCTGGCGGCATCCAACAGCCTTCCCGATGTATTTGTATGTAAGGGTTCTGAACTTAGTACTTTCGCCAAGAATGATCTGGCGGCATCTTTGGATGACATATTAAATGGAGACGCCGAGTGGAAAGACGGATACATACCATCTTCTTTTGATGACCTGAGTACTGACGGCAAGATTTATGGGGTTCCATATTCCATGCTGAGCACACATGTGATTTATTATAACAAACAGATACTGGCTGACGTCGGATATGATACATTCCCCACCACCTGGGACGATTTTACCGCCATGCTGGGAAAAATCAAAGAAAAAGGAATCACGCCAATTGCCTTGGGAAATAAAGAGCAGTGGGTGGTAGAATCCTGTATATTAAGTGCATTAGGTGATCGTTTCACAGGTACGGACTGGTTTAAAGGAATCATGGATCAAAGCGGCCCCAAATTCACTGATCCGGAATTTGTGCAGGCTTTGACAGCACTGCAGAAACTGGGTACCTCGGGTGTATTCAACTCCGATATGAACAGTATCAATAATGACCAGCAGAAGACTTTATATTTCAACGGAAAAGCAGCCATGTTTATGGAAGGCAGCTGGGCAGTCGGTGCCATCATGGCAGGTCCGAAAGACATTGCGGCCAATACGGAAGTAGCAGTTCTTCCGGCAGTGAACGGCGGCAGAGGAGATGCGGCAGCAACCTCAGGCGGTTCTGGTTCGGGATTTGCAGTTGGAATCAAGAATTATGATGCAAAGAAAGATGCAATTGCAGCATTTTTGAAAGCAATCAGCGGTCCGGAATATGCAAAGGCGATCTCAGAATTAGGCGAACCGGCAGCATATGTTGTGAAAGATTATGATCAGAGCAATGTCTCGGAGCTAGCAGTTAAATACAGTGAAATGGCTGCAGGCCTTACGTTTACACCGATTTATGATTCCTTCTTAGATCCGGCAGTAATCAGTGTTATGAACAGTGGTTTACAAGAATTGCTGATTGGCGCCGTTACCCCGGAAGATCTTGCGCAGAGAATACAGGATGAATTTGACAAGGTCTACTAGAAATGAAACAGAAAGCAAATGGGGGCCTGCGACCCCCATTTAAAAATGAAGGGGAAGGAGTAATATATCATGAAGAACGCCAGCGTTGTAAAAATAAACAAAAAAACATTGTTCCTCCTGATTGCACCGGGGTTGATGATCTATGCGTTTGTTGTAATTGTACCCCTGTTCACGGCACTGGGTTACAGTCTGACGGACTGGTCAATAGGACCGAATAAGCGATTTATTGGGTTGAAAAATTATGTCGAATTGTTAAAAGACAAAGTATTCTGGACTTCGCTGAAAAACAATTTAATTATTGTATTCGCAAATGTATTAATTCAGATGGGGATTGCATTTTTTCTAACGGTGCTCTTGTCATCGAGGCATACAAAAATGAAAGGATTTCATAGAACCGTGATTTTTCTCCCGGTGGTGCTGTCTGCAGTAGTTGTCGGATATATCTGGCAGATGATGTATAGCAGTGATTATGGAATTCTGAATGCACTCCTTAGAGCAGTCGGACTGGAAAACCTGATTATGCCATGGCTGGATAGCCCTAAAGTAGTCATTTATGCAGTTACGGTACCACTGATCTGGCAGTATCTTGGTGTACCGCTGATTATATTCATGTCGGCAGTGCAGGGAATTTCAAAGGAGATTTATGAAGTGTGTGAGCTGGATGGTGTAAGTGGGATACAAAAAGCCCGTTATATTACATTTCCATTGATATTTGATTCCATTAAGGTGGCCATCATGTTAAGTATCTCATCTAATATGTTAGTATTTACCCATATCTATGTTTTAACGGGAGGGGGGCCGGGAACGAGCTCCATGGTATTGGCACAGTATGCTTACAATACGTCATTTGTCAGCATGAAACTCGGCTATGGCAGTGCCATATCCATTGGTATTTTTGCAATAAGCTTTGTGATTGTGATCTTGTTTAGGAAGCTTACGGAGGTGAGGAAGAAATGAGAAATCTGATGCGAAAAGGCGGCAGGTGGATATACAATATTTTCTTATTACTTTTTTCAATGGCATGTATTTCTCCGATTATCTGGATTATGTATTCTTCCGTAAAAACAAAAGAGGATTTTATGATGGATATCATCTCACTGCCTGCAAGGATACAGTTTAAGAATTATTATACTGCATTTATTGAAGGCAAACTATATATGAATTTCATCAGCAGTACCTTTAATACGGTAATTACAGTTTTTTTTGTACTTTTATTTGCCTTCACGATCGGATATGCGCTTGCCAGGTGTAACTTCAAAGGCAGAAATTTTATCTACTCATTATTTTTAGCAGGAATGCTGACACCAATTTATGCGCTAATTGTTCCTTTATTTATTCAGCTGAAGGGATTGAAGATGGATAATAAATTCTATACATTAATCATCCCCTATATAGCCATAAGGCTGCCCCTGGCCATGTTTTTGTTTGAAAGCTTTATCAGAACCGTTCCTTTGGAGTTAGAAGAAGCAGCGTATATGGATGGCGCTACCGTTTGGTATACTATGCGAAAGATTATCGCCCCCATCTGTAAACCGGTGATGTCAACAGCACTCATTCTGGCGTTTCTGGATACCTGGAATGAATTTCCTTTTGCACTTGTTTTGGTTACCGATGATAAATTCAGAACAGTGCCGGTTGGCCTGACCAGTTTCTATGGGCAATATACAACGGACTATACGGTATTGATGGCGGCGCTTGTGCTGTCAGCACTTCCTGTAATTATCATATACATATTCTTTAATAAGAAAATTATTCAGGGAATGACTGCAGGTGCAATAAAAGGATGATACAACCTAAAAGGAGAGAACTATGATTGAAATTAAGAGATATGAACAAAATCCAATTGTCACACCGGGAGTATATAGCTGGAGAAAAGCGGCCGTATTTAATCCGGGAGTGATTTATGAGAACGGTAAATTTTATATGTATGAAAGAGCGGCCGGTTCGCTGAAACCTTTTCAAACCAGCATCGGGCTGCTGGAGAGTGAAGATGGGGTGAATTTCAGACCGGTTTCAGATAAACCGGTTTTTACAGCAGATATGCTTGGATACCCGATGGGGAGTGTGGAAGACGCAAGGGTAGTGCGTATTGATGAAAAATTATACATGTGCTATGCTCTTCAGCCCTATGCCTTTGATTGCTGGCCGACTGGGTATACATTGCCTGACTATTACCCGGAACATTATCAGGAATGGAAAGAGACGAAGACAGAGCCAATGATCACCCGATCCGGAATTGCAGTATCTGATGATTATATAAATTTCAAACAGTTGACTTATACAACTCCTTCGGAAATTGATGACCGTGACAATGCATTGTTCCCCAGGAAAATAAATGGGAAGTATGCGATCTTACGGCGTCCGATGCAATATGTTGGTGAAAAGTATCACACACAAATACCGGGTATATGGCTGTCCTATTCCAATGACCTTTTGACATGGTCGGATCCAAAGCTGGTAGCGGTGGCAGAGAATGTTGAATGGGAAGGTACCAAAATCGGAGCCGCCGCCGTCCCGGTGTGGACGGAAAAAGGATGGCTGCTGTTCTATCATGGTGTAGATAAACAATCTGTGTACCGGGTGGGTATCATGCTGTTGGACCTGGATGACCCCACCAAGGTAATCGGAAGAGTGAAAAATTATATCATGGAGCCTGAAGAATATTATGAGAAGTACGGTTTAGTTATCCCGAATACGATCTTTCCTACAGCAGTCATTGAGAAGGAAGGAATGCTTTACATCTATTACGGATGCTGTGATACCTGCATTGGTCTGGCATTTGTTTCATTAAAAGAGATACTGGGTCTGTTTGACTAAGACAACATTCATCCGGTAAGCTGCTTGTATTGTGCTGCATTGTGGGGTAAAATTAAAGAAAAATTTCTGGATTAAGATGGGAGAAGTGAGCTTTGCAGAAAAAAATATTTAGTTTACAATATAAGTTTTTGCTGATTACCTTGTGTGTCACAACTCTGTCACTACTGATTGTAGGGGGACTTAGCTATGTCAAGTCAGTAAATATCATTGAGAAGCAGGTGAGCCAATCCAATTATAATACAATTCTGCAAATGGCAGATAATATTGACACAATACTGAAATCCATGGATTCTTCCGCCATGTATTTGTGGAGGGACGAAAATTTTATAAAATGTATACAGCAATCTGAAGAAATTAAAAGCAATCTGGAGGTATATACCTTAAATGCACAACATGTGGTAAACAGTTTTGTGGTTTTCGAACCGGCTATTTATTCCATTTACATACAGGCATATAATGGAATGATATTTGATACGGCCAGCACCCACAATCAAGTAAGCAGCGAACTGGAGAAGAAGCTAATAGAACTCAAAGGAGAAGGGATCATCATATCAGATACGGTTATCAATTACGATGGTACAACAAAGAATGTACTTGCTTTTTTAAAAATCCTCAAAAATCCCAATCATCTGGCAGAGGATCTGGCGATTATAAAAATCAATATCAGTGAAGACAGTATATTCCAAATATATGGAAGTAAAAAGTTAAGTGCCAACAGTCAAACTATTATTGTAGATGATAATTTTACAATTATATCAGGTATCAATAAAGAAAAAATCGGGACACTTGTGGACAAAGAATATCTGGATGAGGAGTATGTTCATGAACCAAGTGGATATTTTTTTAAAAAGATAAATGGAAAAGACATGATGATTACTTACGTGGAATTGTTCAGACCTGGATGGAAATTAATGAATATAGTTCCCTTAAGTGAGCTTGCCATCGATAATACAATCATAAGAAACATTACACTAAGTACCATTTTACTGGGGACATTATTTTGTCTGCTGATCAGCTTCTTTTTTTCCAACCGGATACTCCGTCCTTTAAAAGTACTGAGAAAGTCTATGAATGAATTAGAACATGAAAATTTTGATATTGTTCTTTCGGAAAAAGGGAATGATGAGATTTCTTTGGTCAGCAAAAGTTTTAATAAGATGTCCAGGAAGCTGAACGAGCTGATCAATGAAGTTTATATTGTTCAATTAAAGCAAAAAGAAGCAGAGTTAAAGGTATTGCATGAGCAGATCAATCCCCATTTTCTTTACAACACATTGAATACCATATACTGGGTGTGCCAATTAGAAAAGGCCCCGGAAAGCGCAAAACTTGTACAGGCGTTGTCTAAATTATTCAGATTAAGTCTGAACAGCGGTAATGAGATCACTACGGTAGAGAAAGAGATCGAGCATTTAAAATATTATATTTTAATTCAGAAAAAAAGATTTGAAGACCTGATCCAATTTAACATTGAGGTGGATGAGAAGTTATTAAACTGCAATATTGTAAAATTAATACTGCAGCCTCTTGTGGAAAATGCAATTCAGCATGGAATTGAAAGAAAGGGTAGTGAGGGAAGCATTACGGTTCGCATATATCAGGAGCAGGATGATTTAATCTATGAAGTAGAGGATGACGGTATTGGTGCCGATGTGAATGAACTTTATGAACTGCTGCACAAGGTTCAGGATGGGAATCGGGGATTTGGATTAAAAAGTGTAAATGATAGAATCATACTACATTATGGAGCAGATTATGGATTGAAATTCTTTTCAGAGACCACAAAAGGCTTGAGGGTAGTTGTCAGGCAGCCTTTAAAAGGAGGGCTAATATGATCAGAGTTATGCTTGTAGATGATGAAGCAATCGTCAGGAAGGGGATACGTGAGAGCATTGAATGGGAGAAGTATGATGTGAGTATAGCGGGTGAGGCATCCAATGGCGCGGCGGCATTGGAAATGATTCACGAAGTAAACCCGGATATTGTGATCACTGATATTCGAATGCCTCTGATGGACGGGCTTGAATTTGCCGGCAAATTGAAAGAGCAGAAACCGGACGTTAAGATCATCATCCTCAGCGGATATGAAGACTTTGTCTATGCAAAGCGTGCGCTTCAGCTAGGGGCAAATGACTACATATTAAAGCCGATAAGTGATGAAGAGATTGTGGTTGCGATTACCAAGCTAAAAGATGAAATAGAGGCAGAAAGAAGAGGAAAAGAAAAGATAACGGATTCCAGATTCTTATTAAACAAAAATTACTTTCATATTAAATCAAAATTTATCCGCAATCTAATCAACAACCAAAATAGTTCGGGTTCAGCCAGGATAGAGGCTGAAAAACTGAATATCAGGCTGAACGGGCCGAATTATGTAGCGTTTATTCTAGCGGTGGATGGCTCAGAAAGCTATTTCGGGCAATTGTTGGTTGAAGACCAGGAATTGCAGAAATATGCGATTTCCAATATTGCGGAGGAAACTCTGATGAAGAATAATTCCGGTGTGGTAGTATCGGACGATATGACGAATCAACTGATAGGAATCTTAAATACGTATAATACCTCGTCCAATTTTATGGATATGGTATGCAGGAAGATTCAGGAGAATGTAGAACAATTTCTTGGTATATCGGTCAGCATCGGGATCGGTCAGTGCTGCGATAGTCTTTCAGACCTGGGAAATGCATATAGTCAGGCCAGAAAAGCCCTCAATTATAAATTTTATATGGGTAAGAAGAGTATTCACATATATAATTCAAAGAAGAAATTTAAGGATTCCGGCGAATATGTATTCCCTATCAAAGAAGAAAGAGCGCTTTTGGCTTATATAAAAGAATCCAATGAAGTTGGACTAAATGAGGTTATAAAAAAGCTGTTTGCACGGTTTGAGGAAGAACTGGTTGAGGAAGAACTGGTAAGAGAAACTTGCTGCAGGCTGCTGAATACAATGATTGGCGAGATGGAAAATATGGAAATTCCGATGGGAGCTTACATCGGGAAAAGTATCAATCCATATGGAGAGATACGTGAGTTTGAGGTGTTGGAGGATATCTTTAAATGGTTTTCTAATTTAATTCATAAGATACTCCTTTGTATTGAGGATAATAAAAAGTATAAAAGTATTGTTCTGAATGCGATTAGATATATGGAAAACAATTACCAGAATGATATTACATTGGCTGATATTGCGGGGGCAATTCATGTATCACCCAACTATTTCAGCAAGCTGTTCAAAGAAGAGACAGAAGTTAATTTCATTGACTGGCTGAACAAATTGAGGATAGAAAAATCGTTGGAACTGTTAAAGCGAAATGATCTGAAAATCTATGAAGTTGCAAATCGGGTAGGATATGCAGATTATAAATATTACTCAGCCCTTTTTAAAAAAATAACCGGTCTTACACCAAAACAGTATAAAGATGGGCAGCGGATAATCTAGAAGCATGGCAATGAAAAGGATGGAAAATGAATTATCGAGAAAAATATAAAGAATGGTGTGAAAGCAGTTACTATGACGAATCCACAAAAAAAGAATTATATGAAATTAGAGCAAGGGAAAAGGAGATAAAAGACCGGTTCTGCAAAGAACTTGACTTTGGGACAGGGGGACTTAGAGGAATTATCGGAGCGGGTACCAACCGCATGAACATCTATACTGTAAGGAAAGCGACACAAGGATTGGCAAATTATATCCTGTCGGAAAAAATGCAGGGGAAGGGAGTAGTCATCGCCTATGATTCCAGAAATATGTCACCAGAATTTGCAGATGAGGCAGCACTATGTCTTGGGGCAAACGGGATCAAAACTTATGTTTTTGAGTCCTTGAGGCCAACCCCGGAATTGTCTTTTGCGGTAAGGGAATTAAGGTGTGCTGCTGGCATCGTGATTACGGCCAGCCACAATCCTCCTGAGTATAACGGATATAAAGTATACTGGGAAGATGGAGCACAGATTACTTTTCCAAAAGATAAAGAAATCATCCACCAGGTTGAGATGATCACAGACATGGGTATGATAAAAACCATCTGCAAAAAAGAAGCACTGAAAAGGCGTATGTATATATCCATTGGAAAAGAAATAGATGAAAAGTATATCCAGGCACTAAAACGGCTGTCCATGCGTCCGGCAGCGGTACTGCAGGCAGCGAAAGAACTTAGGATTGTTTACACGCCACTCCATGGAAGTGGAGCCGTGCCTGTGCAGAAAGGATTGAAGGAGTTTGGATTCGAACAGGTATATATAGTAAAAGAGCAGGAGCGGCCGGATGGAAACTTCCCAACAATAGAGTATCCAAATCCGGAGGATCCGAAAGCTTTTACGCTGGCCATTACACTGGCAAAAGAGGTAGATGCAGACATTATTTTGGCCACAGATCCTGATGCAGACCGCCTCGGAGTATATGTAAAAGATAGTAAAACAAGTGAATATATCAGTTTTACCGGCAATATGTCAGGTGTGCTGATAGCAGAATACATATTGAAAAGTAAAAAGGAGCTTGGGGCATTGCCTGATCATGGCGCCCTGGTAAGAACGATTGTAACCACGAAGATGGCAGATGCGGTAGGTGCTGTTATGATGCTGTGCGAGGCGGCCGCTTTCTATAAGACCCGGAAGCACACCCTGTGGGATGAAATGCTTGTATTATACGAGAAATACGGATATTTTCGAGAGGGGCTATACACCATTACCTTAAAGGGACAAGAGGGAAATGAGAAAATAAAAGCGATTATGAAAACATTTCGGATAAGCGAGCCTAAATTTTTCGGGGATCTGAAAGTATTGAAGATATGTGATTATAAAAGCGGAGAAATAAAGGATTTGAGAACAGGTGAAAAGTTTCCGACAGGACTTCCCCGGTCCGATGTTATGTATTACAAATTAGCCAACGATTCCTGGTGCTGTGTAAGGTCATCCGGAACAGAGCCAAAGATTAAATTCTATATGGGAGTAAAGGGAACTAACTTGGAAGATTCCGACAGAAAACTAAGGGAATTGACGAAGGCAGTAATAGAAGCAGCAAAATCAGAGTAAAGCATCTTGGGAGTTGTCCTGCCATCCGAATGACAGGTCGGTACCTGGCAAATGGGGTATCGTTGTTTTTAAATTAATCCGGTACAGCTATGGGAGCAGCTGTACCGAACTGGTCGCTTCATCTAAAGTCAGCATGGGGCTTGTAGGACCGGCCTTACCGCCATAAAGCCCCGGAATCTTAATCCGATAAATTGGGTAGTGCTCGGTAAGAATAAAGATAGTTTGCGCCATGCTTATTCTCCCAGATGTTCCCGGATATGATTGCCGATTTTATTCATATGGAAGAAGATGATAATGTTATTGACTCCATGCGAAATTAGCATGAAAGCAAGCGCATAGGAGATCATCATTCCGGAAAGAACCGGCGAAAACAGAAGCAGGAATCCGAAAACAGTTCCCAAAATGCCGAATGCCAACATCCAGCCCCATAGGGAGGAGCCTTCGGATTTAAGCGATACTGAGCCGACAATCCGTGTAATGCCGGAAGACATAACCCATACGGCAAAGATAAACGGCAGAAATGCAACCAACGCTTCGGTTCCGCGTCCGAACATTGTCCAAATACCAAACAGGGTGGATAGAATACCACTGACTAACATCCAGACTGAGTGGTGTCCTTTTTCTTCACCACAAAAGGAAATAATCTCGGAAATACCCGAAATCAGCATGGAGATACCGATAAAAATTGCGAGCGCAACCAGATTGGACAGCGGTGTAAACAGCATTGTGATACCCAATATAACGACCAGTATCCCGGATATGAGCATCAGCCACTTCATGGATTTAAGAGCCTTTTTCATAATCAAAATTCCTCACTTTCTTTTTTTGAGTTTTAATGTCTGTTCTTCTGACTATGATATACCGTCAACGTCAACCAAGTTTCAATTCAAACGGCAATTTTGTTGATGTTCAGTTGAACATTCCTTCGGCGCGAAAATAAAAATAAAAAATGCTCCTCAGAATCTTCAGATTCTACGGAGCGATTTATAAAGAAACCCTTTTATCCGTTTATTGGCAAAGTAACAGTGAAACAGGTCCCTTCCCCCGGTGCGCTATTGATTGTTACATGGCCATTACTGAGTTCTAAAATCCTTTTCACAAGTGACATCCCCAGCCCGTTTCCTTCGGTAGACCTTGACTGGTCTCCCTGATAAAATTTGTCAAACAAGTGTTTTTTTACTTCATCATCCATGCCGATACCCATGTCGGAGACAGATACAACGGCATCATCTTCGTCTGCGTGAAGCATCACCTTAATTGTTCCACCCTCCGCACTGAATTTGATGGCGTTTCCCAATAGATTTATCCACAAATGGCTTATCATTTCTTCATTTGCTATAATCTGTATTGACTCAAGGCTGATTTCCAATTCCAACCGCTTCTTCTCAAGCTGGGGCTCTAATAGAAGAATCATCCTGCGTATTTGTTCATCAAGAGAGTATCCTGTCTTTTCAATAACCTTATCCGTGCTCTCCAGCTTTGACAGAAGAAGAACATTGCTGGAAAGCTGAGCCAGGCGTTCGGTTTCGGAAATGATAATATCAAGATACTCGTTTCGCTGTTCTTCTGTTAATGTATTTTTTTTAAGACGTCTGGCAAACCCCCTGATGGAAACAATCGGTGTCTTGAACTCGTGCGAAATATTGCTTACAAAATCATTTCGCAGCATTTCAATGCTTGAAAGTTCTTTTGTCATCTCGTTAAAATTTACCGCCAGGCGGTTTATTTCTCTCGTTCCCACCGCCTCCACCTTTACATTGAAGTTTCCTGCGGCGACTTTTCTTGTTGCTTCGGTCAAATTCAAAAGAGGCCGCAGGAAGTGATTAGCTCCGATTACAGCCAGAGGAATGCTGATAAACAAGCTGACCAACAACATGAAGAATAAAATAACAGGGGATCGATTCGCCGACAAGGGTGGAAGAATACCTATGTTCAGGAAAAAATACGAGATACCGCCTGAGATTGCAATGCTGACAAGCAGGATGATAAATACAAAGAGGACGAGGAATATGAGTGTGGTCAGCCTCCGTTTTGGAGCTCTTTTTTTGTTTCGGCATTCATCATTCATCATTCTTCACCGCCTTATAACCGAGTCCCCGTACCGTTACGATATCAAATTCCGGCCATGCGTCAAACCGTTCACGCAATCTGCCAATATGGACGCTGACCGTATGATCATCCGTTTGAGTGTCATACCCCCAGATTTCGTCCATCAACTGCATTCGGGTAAAAATCACATTCGGATAACTGAGCATTTTGTATAATAGCAGGAACTCCTTCTGCGGCAATGTTATGCGCTCCGATTCCCGGCTCACTGCCATTGAATCGTAATGCAAGGATACTTTGCCGATGGTTATTTTTCGCTCACTGACAATTTTGGCCCGCCGTAAAAGCGCCTTGACCCGAAGAATCAGTTCCTCTTCATCAACAGGCTTGACCATATAATCGTCAGTCCCCACAATAAAACCCTTTCGCTTATCTTTAATGGTTTCCTTTGCCGTCACCATCAGAATAGGGAAATCGTAATCTGCCTCACGCAATTGCTCTGTCAAGCGGTAGCCGTCCATTCCGGGCATCATGATGTCTGTAATCATTAAGTCGATGTGCTGACGATCTAATATTTCAAGGGCGTCCTGCGCGTTTGCCGCTAAAAATGGGGTATATCGTTCATCAAGCAGAACCGCTTCCATTAGCTTCCTGGTGTTGAAATCATCCTCCACAACAAGTATATTGAACATAATTTATCCTCCTAAAAGTCAAAAGATACTTCTGTAAACAAAGTATATACGAGAAACTTCAACTGAACTTCAACTAAATGGATGTTCCAGTTGAAGTTTGGTTTATGTTGTTATTGTAACATAAACGCATAGTAAGTGCTATGATGGAGATTAATCGCTAAAAGAAATTAAACGAGGAGGATAATAATGGTACAGAATAAAAAAAATGATATAGAATCAGGCGAGGTGAGATGAGATGGATACCATTAACATATTGGTGACTCTTGATGAAAATTATCTCCCCCCGCTGCATCCCATTCATGTGGATGGCTCTCTATTCAGCAGTGCGACGGCCAACAGCCGCTATCCACAGGAAATGTATTACCGCCTGCTGGCTCCACACCTGTTGCCGGGTACTCTTGGCCGGGTATTGTATCTTGATCCTGACACTATGGTTATTAACCCATTGCGGCCTCTTTGGAACCTGGAGATGCAAGGCTTCCTGTTTGCCGCAGCAGCGCACACCGGGAAGACCGAAATTGCAAATGGCAGCGCACTATTTCCGGACTGGTGCGCTGTGAATGGATTGCCCGTAAACAGCATCCAAAGCTTCGGTTATTCCCTCGCTGAAAGATGGATGCGGTCGCATACCGCGCAATAATT
>Ga0153928_1000527_pt1 | contig 18772 bp, 18 predicted proteins | sample TSNJ012MetaG_FD_106656 | JGI IMG/M metagenome (GOLD analysis project Ga0153928, IMG submission 106656) | Attine ant fungus gardens microbial communities from New Jersey, USA - TSNJ012 MetaG | ecosystem: Host-associated > Fungi > Mycelium > Unclassified | place: USA: New Jersey, Wharton State... | reverse complement strand
GGATGGAGCGGCTCGGATTTCCAGCGCCCCGCTTTTATCGAAATGATTGACTATGTGAAGCGGGAAAGACCCGATATTGTCCTGGTCAAAGATTTGAGCCGATTCGGGCGCGATTTCATCGGGGTAGGGCGATATACCGACTACATCCTGCCGGAACTTGGATGCAAGCTGGTGGCGCTGCACGACAGCAGCGGCGCGGCTGACGATGACGTCATGCTGGCTCTGAAAAGCATCTTCAACGATTTCTATCTTATGGACGTGAGCAAAAAGATTAAGGCGTCCAAACGCTCAATGGCGCTGGAAGGCAAATGGATTACAGGGCGGCTGCCGTATGGTTACCGGGCCGATCCCGCCGACAAGCACAAATTCATTGTAGACGAATATGCCGCGGGCATTGTCAGGAGGATTTTTGAGATGCGCGCGCAAAACTACGGCTACGCGAAGATCGCCGGAACTCTCAATTCAGAGGGAATCCTCTCGCCGAGGGAGTACGAGTACCATATCAAAGGAAAAGAATACCCTTACGATATCCGTTCGGTGTGGTACGCAAAAGCGGTGAAAGACATCATGAGAAACGAAGCCTATCTCGGACACAGGGTGCAGATGCGGCAGGGCGTCGTGTCTTACAAAAACCATAAAATCGTTCAAAAGCCCGAGGAAGAATGGATCAGGGTGGAGAACGCGCATACGCCGCTTATTGATCAGGCTACATGGAACGCCGTGCGGGAAATCAACGAAAAAGTAAAAGCCGCATATAACGGCAAAAAGCCCACTCCGACATTGTTTAATGGAATCCTGCGGTGCGCGGACTGCGGCAGCACCTTTAATGTCCTCAAGACTACGCATAGGTATCCGAGTGGCGTGACATGGTCGGCTAATTACTACAAATGCGCGCGGTACGCGCTCAGCGGCAGAACGGCTTGTACCGCTCATAATATCAGCGAGAACGCCCTCAAACAAATCCTGTTGGTGACGCTGTCCAGCTTGATAATCTTCAGCGAGGGTTTATGCTTGTTTTTGATGATGATTTGCGCGTCCTCGCCGGGACTTAGCTGGATGTGGTGCGGGGTTTGATCCAAAATATATCCGTCTTTTGCCTTCTGCTCCACGACGGTCACCCAGCCGGGTTCCATGTCTTTAATGACGGCAATGCCGTCCGCGCCGGTAGTGACGTCCTGGTACTCCATCGCGCCGCTTTTTGTAATACGCAGAACAACGCCGGAGAGCCCCTCGCCGGTCTGCTCATCAATCTTTTTGATGGTGAGCGACGGCTTTATATAATTGCTGATTTTGATGGTGGTGGTCTTACCGGGCAGTAGCTCAACAGTTTTGGGGGTATCATCCAACACATACCCTGTGGGGCTGCGTACCTCGGTGACCGTGTACCATGTGTCGATCAGACCGTTCACTACGGCGGTTCCGTAGGTATCCGTCGTTACCTCGACATAATCCCCGCCATCCCTGGGAGCGACGCGGAACACCGCGCCGGAGAGCGGGAGTCCTGTCTTTTCGTCAATCTTCTCGATGATGAGGGTGGGGGTCTTGCTGTTGTTCACCACTAATTTTGCCGTTTCTCCGGCGATGAGTTCGATGTCATGGACGGTACTGTCGAGGAGATAACCGCTCGGAGAGCGGATTTCCGTCACTTGATACCATGTTTCTTCCATGTTCTCCAAAAGCACAGTACCGTCCGCGCCGGTGGTGACTTCCACATATTCCGCGCTGCCGCGCTCGGCTACTCTGAACACCGCGCCGGGAAGCCTGTTGCCGGTGGCCTCGTCAATTTTGGTGATGAGCAGCTTCGGCTTGGGCATATTGCGGAATACAACCGTCAGATTGCCCTCAATGGCTTCGGGCTTGATGAGGACGGTCTGCGTGGAATTTTCCGCGTCCAAAAAATAACCGTATGGCGGCTGTGCCTCCACGATGGTGTAATACTTGTTGGACTCCAAGTTCTGAATGACAACAAGGCCGTTTTCGTTTGTCTGGAAATCTCCGAGAAACTTGGCCGTTTCAGCGGCGGTTCCCTCGTACAATTTGAACACGGCGCCCTGCAATCCAGCACCATTGGTGGCGTCCACCTTCTTGATGGTGAGCCCTGTCCACGGCTCGTTCTCAAACGTGACGGTGACAGGCTCGTTGGAACCGTCATACACGGAAACCGTATGAACAACGCTCGTTCCGAGATAATACTGCGGCGGAGACTGTTCCTCAATGCGGTACTCGCCGGGTATCATGTTGGAAAAAACAGCCCTGCCATCGGCGCCGGTGGTGGCGGTATACACCATGCCGCTTTCATAAGGCGTGGTATGGGAGCGGAGCAGGGTGGCCTTGATGGTGGCTCCCGACAGAAGCTGGCCGGTCTGCGCGTCCTTTTTGTAAACGATGATATCGGCTTTTTTGTCGTTGCTGATGTCTACAACCTTGTGTTCGCCTTTGGCAACGACAACCTCCCATGTATAAATCTGCCCGATGACATATCCCGCGGGGGCTTCCAGTTCCTCAACGATGAGGGTTCCCTCATGCGGCAGATCAATATAGATTTTACCGTCGCTGCCGGTGGTCAGCGTCCACACCTGGGCGGACACGTTCGGGTCTGCGTAGCGGATGCGGAATTTGGCTCCATTAAGCGGAATTCCATAGCTGCCTTTCTCATACTTGTAAATTGTCAGGCTGCATGGCTTCGGCTGATTGACAAAGGTGAGCGTCGTTTCGCGGTCGCCTTCGATGAAATCCGTATATTCCTGCACAACAGGGGGATCGAGTTCCGTTTCCGCGTCAGCAGAATCGGAGGACTCCGCTAGAATCTCTCCGCTGTCAATGTCAATGACTGTGGTTGAGGTTGTGGTGGTGACAATCGTGATGGTGTGTGTGGTTACCTTAGTAACGCGGGTGTAAGTGGGATGCACGATTGCCGTTTTCGTCGTGGGATCGGCGATGTATCCGTCCGGGGCGCGCACCTCGGTGACCGTGATTTTCGCGGGATCGTGGTCATCGCGAGGGTGGGTGTAGGTGAACAGGCGGGAGCATGTGTACCACCCCACAAACCATAAATGATTTGTGGGTAGGCACTTTTAACGATAGGTAAGCCCCTGAAATTATCTCAGGCTTTTCCCCCGCCTCACACCGTACGTGCAGCTTTCACCGCATACGGCGTTCCATCGAATAAGTGATGATAATAGCCTTTTTACAGCTACTACCATTTATCTTGATACTACTGGTCAACCATAAGAATTAACAGATTCATTATTATTTTTGTGGTATAATCTCTTTGACACCCGCCATTAAACGAAGCTCATTGAGTTTTACAAACTGCCGCTTTTTCAGCTTTAGCGCATTCAGATATTTGCAGATGGTGCTTTCGTCCGTTGCGTGAATCAGCCTATGTACCTGTGGCGTAACAAGAATTAAATTCTCATATTTATCCGCGCCGCCCTTGTGCTTTGGCACTTTATGATGGCAATGGATATCGTCCAGACAGACAAATTCAAACCCTGTGATTGCACACTTTCCCCATTGCGTGGAAAAGAGGGAAATTCTGTTGTCGGAGTATTCCGCGCTTCTGTCATAGAGGGGTTGTCTCATCATTAGTTGCATGAGATTCACATTTATTCTTAGATTTTCGTGAATCTGTTTTCTTCCCTCTGGGGTATAACTGCAAATAGCTGCTTTTCGAGCCATAGGGCTTTTATGCTGAACATAGCTGATGGGATAGATAGGCTCATTTATTCCTTTTACAAAGCGTAATGTTTTCGTTCCACCATATCTATCACATTCAAACTGCGTAAGCGCCCTGCCTTTGCGCGCAAGCCGCGACCCTTTCTGCGTTCTGAGCCTATTGGTGAGAACAGTCATGACTGCGCGATACAACCACGAACAATCCTTGCTGATATGGGTAGCGATTCTGTAATAGTTTTGCATACCCATGACCATTTGATTGTACAAAGCAATTTCTTGCTGTTCAATCCGGCCTTTACTCGGCTTAACAATCCGTTTTGCCTGTTCTACCAATTTTTGCCGTTTGTCATTGAGATTTTTACTGCTGATATGTGATTTCACCACAAATTTGTCTTTGCCCTGTTTCGTTTTCCCTTTCTTGACCACTTTAATTATAAAGCCGAGAAAGTCAGACGATTGACTTTTCACATTGACGATTCTTGTTTTCTCCTGCGAAACCTCTAATTTCAGCCGTTCCTGCAACCATTTTGTGATTGCTATTTTGGTTTTTTCGGCTTCCTTTTTGGTTTTGCAAAATATTCTGAAATCGTCTGCGTAGCGGACAATGGACATCTCTTTTAGTTTGGTTCTTCTCATGCCACGGTAGCCGTCACTTTTGCATTCATTTCCGCTTTTATTGAGCTTTATCGGATATTTTCTTGTTACTGGATTATTCTGCCATTGACTTTCAACCCAATGGTCAAGCTCGTTAAGCACGATGTTTGCAAGAAGCGGCGAAATGATACCGCCTTGTGGGGTACCCTTAGTCGGATACATAAATTCACCGTTAGGCATTTTGACAGGCGCTTGCACTATCTGTTTTATCACCCAAATGAGATGTTTGTCCATGATACCCAAAGCCCATATCTGCTTTATTAGTTTGGAATGGTTCACGTTATCGAAAAATCCTTTAATATCAAATTCAATCACATGATGCAGATTTGATATTTGCATTCTGCTATATGTTCTTTGAATCGCGTGTTCCACCGACCGATTAGGTCTAAATCCAAACGAATTGTCGCTAAATTTTGCTTCGCAGATTGGCTCTATGACTTGTTTGATACATTGCTGTATCAATCTATCCCAAATACATGGGATTCCCAACGGTCGGGTTTTTGTCGGGTCATAGGGCTTTGGAATGTCTTTTCGTCTTACTGCTTTAGGGCAATATCCTTGCGGACTCCCTTTTATCATATGGTAGATTTTATTGACTACCTCGTCTGATGTTAATTTGCCAATGCCTTTGATAGTCAAATTATCCGTTCCAGCGGTATAGCTGCCTTTGTTAGTTTTGATGTTTCGATATGCAAGCAGGATATTTTCCCTTGATAGAATTAATCCCATCAAGTCGGTAAAAACTTCACCTTTCTGACTTTTAGCATACAATTCATCAAATGCTTCTTGCAGTCCATAATATTCCGCATGGCGTAGGTCGTCCACACATAGCTGTTTCTGTTTTTTCTTAGGCATAAGGCATCACCCCTTTCTTGGAGCGACCCTTTTTAGTCGTACTCGAAATCCTTATTAAAGACCGAGTAAATGAACTACCCCGCAGCAGAGACTGCGGGGTATCAATCCCCCTAATCTTAGCTACGCGTTCTGTTTTTTATAAGGAAGCGCAGCAGAGCTGCGGGGAATTGAACCCTAAGAGATTCAAGATTCACTTATCCAACTGGTGGCTGTTCCTCCATTCCCATTACAGAAACTTCTCTGGTCGTGCCACCACTCTCAGCACAGATTCAGCGGCTTATATGATTCGTCCGCTTATTGCATATGAGCAACTCTGTACCTTTCCACGTTCCAATAATCCTATCTTTGCATATATACCCTTAGGTGTCTGCTGTAGGCCTGCCCACTAGATTGTGCCTGTAACACAATATGGTTTTTCATAACAACGATTTTTACTCAACCACATGAGCTTACTGTGTCATGTGACCCTCACATGATAGTAACCATACATTTCTATATGGCAGTCTTCAAGACCCGTACGTTCGCAGTTTTCGTCAGTCCGTCGTTGGACAATTCTCACCATAGGTATTTTGTAGACCCCCGGCCTGTAAGTAGCACCATCCACCTCTGGACAGCTTTCGATGTGTGGCACCCGCTGATTCACATTACGACTACTCTCAGCCGACTTCACCGAGCTTCTGACCATCAGACTTTCATCCGAACGCCAGTCGGAGTATCAGGGTAGGCGTTTCAGGGCGTTACCCCATCATTCCACCTATCGGATTATCAGTTCTACCAATAATTGAGCAAATATTATTTTCATATTTTGCTTTATTGGTGCCTAATCTTTTCAATTAGGAACGTGTCGCACCGTTATATACCTCAAATGCGGAATCGCCGCCGCGTTCGCCGTTCGCGAACTCAATCTGGATGTTGAAGATCGCGCCGTCCAGCGATTTCCCCTCATTATCACGTTTCGCGATTGTGATCTGTCCGATGGCATCCGAGTATTCATAGGTGGTGTTTGAACGCACCTCTGTTCGGGTGCTCGTTTCGGTCGTAACCTCGGTGTGGGTGTTGGGATTGCCTTCTTCTTCTGGCGGAGTGGTAGGTGGAATGGTAGGTGATTCCTCCCTGTCCAGTGTCACAAAAGGCTGACCGCTGCCGCTGCTCCAAATAAGGTAGGTATTGAGTCCGTCCAGCCGGAATGAGTACGAGTGGGCGATGTAGGGATATTTCACTTTCATGCACATCATTGTTCTGTCAAGGGTTTCGTTGTCGATGGGGAGTTCAATTCCTCTATCGAGGTTTGCGGGGCCGCCGTCAGAGCCAAAGGCTATTTGGCGGACTATGATTTCGGGCATGGGGGTCATCCTTCCTTTGTCTGATTTTGATAGAAAATAAAAAACGCCTTGATGTTCAGATTGAGCATCAAGGCGTTGATTTTTAGTAGGGATAGTGATATTCTTAGATACACATAATGTGGCAAAAATTCACATGATTCGCGCTCTAAGAAAAATGTCTTTCATGAGGGAAATGGTAATATGTCTATAATAGAAGGGCGAAGCATTATACTATTACGTTGCACTACTGTTAAGTATGGTAGAGCTCTTATTGAGTCTGGATCAATAATGTTTAACACTCCGAGAAGTTGGGTTCAGTATGCAAAAGATTATATGCTCGAAGGGAGAGGGGACATTCTTGAGGGAGTTTTTGCAGCATCAAAATTGGGAAATAAAACAGACATCATTGAAAATAACAAGAGATTTGATGATGTAGAATCCGAATATATATCTACAAATAGATTGCGTTATTTTAGAAGAAAATACAGCATGCAACTGCCCTGCTATTGTCTATATTATATTCCAACAGAGTTTTTTACTCCAGTTGAAGAAAGAGGAGAACAGTTTTTACAATTTACTGTGCCAGGAAGTTATTTTAGAGATTTTCAAGATAATTTGAGTATTGAAGACGATAAAAAATTACCAAAAGAAAAACAAGCAGCAGTTGTATGGATTACTGATCAAGATAAATTCAAACAAAGAATACTTGATAAATTGTTGTCTTTAGGTTTAGAGGAATCAGAGATAATTATGAGGGGAATAAGTTACGAAAATCTACATCAAGAGTTTAGAATGAAACTTACTACTATTTCTCCGGAAGAATTAACAACAAAAGATATGAGATTCAGAAACCAATCGGAATTTAGAATTATAGTTGATACTAAAAAGCCGCATATTATAAGCCAATTAAAAAAACCGATACAAATTGGAGATATCAGCGATATAGCCCAATATTTAGAGGGTTATCGTTATGACGGTATATTGATTAAGTTGAAACCCAGAACCTGATGCCATACTGCTTTCTTGTTATCTCACATAACTAAAAGCAGTAAAAAGCGCCGAGATTTTTATTTCCTCGGCGCTTGGATAGCATTTTCTTGCAGATTTTACTTTTGAAGCCATCAATTTAGCTGATTGTTATGCGGTTTCTGTAAATCCCATAAGAACACTCGTACCATGTAAGTTCCGGTTTTCGGTTTAGTTAAGCCGCAAACCGGAACATGCTATTTACGGTGTTTATGCAATTATAACAACATATATTAGCATTTTTTTATCAGTTCCGCAGGCTTTAACGCGGAACCGATGGTAGCGCAGTTCCGCATCTGTACGAATTGTTCCGCGTTATGTTATGTTTTGAAAACGGCATTATTATCAGATTAATTAGGAATTTGGCAATAATTCGCTACCCTTTACAACCTATATCTTTTAAATCATTAAACGTAAAAATTGCATCCGCTCTTTCAGATATGATATTTCGGTGCCGCTCGGTTATGTGCGTATAATAACTTGTCATATATGAATCACTATGGCGCATCCATACTTGAATATCTTTTTGCGACCATCCCATCTCATGTAAAATGCTCGCCGTAGAATATCGGAGATCGTGTAAACCCATAGAAGGCAAATCATTCTTTTTTAAGAATTTCTCAAATAATCTCTTTAAACTATCGGGATGGTATGGTTTTCCATTTTCCTGGACAAATACATAATTAGACTCAAAATATGAATCCTGATGTTTGAGCTTGTTTTGTTCGACTTGCTTTCGATGCTCCAGTAATATTTGCTTCATTATTGGCTGCAACTCATAGGTTACTTTGCTTGCTTTAGTTTTGGTTCTCGGCTTCTCCATGACAGTTTTCACCTTTACTATTGTATTATTAATTTTTATTGTGTTTTGATGAAAATTAATTGCGTTCCAACGCAAACCCAGGATTTCACTTCTTCGAAGTCCCCAATATAGCGCTGTATATACTATGGGGTAGAGCATATGCCCATGCATTAGCTGTAATAATTTTTTTGCTTCCGCCCATGATAAATAATATCTTTCAACCTCATCAGACTTGGTTCTTGTAATTGGTACATTTAAAGCCGGATTATAGGAAATTAGTTCCATAATCACTGCTTCATCCAAAGTCATTTTTAGAACAGAAGCGTGTTTTTTTATCGTATCTGTTGATAATCCTCCAGGTTTGCCATCTTTTCTCCCAGTACGTGCTTTATAATTATAATATTCTTTAATATATCGCCGGGACAGTTCCTGTAAAGTCAGATTCTTTTCTTTAAAATAAGGTGCCAAATGAGACTCTACACAAACTTGATAATTCTCCCAAGTGCTAAGCTCTATGCTCGGTTTTTTATCTTCGAGCCAAGAATGCAGATAGTCTGCAACAAGAATGCCTTGCTTCTGCCGCTTCTTTTCTGACACGACTACTGCTTCATATTTTGCAAGCGTATCTTTTAGCAATTTTTCAGCGTTTTCCCTATTTCCTTCAGCAACAAGCCCAGTTGGCATTGATGTTGGCTTCCTTACTCCATCTACATAGGTATTTATAGTCAAATATAATCGCCCTTTTTTCTCCACAACATGACCAGTAATAGTATGCAACTTCATTTTTGGTGTCTCCTCTCATAACTTCTCTTTGCGGAATAAGCTTATATATTATGCTTCAAATATGATTTGCATAATCTTCTGAGCAAGCCGAAGGTTCACCTCAGCCCGAACCTATCTAGCATTATTCCAAGATGCCGTATGCTTTACTTTTTTTGTGCGAGAACGCTTGGCTATGCTGGTGGACACCGAGTGGCTATCGCGGCAGAACAAGAAGCTGAAGCGGCTGCTGAAAGTGGAGAACCTCCGCAATCTGGAAGCCTACTTGGTGGACCTAGACTATGCACCCGCCCGCAAACTGATTAAAAATTAGTCTTGGCATAAAGAAAGACCACATCTCAGATTTCCCTGGAGTGTGGTCTTTGCCTTTAGTTTGAATCAAATTGCGGTATAGAGAACACATTGCGGTAGAAATGAACGATGCAACGCTGGTATTTGGCGTCCGGGAATACCTCATAAACCGCTTCCAGCATATTCACGCTTAATTTGCTGTTCATAAATGTAATTTATGATTTAAGCAATCGCGATATTGATGGAATATAGCGCATGATATATCGCTGGGATGTCAGCGGGAATTGCGCCACCCGGTAATTCCCACGCAAACCATGGCAGCTATCGGAAATACCAGCCAACCCGGATGCCACGCGTTCCATATAAACCCGACAGCCAGAAAACCCATGGCGGAAAGCGGCATAATGGAGCCCCAAACCCAACCGTTGCGCTTGTCGTTTTCCTGCTCCTTCATGTGCTCCGCGTTGTTGGCGATGATTCCCTCCGTGTTCAGCGCTGACCCGGCATTGATAAACAGGAAGGTTGCGATAGCCCAGAATAGCGGCAGAAAGGCCTTAGCGCGTTCCTCGGAGGCTTCCGGCAGCCCGTCAAACAGCATAGTGGCCGCGCAACTAATTACTACAAGGATGATGCCGATAATAATCACCAGTCCGTACCGCTTGCGGTACGCCATGTGGGAGTTGCGAAATTCCTTAATGAAAGCGGAATCGAACAGCAGGGGCTGCGTTTCCAGCTCCGCGTAGCGTTTCGGCCGAAAGCCCTGCGCGACAAGGACAGCTACGCCGGCAGCCACGCCCAGCAGAAACAAAATATTGCCCCTATCGTCTCCGGGGATAAATACAAAGATGATCGACAGGATGATAATTGCCACACCGATTCCGATGCGCAGCGCGCCCTGGCGCTTTGAAAGAAGAAAGCCCTCCACCATCTCCCGGCTGGCATAATAGCCAGGCTCCTCGTTTCCCGATGCCTCGCCCTGTTCGCCTTTCAACAGATAGTCCAGGGATACACGGAACAGGGTACTGATTTGCAGCAGCTTATCCGTTTCCGGGAAGCCCTGACCACTTTCCCATTTGCTGACGGCCTGCCGGGATACCCCCAGCTGGTCGGCCAGATCCTCTTGGGACATGCCGTTTTCTTTTCGGATGTTTCTGAGCTTTTGATAAAATTCCATTTGTTTCTCACCTCGGGCATATCATACCAAGCAAGGAATCAAGCAACCACCAACTTAACGTTTCGTTTTGTCAACCCCAGGTTGCAAATGCGCTACCACGCCATTTTTAGTATACCCTGATCATATTCCAAAACAAATCGGCGCTCCGGCTCAATGCAAATTAAGGCTCTCTACCCATGCGGCCAAAGCGTCTTTAGATGGCCGTCCATTTAGCAATTTGCCTTCTTTCCATACAGCCGTGCCGGAAACAGAAGGCTGTAGCTTTTCTATCGTCTTGCCAAGCCCGCTGCCACCGGATGTTGCGAAGGTCACGATGGTCTTTCCGGAAAAATCATAGCTTTCCAAGAAAGTGTTGAATATGGTTGGCGCTACATACCACCAAATAGGGAAGCCCACAAAAACAACGTCATATGCCGCAATGTTGGCGTCCGTATCGGCGATTGCGGGACGGAATGATTGGCCATTCATTTCAATAGAGCTGCGGGACTGTTTGTCGTTCCAGTTCAAATCAGCCTTGGTGTATGATACTTCCGGTTTGATTTCATAAAGGTCGGCGCCTGCCGCCTCTGCTAGTGTCTTTGCAAGCGCGGCTGTCACACCACTTGCCGAAAAATACGCAACTAATTTTTTGCTCATGCCTTATCCCTCCAACTAAAAATTAAAATCATGGTATAAAGATAGAAATATTACACACCGCTGGCGTCGTTTAGTTCAAACAGATTGCCTTCCGGGTCTCTAAAATAGGTGCAGCGCATTCCCCAGTCCTCAATAAGTTGTGGTTCACCCAGAAACTGTACGCCCGCTTCTTTTAGCTTTTTATAATCTTTATCCAAGTCGTCCGAGGGTATCACAGCTACAACGGTGTCGGATTGGATGTTCTCATTTGGTTGCTCGTACCCCTTAAACATCGTCATATTTGCCCCGGAAAAGATGGCAAAGCATGGCGGCTCTCCTTCTTTTGTGGCAAAGGATGTATATGGGCCGTTTCTGTCGCCCCAAACCGCCGCCAAGCCCATCTTTTCCGTGTAGAAATCAAAGCATGCCCCATAATCTTTCCGAACCAAAACCCGTATTGTTGTTTCATTAAAGCGCATTGTATTTCCCCCTGTATGATTATTTTATTCAAACCATAAGTATTTCCCCATAAACACTATCTGTCAACATGCGTGTATTCGATCTTTGCTTCCTCGCCGGTGGCCTCAATTTTGAAAATGACCGGACGTAGGCCGTCATTGCAACTGCAAATGGCAACGCCGGGTGTTTTGATCCAATCGCCGTAATAGAACACACCGGCGTCTGCCCCGTGCGCCAGGGCAAACACATATTGATAAATAGCTTTCCATGCTTCATCGCAGAAATGATCCGGCCTTGCGTAATCTGCATAATAGATTTGCCCTGCTGTGTGCATCGGGCAGGCTTTCAAGCCTGCCACACCATATTCTTTCGCCAATTCTTCGTCGAATGTTGTTTTTAACACCGTGATTTTACATTTGTTCATGGAATGTTCCCCCTCAACCCATTATCATATATGCTCATAATCCTTTTGCAATAGCCACAATGCGGCTACCATACCATCCTGTAAATCCTCGTACTCCGCCTGCTGGCTTTTCACATAGTTCTCGAATAGTTCCCGTTTGTCCGGGTGCTCCCGGATTAGCTCTTCTGCCCGTCCGCGAATGTTATCGAGGTCTTCCGCATACGCTGATGGGTCAACCTCCCGCTTTGCCTCGTTGCAGGCGACGACGGTGAGGCCGTTTTCCTTAAAATCCCCCTATTCTTTCATAAGACTTTTATAGATTTAATCCACTAAGCACAATTATATATTAACATTACAAAAAATGCCACCTGCGACAAAAGATTTTCTAACTGTAGCCTACTAACAGATAATTTTATATTTTTTATGCATTAAGTGTTGACAAATGATATTACACATGGTATAATCGCAGACGATAAGGAAATCACTGGTAGTTAGGAGAATAGCAATGCTTCATATTAACATGAACAACATATATTGCTCCTATGAACCGCAAAGCTTAAAAGATAGCTTTGCCGCTGTTGTGATGCGCCAAAACGGGATTGTACCATTATCCTGCCGAATACCCGGGGACGGGTGCGTTTCGGTATAGTTTAATGAATTGCAAGACCGGATGCCGCATCATGTGGCACCCGGTCTTTTTGTATATCTGATCGAAAAAACACGCACTCTCTACAGCTTTTTGCAAATTGATAATTTGCGGAAGGTCTGATTTCTCACGCGATATTATACTTAAAGTATAATATCGCGTGAGAAAAGGACGGTTATCAGGGCTATGCCCTTTTAATACCAGGGATCTTGTCCTATGCGAGAGGTTCATACACCTCCGTGGTGCGGGTGACGTTGTCATACCGTATACCGGGCAAAGCCCCTTTTGCGGTAATTGCGGGTTCGATTCCCGTCCATCATTACGATGGTAGCCAAACGGTAAGGCACCGCCGAGACAGGCATGTCAGGGGTTCGATTCCCCTATCCCTCACACGGGATTAGCTCAGTTGGTAGAGCAGCCAAACTTGAGATTTCAATCTCGCTTCGCTTTGAACGAAGAGTCTGGCAACACCCTTTTAAGGTGTGCGGTTCAAATCCGCCCTACAGACCTGCAACGTCTGTCTCCTCAAAACCGATAAACCGGCAGTCCTTCGGTTCCGTATCATCCGTAAGAAACCACTTCTTTTATCTCTTCACCACCGGATGATGCGCAACAGCGTCGATCCTGCCTGAGGCCGCGGGGATACCGCGGGTCGTCTCCCCCTCCCAAGTCATGGGCATTGCTCATTGACTCCGGACGGGGTGGTGTTCCGCTAAACCGGGCCCCGCACGTGACCACGTGAAGGGCTCCCGGAATATCGGTCATTTTACAACATACCGCCTATGCGCGTTATGAATATAGCTAAGGCTAAGAAAGAGGTGAAACCAAGTGAAGTTTGTAATTAAGGAGAATGAGCGCGGCTTTCTGTTTCAGCACGGCGTGTTGAAGCGGGTGTTGGAGCCCGGCCGCCACACCGTCTACCCCGCGTTGGGCTACACGGTGGAAAAGGCTCAGGCCGACGGCGCGGTACAGGTGGGCAAACTGAATCCAAAACTGTTAATGCGGGATCAGGACTTTGCCGCCAGTGTCGCCACCATCGATGTGCCTGACGGGCACATCGCCCTCCACTATATGGACGGCAAGCTCCGGGAGGCGCTGACCACCGGTGAGTATTTCTTCTGGCAGATTTACCAGAAGCACACCTTCCGGCTGCTGGATATCTCCCAGCCCGAGGTGGTGGATGTATCCGCCGAGACCTTTCACTACATCCCCATGAAGCTTTACACCAAGGTGGAGGTCTTTGAGGGCGAGTGCGCCCTGCTCTACTATGACGGGGCCTTCCAGCGGATGCTGAAGAGCGGCACACACTTCTTCTGGAACGGCGGCATCAAGGTCACCTGTCAGAAGGTGGATCTCCGCGTCCAGCAGATGGAAATCGTGGGCCAGGAGATCCTAACCGCCGACAAGGTGGGGCTGCGGATCAACTTTGTTTGCAGCTATCAGGTCAAAGACCCCATTCAATTGGCGGGCACACTCAAAAACTTCGCCGACCAACTCTACTCCACGGTTCAGATGGCGCTGCGCAAGTACATCGGCCGTTTCCGGCTGGATGAGCTGCTGGAGCAGAAGAACGACATCGCCGACACCCTGCTTCAAAAGCTTCGCAGCGAGCAGGATCGCCTGTTCGTAGAGTTTAAGGAAGCGGGCATCAAGGACATCATCCTGCCCGGCGAGATCCGGGGCATCATGAATACAGTGCTAGTGGCCGAAAAAACCGCCCAAGCCAACGTCATCTCCCGCCGGGAGGAGGTCGCCTCCACCCGCAGCCTGCTCAATACGGCCAAGCTGCTGGATGAGAACGAGACACTCCGCCGGCTCAAGGAGCTGGAGTACCTGGAGCGCATCTGCGACAAGGTGGGCAGTATCTCCGTTTCCAATGGCGGCAGCCTGCTGGCGCAGCTTCAGGAGCTGGTGTGGTAAATGATGGATAACATCTGTTTATCGAACAAATAGAACCCGAACGTTTTTCATTGGATTAGCGTTCGGGTTCTATTATCTGTATACTGGGTGTCATCTCTGTAACCGAATTTCTTCAAGCGGATACCAAACCGTTGCCTTTTCCACAGCGTCTGTCTTTTCACACGGCAGATTCATAAAACTGAGCATTTTCTCTCCGGGGAAGTAGGAATCACAATAACACGGAATTACACCCTCCGGCACAATACCGATATAGTCCACACCTGTCAGCATTGCCGCCAATTTTTTACCATCTCGCAGATATATCGGAAAACCGTGTTCGACCAGCGCCAAATAAAACTTCACGGTTTCCACCGACCGTGCCCAACTGGAACCCGCCAGAGTTAGCCACCAACCATCTTTGTCCTGAGAAACATAAAGAGAGATGTGAGTGGAGTTACCGCCCCTACATACTTCCCAAGGGTGTCCACCGTACCGATTTCGGTCGTGGAACCATTCAAAAAAGGCTTCCGGCGAATCTTGCGGTAAAGAGGTCATTCCCTCATCACGTCCATCGGCATGAGCGCGGTATAATTCTATTGGTGTTAATTTATCTACACCCTCGTATTCATTTGCCTCATACCCCAACCGGCAGCAGTCAAAAAAACTGCCGGCAGTCATTTCTGACATTCGATTTACCGGACTGTCAGGTGGTTGGTTTTGAATTGTTTTTGTAAACCTTTGAATTTGCGCCGATATGATGTTGCCCAAGTATTCCGCCTTTTCATCAGGAAAAATGCGCCAGTAATCCTCTCTTAAAAGCTTGCCCACCCGTTTGCGGCATGGCAGGTTATCACGAACAAAGCCATTGTATGTCCCCGCCATAAGTGAAGCAATCACTTCGTCAACAGCGTTAAGCAGCCACTTGGTAAGCTCTAATTTTTCGTATGGAAAACACTCTTTCGGCTCATTTTGAAATTGAAGCACCAACTTTTTGTCCAGAAAAACCGAGTGAATATCCTTATAAACTACCGTAATGAGTTCATACCATTTTTGCGGCTCAGGATATTTTGACAGCCACAAATCTTCAAATTCTTCACGGCTTTCTACTTCTTCCGCTTCAAGATACTCCTCATAGTCCCCAAAATCCTCAATTGAACCGCGCGGTGCGGTCAGCCAAAGCTCTCTGCGTTGATCATCTCCGCCTACAGTGATGGCTTTCAGTTTTTGAAAAAGCGCCAGCGCCAAATGCTTTGTTTGTTCGTCTGATACATCGGGGGATGACGATGCTCGCTCTATCAGTGTATCCAACTGCGGCGCGGACATATTCACACTTGATTTGTTGTTCATAAATGCGCTCTAAGCCTTTCCTTTGTCACTTATTCTTTTGCCTTTACATATCCTCACAGACACTCAACGCCATCTCCATGCTTTTCTTGAGCGGAAAGTTTTTCGTCCTTGGCACCACATCATGAACCATTTCAGTAATGCTGTTTTTCTCCAAGATCTGATTCGTTCAGTCCGGTAGCCTTTGCGATATCTGCCAACGAAAATCCCATATTCAGAAGATTATGGGCAGTTTCCAGTTTGCCTTCTAGTTTGCCTTCCTCTTTTGCGATACACTCACGGCTCATCTGATCCCATATTTCTTTTTCGTGTGCCTCTGCCAACATCCTGGAAGCATCGTCCGCACTTAACTTGGCAAGGACCGTTTTCTTCATATTATCATTCTTTGCATGCATTATTTAACCTCTCTCCCGGATGGCCATCCCCCGATTTCCTCCCGCACCCTTTTGGGCAGTTTTCCGAGGATGTGCCGGTAGGCATGGCCGATCATTGCTTCAATCATTTCATTTAAAACTGATCCATCCAGTAGTACGGTATTGGCATAGGGCTGCTGAGCGGGCGGGCAGTGGTAGGGACGCAAAACGGCACCTGGATACTGCTGCCGCATAAAGTCTCCAAAACTGGGCTCGCACCGCAGAGTGGCCATGGGCCGAGTTCGCTCCCGGGGGATATCCGGGTCGCCCAGCAGAATGGTCAATGCCCCTTTGACGCCATCGGGGTATATTTCGGCGAAGATTCTACCGCCCACCCGGAAACATTCCGGCTGCGGGCCGAAGGGATAGTAGCTGTCCACACCGGGAAACCGGCGGCACAGTAATGCAATGTCTTCAGTAGTATATTGCTCAGCCACAAACGTCCCCCCTTCCATGAGCTTAAAACTATTCTACTATACTTTCCCGATATTTGGTAGAACGAAGTGTGGAAAGTGAAATGACTTGCCCTTTTATATATCAAACCGCCCCGCAAAGATGCGGGGCGGCAACAGCAAAAAAAATAGAGGTTAAGTTTTGTTGGCATTCCGGGATGTAACTAAACGGCGGTCACTTCTTAACCGGTACCCATGCGCGGTGCTTTCAGCTACGCCGAACTCGTTTGCCAGCGATAAAAACGTCACATATTCCCGCCAATACTTACATGCCAGTATCAGCATGTCCGCGACTTCAAGCTTACTGTGCCGCCCTCTCCGCTTGTGCTTTGCCGCATATGCTTCGCGTAATATGTCTGCCATCGCCTGCATCGTCTTTTTTGAAAAGCCATATAATCTGTGGAATTGTTCATCACGCATTTCTAATGCGTTCTCAAATTTTGTCTTCATACCTTCTTTATCGGAATATTTTGGAGAATATTTAATTTTCGAAGAGGTCTATTATAATTATACACACCCAATTCTTTCATTGTCAGTATTTTAGACTGTTTAGACATACGAATTTTACATGAAAACGGTTAATTATTACACCAAACAGCATATTTATCAAAATCTGTTGAAATACGCCTTTTCTTAGTATATAGTTATACTCACATTATAATGAGGGGGTAGCGATATGGTAACACCGGCATTGATAGATAGTCTGGATAGAAAAAACCTTAGTAAAAACGCAGAGTTATCTGCAACACGTTTTAGTGGGGATTTAACATCAGCGACAGCGGAACAAAAGAAACAAATAGCTGATTTATCAGGCCGGAGTAGAGCCACACTTTATAAGGTGAAAACCAATGGAATCATATCAGCGCGTCTGCTTGTTACGATTTCATTCATTCTCAATGTTTCGCCCTATTGGTACACAGGCGAAGCAGCTAATAAAGAGGATTATTCTGATGAAATAATGCAAAAATTCCTTATCGAGAATGGATATGAATTTGCGTTACAGTCGGAATCCCTAAAAGAGGACAAGACAAAACGTGTATATAGGCGGCGTGAAAAGAAACTATCCCCGCAAGAAGAAGTACAACCGCAGGCAATAGACGAGAAGAAACCCGAAGAAAAAGTGAAAACGCCTCTGGATGGAATATTCAATGAGAAATTTAGTTTAGATGTGGAAGCCATAGAAAACCTCTCTTTTGAAAATGCTGTCAAATTGCTGGAAGCTCTATACATCAAAGCATCCGCTAATAAAGATGCTGGGACGATTTTATATTCAATAAAGGCATTGTTGCTACGTTGCTGATACAATCAAAACACCGGGAACACAGCAACATATTGTCATCGCGGAATAAAATAAGCAATAAGAATGGACGTGTATATCATGCGCCTGTTTCGCCCGGTTGGCCCGAACGAGTATGCCTTAATTGAAGAAAGCGGCTTTACACGATTTCCGCCCCGCTTGCCGGAGCAGCCAATCTTCTATCCAGTTCTGAATATAGAATATGCGCGCCACATTGCATCACAGTGGAATGTTCCGCAATCCGGAGCAGGATTCGTAACGGCCTTTGAAGTCGATGATACGTACATCAGCCGATTCGACGTTCAAACCGTGGGGTCATCTGTTCATCAGGAGTATTGGATACCAGCGGAGGAATTGGACGAGTTTAACAGCCACATCCTTGGGGAAATTGAAATAGTTGAGAAGCACACCCAAGAATAACATCCATACAAAGGCACCTGCTGGTTATCCAAACAACCGCACAAAAGGCTGCATGTTTTTCCCAGAGCGTTCCAATATGGCGAATACGATTTTGTCGAAGCAGCGAATATACCCCTCTGTTTCCAAAAGCTCCTTCCACCAGACCACCACCTCTTCGGGATCGTTGCGGAACACACCGCAGCCATATGCACCCAGGATCAGGTGGCGCTCTTTGTGTGCGGCGAAAATTGCCAGACATAAGC
>Ga0153928_1000526_pt1 | contig 18775 bp, 22 predicted proteins | sample TSNJ012MetaG_FD_106656 | JGI IMG/M metagenome (GOLD analysis project Ga0153928, IMG submission 106656) | Attine ant fungus gardens microbial communities from New Jersey, USA - TSNJ012 MetaG | ecosystem: Host-associated > Fungi > Mycelium > Unclassified | place: USA: New Jersey, Wharton State... | reverse complement strand
ATGATCTTCCATTTACATTCTTCCTGCTGAAAAAGCAGTTTAAAGAATATTACCTTGCTCTCATCAACTGCCCTGCAGCTATATTCCAATGCCGGTATTCCGCAATAATTCTTTTTTTCCATACTTAAAACACGGATATTTTTAATCACACATCCGCATCATTCTGGAGGCTTAACTATCTCAAAAGTATCTCATAGCTAAATTTCCGCATGGAACTGCAATGCGAGTATGGTAAAAACGGCACCCACTCCCAAAAGAACCCAAGTGCTGACTAAGATAACACCGGTAAATTGTCCTGCTATCAGGAGCAGCAAAGGCAGAATCAGAAAAACAGCGCGCTGTTGGGATTCTTCCATCGTCTGCGCTTTGGCGGAGCCGCTTACAATCAATGTAATGGCTAACAAAGATACTGCAGGAGAAACCACTAGCATCGTAACAAGCCAGCTGATGTCGAGAAGCAGCATGTTGCCTGTTGTCAGAAGGGTTGCTACCTCAACTACGGCCAGCATTGCAAGAAATGATGCAAAGGAAACGACCATACTTAGAATGAACGACGCCAATACTTTTGATGTAAATATTTGTATTAATGAGAGCGGACAATACAAAAGGGTTTCCAAGGTCCGTTTTTCTTTTCAAAAACAGAATCTTAGGATGATGAATCATTGCCTGCGCCAATGAGAGCCGCTGTCGCATACCGGTAGAATAAGTATCCAGCTTCTTGTCTTTCGCATCCGTAAGGTTTAATTGCCCTAACAGTGCAAGTGCGCGGCTGCTGCTCTCCGCGGCGCTTACTCCGAACAATGTGCCATAAAAAACGAGATTTTGAAGCCCGGTCAGACTGTCATACATTTGCGCGTGTTCTGTTACGACACCGGAAAACTGATGAATTTGATCAGGTTTTTCAGATGGATCCATATCAAATACACGGCATGCCCCCCTGTGGGGGATATCATGCCGTTCAGTAACTTGACGGCGGTGGTCTTTCCGGCCCCGTTTGGGCCTAAAAACCCGAAAACCTCTCCTTGATTCAAGGTAAAGCTTATATTGTCTACCGCCTTTTTGCCCCCGGTATAGGTTTTAGACAGGTTATCTGTAATTACTGCTTTCATATCATCCGAACCTCCTAACAATTGTTTATAAGCCGCTCAAAAAGGCATGACGCAATCTATATCTGCTTTTTCCTGAATATCAAAACGGATGAAGCTATAAAAACCAACGAAAGGATTCCTGTAATCCATATGCAATAATAGAGAGATGAGACCTCTATTGTATTCGTTATCAAATCCATGTTTTTTGAGGCAAGAGAAAGTGGATTATATTTTTGCGCGGCTGGTATTATATTGCAAAGCATACAAGTGACTACCCCGGCTCCGGTTATGAGCAGGCACCCGTAATTATTTTTAGTAAGCGTAGCCGCGAATAATAACATCGCTAACAAGAACATTCCGAATAGCCATATACAAAATACCGAAAACAGCAGATTTACTATTTCACCGCCCGGAAATAGATATACCGTATATCCCCAAGTTACAAAAAATGAAATAAGGATGCTTATTGTCCAAATCAGCGCCATGTAAGTGTATTTAGAAAGAATTACCGCGCTGCGTGATAATCCTTTCGTCAACATATTGATCAATGTTCCCTTAGATAATTCTGTTCCCAATACGCCACTAAAAACGATAGCCATCACAATTAGACCCATCTGTGAAATGTTCTTGAAAAACTGTGTCCAAGAGTCAAACGCAGTCGGTTCGGCAAGTGTAATAGTCATACCCTCCGACGCAACGGCATTCAGAAGAGCAGGGGTCAGTTTAGCGAAGAGCGGATTCATTATTCCGAAAGCAAAGAACATCAATAACATAATAAGCAGTTTATATGTCCGGGCGCTTTCAAGCAACTCCTTTTTGAGAAAAGATCTATAATGGCTCATCTTACCACCTCCGCAAATAAGCTTTCTAAAGTCGGCTCCATTACCTCAAACTTTACAGGCGAAATTCGCCGTTTGGCTAATAAATCAATCAGGAAATGACCTCCGGCTTTTGTATCTGCAGCAGTGATGGTCAATGTATTTCCATCATGTGATAGATTTATGGACGGTTGCCTTAATTCTTCACACTCAGCAAAAAGAGAGAGTTCATCACTATTCAAAAACTCTATTATAAATCCGTTATGCCTGTGACGCTCTTTTATCTCCGCAAGCGTACCACATAAAGCCAGTTTCCCTTTATGCAATACCGCAACACGGTCACATACCCTTTCCACATCTGACAGGATATGCGTAGAAAACACAACGGTTGTCTTTCCCTTAATTGCAGACAGAATATCAAGTATTTCCTTTCTGCCGATAGGGTCAAGCGCCGATGTGGGTTCATCACAAATTAAAAGCTTAGGCTCGTTCAATAAAGCTTGGGCTATTCCAAGTCGTTGTTTCATACCGCGAGAAAAGCCGCCTATCTTTCGCTTTTCATTAGCAAGTCCCACAAGCGAAAGCAGTTCCTCACCTTTTAATCTAATCTGCGTTTTTGTCAGACCGGTAATTTCTCCGCATAGATTCAGGTACTCCATTGGTCTCATATATCCGTAAAATTCTGGTACATCGGGAAGATAACCGACATTACGGTTGGTTTTTGTTTCTCCGTAGGATACTTTTTCGCCGCATACGGTTATAGCGCCACCATTTGATTTTATTAGCCCAAGCACGATCTTCATTGTCGTTGTTTTACCCGCGCCGTTCTGCCCTACAAAGCCGTATATGGAATGTTCGGGAACGTCCATATCCAATCCAGTCAATACCTCATGGCTTCCAAAGTTTTTGTATAGCTGTTTGATTTCCAAGACGCCCATTATTCTTCCCCCCTGCCAAACACAAAATATACAGCGGGACCGATAAATTGAACCAGGCATACAATTATTATCCACATTATCTTGTTGCCAAAACGGTAACGGGGATGTTTGAGGACATGAACAAGCGCGGTAATCGCAAGAGCAACTTGCGCAATAACAAGTGGAACGAGAAAAGGTAAATATTCTCTTAATAAATCCATAATATCAATCTCCTAACAGTTATTTTTTAGTTTTTCCGCAACACGTTGAAAGCGAAACTCACCGGCCAGCGGTGTAAATACAGGATTGTTCACTACCCCGTCGGCCATACTCTGGCGGACGATTTTTTCATCGCGGGGCAGAGCTGTTCCTAAATCAAGCTCATCAAACCACCCATCGATCCGATTGAAGTAATCGTCTCCTTTTAATTGCAACGGATAAATATCACCTGTGACAAGCTCCGCATATTCTTCAAGAATTTCCAGGGCTCTGTCTGTATTTCCGAGCATCGTATATCCCTGCGCAGCGAAAATGTGGAGCTTCATGAGCACCGACGGGTGAAGATTTTTTAAGTCAAACGCCTCAGCGATGGTAAGTGCCCGCCTGTATGTTTCATCAAACTGTTCCGGCTCGTCTGTACAAAGCATGAGATAATCGGGGAAGGCGCCAAATAGAGAAAGCATATGCTGGTAGATGGCGACTTGCAATGTCGATTTTGCTTCTCTGGGTTTGCCGACCATTTGGTAGGCTGGCGCAAGTAGCGTTTCGGTGGAAATTATCTTCCTGCTGGTTCCCGCAAGCAGATCTATAACCTCATTCGGATTGCCCAGCGTCAAGGCGCAGAATGCCTCCATATTCAATGCGAGTTGCTTAAGCTCCGCATCATCACTTTCTTTTTTCACCCGGATAAACAGCTCTTTGGCTTCCGCAATCACTGAGAGGGTTTTATCCATGTCACCCGTTTCCATGCTGTTGTTTACGAGCAGCGCGCTGATTTGAAATAGCAAAGGAAAGCAGGAGAAATACTTTTTAGTAATCTCACGGCAATGCCCCAGCACTTCATCAAACGGTTTAACTGTAAAATCGGCGGATAGTCTTAGATACAATTTACGGATATCCTCTTTGCCCATTTGCGGCTCGTAGCCCATTAAATCGTCAATACTGATGTTAAAATATGCCGCAAGCTGCGGCAAAAAAGTAATGTCGGGATAGCTCTGCCCCGTTTCCCATTTTGAAACAGATGCTTTGGAGACTCCGATGTGGTTAGCAAGTTCGTCTTGTGTAATCCCTTTTTCTCTTCGCCTATTAACAATCACTTTTGCAATATTGATTTCTTTCATAATGACACCTCCACTACCTATATTGTACGGATGATAGCCGATTCTATCAATGGATTTCTAGTTAATTTTTGTGGAAAAAGTCAACCAGAAAGAAACATGGCGTATCGTAAATGCTTTAAGTGAGCATTCATTTTCTCGTAAGCGCACCCAATAATTCGCTAAAGCTAGGAAATACTATTGGAGGAGATGTACTACGAAAATATACGGGAACTATCCGGATCGGATTGCTCCCGTATATTTTATCAAAGTCATGTATAAAAAACAAATGCGGGATTCATCTCTTCCACAGTTGACTATTAAGAAAATATCGGCTATAATACGATTATATCTTATTCTAGCCATGAGATTGGAGGTTATATAATGGATTACATTCAAAGAGATATTGAAAAAGTTATACTGGAAGCATCCCGGTCTTATGCAGCCATTCTGGTAACTGGGCCCCGTCAGGTGGGTAAAACAACAATGCTCCGGCATATCACGGAAGAAAACAGGGTCTATATCACGCTGGATGATCTAGAAGCAAGAAGAACAGCGCAGACGGATCCCGAGCTGTTTCTATCGCTCTATCCGGCGCCGGTGCTCATCGACGAAGTCCAGTACGCACCGCAGCTCTTTTCCTATATCAAAATCGCCGTTGACAGGGGTGCGGCGCCCGGCTCCTTCTGGATGACCGGCTCTCAGGCATTTCGGTTGATGGAGCTGGCGCGGGAATCGCTGGCGGGGCGCACCGCCATTTTGCAGATGTCATCCCTGTCGCAGCATGAAGTCTACGGAAGCGGTGAAAACACGCCTTTTGAAATCGGCATTGAGAAGCTAAGGGAGCGTGCTTTGAAAGGTCACAAAACCGATACAAAGGGGATGTATGCGCGCATCTGGCGTGGATCCATGCCGGGAAGCGTTAGCGGTAAATTCCCAAACCGCGACACATTTTATTCCAGCTACCTGCAATCCTACATCCAGCGCGATATCGGGGATATGGTGGACCGCATCGATACGCTACTGTTTGCCGATTTTGTCCGTGCCGCCGCCTGCAGGGCCGGGCAGATGCTGAACACTCATGACATTGCTATGGATGTCGGGGTGACGGATGACACCGCCAAGCGATGGCTGAAGCTGATGGAGAAATCCGGCGTCATTTTCTTCCTGCGGCCATACTCCAACAATCTACTCAAACGAACGATCAAGACGCCTAAAATGTATTTCTTTGACACCGGGCTGGTGGCGTACCTCACAAAATACTCCAGCCCGGATATCCTCATGAATGGTGCGATGAACGGGGCAATCCTGGAGAACTATACGGTAGCGGAGACCATGAAGAGTTACACAAACGCCGGGAAAGAGTGCCTGCTGCACTATTACCGGGATAAGGACAGTAAGGAGGTCGACATGATTATTGAAAGCGACGGTGAGCTGCACCCCTTCGAGATCAAGAAATCAGCGTCTCCGGGTACAGAGCTGGCAAGCGCATTCAAGGTACTGGATGCCGGAAGCATGCCGCGTGGAATGGGTGCGATTCTCTGTATGAAGGAAGACCTGTCCGCCATTGATAAAACAACACTGATCGTACCCATCTGGATGATATGAGTATCGGAGGTGATTCTATGCGAACCGGTATCGGCAGGTCCGGGAAGACTTTGGATGGTATCAAGCTGTATTAAGATGGTTTCCGCCTAGCGGTAGACCGGTATGTTTGGCTCACTGAATTATTGCGGGACTTACAGGCAGCCAGATCCATTAGCTAAAAACTTCCTCTTTATTTATCCGAACGCCAGTTATTATTACACCAATAAAAACTAAAACTGAAATAAATAAAGTGGCAATAAATGTAACAAAGCTGTGATTTGCAAATGCCGTTGCCATAAGATTTCCTCCCATTGCTACAAGTACTATCCCCGCAACTATTGTTGCAACAAGAGATGAGAAACGAATCCCAACGAAACTAGAAAATAGAACTATTGATATAGCTAATAGAGTGCCAATCATTGAAGACAGGATAAAATCCACTAAATATGTCGATACATATGCCCTCTAGTTCAGGAAGATTATCATTAGATAATATTTTATCGTTTCATATCTCTCCAGCATCAACACACAGATTGGCAGAGTGAAGTATCGTTGTATCTTTTATTGTTTTTTGAACATTTTGAACAGTTATTCGTTTCATTTCAATCACCTCCGTTTTGATAATGCGCTCAATGCCAAAACCGATGCGATAATTGCCCATGAAAGAACTACGACTATATCTATGACACTAATTATTCCAAAATGAAATATCGAGGAACGTAGCAAATTACTTATAGGTACAAAAGGTAATGCTTGGTAGACGCATTGTGTCCACATTGGAAGCCTTTCAGCCGGATAAGTGATCGGCGAAAAGAGTAAGCCGCCTATCATAATAATCTGCGTCGCTAAAGCCATCGCGTTCGGAGGCAGCCAATATGCTATTGAAAAGCCGATACATATCATACTTATTTGAGCAATTAAAATGATAAGGATGCTTAATGGTGTAATGTATATACTTATGTCAAAGCGGAGTATTGACGCTATACAACTCATAATAACTCCAGGAATCGAAGCAATCGTCCATATAATAATATCTGCAATAAAGATACTGCTCCGTGCTACAGGAAGTGTCCTTTGATATTCAAATAAACCATTTTGTTTCGAATCACTTGCTATCTGCGGTGCTAAAACACAGCCCACGGCAATAATCCCAATAGTAAGAGCACCAGAAGATAAATATATGGTTGATTCAGCATCAATTTCAGGTATTAACAATGCAAGACCACATACTATCGCTACAGCAAGAATGGCTTGCACGATGCTAAAGGTTGGAATTAGATACTTATGCCTTACAAGACTCCACCGTATCAATCCCCAAAGTTTCTGTGCAGCATTAGGGCAAGTAGAATTTGTTTGTTTATAGGATAATTCATTGTTCATTTGTCATTCCTCCATATGTTACATCTAAAGATGTTGTTGAAAGCCTATAGTCGCTAATTTTACCTTGTTCAATCATCTTCAGTACCCAATCAACTGCCTCAAGAACCTGCTCAGATGATAATGTGAGAACAACACAGGCTTCTTCTTCTAAATATTTAATTTCAAATGATACCGGGGCATCCTTAATAATGCTACTATCGTTTACTATAGCAGTTAAGGTACTTGATGGAAATTGTTGATTCAAATCACTGATAGGAGCATTTTTAATGAGTTTTCCATGTTCAAATAGAAGAAAACGATCAGCATATTGTTCTACCTCTAACAAATTGTGTGTTACTACGACAACAATATGACCGTTTTGGGCAAGGGTTTTCATATATTTCCAAACACGTTTTCGGCGCACCGGATCAATATCATTGGTCGGTTCATCAAGTAAAATAATTGGAGTTGGGCATACAACAGCCATAGCAAAGGATGTTAATCGTTGCAATCCACCGGAAAGTTTGTCTCCCGATTGGTTCGCCCATTGTGCAATATCCAAATCAGATAATATTTGGTCTATTATGCTTTTTCCACTTTTTTCCGTAACGCAGCGAATATGCAATATCGCCTCAATAGATTGCCTTAAAGTCACTCCAGTAAGAGGAGCGTGAAGCTGTGGCATCATTGATACAAAATCACGAGCCAATCTAGGGTGTTTCAAAAGGGAACACCCTTGATAGGTTATGTCACCGCCATCAGGTTTTACGACCCCAATAATTTGATTGAGTAGCGTTGTTTTTCCTGCTCCATTATGGCCTATTACAGCAGCAATCTGACCAGGGTAAAAAGAAGCTGTAATCTCACGGTTTGCTTTTATTTTTCCATGTTTATACTGTTTGCTGATAGAATCAATATTCAAATTATCTGTAGGCAATATATCTTTTTTCATTAAACAACCTCCTGCTAAAATTATGAGAATAATTTAATTTGTTTAGTTGATAGTTTTTGATGATCAAGTAAAAATGCTTGTTAGACACTTTATAATAAAATATTTATTTTTACATAGTTCACAATACTTATGATGAAAGGAACTAACCAAAATAGAAATAAAATCATATCAATAACGCAGCCTATTATTTTAAGTTTTTTCCATATTTGAATATCTTTATTTTTTTCATCATTACTATTTATATAATTTGAATCTATTGCAACCATTGGATTATCTAACACTGTCATTGCTATAAGTTGACCGTCGCAATTTCTATGAAAACCAAATTGCCATAGAATCCTCATCCATAGAATCGAAGATGCCGTTATTAACATCCAATTGTCGAAAAACAATTGAGCGCAGGAAAAACAAGTTAATAGGAATAAATCGGAGATTATTCCAGCAATAAGAGCAGAAAATCTTGTCAAAAATGACCAAACCCAAATATGTGTCATGGAAACCACAGCAGTTGCTTTTTTTACGCGTAGATGTATACCACCTGTTTTAAAACTCCAAGTCCGAGCATATATCATATGCATAAGCTCGTGTAGTAAAGTTGTCGATGCAGAAAAAAATAGCATAAAAATGATTGTAATCCACAAGGGAACATTATTAGGTATAATACTGCTGCCATTCGGTATGCCAATGAGAGGAGTTACAATCAGCATAATAATAAATGAAACCATTCCTATGGAGATAAGCCCATATCTCAAAATTTTCCATTTCAAGCAAATTTTTTCATCTGGTATAAATTGATTGTAATCAGATAATTCTGTCAAAAAACCGCTTTCTTTTAGCAGGTTTTTGGCTTCATCATCATGCCTGTACACAGAGTCATCACTTTGCACTAAACTCTTAGCTGTTGCTTCATCAACAACAAGAATATCTGAATTGGCTGCCAAGACCACCCAATTCCCGTTTTTTAGTTTTCGAGCATATATTTGTTTTATCAAGAAATCACATGACATATGAAACACACCCTCCTTTAACTAATATCATCAGATACCAGCGGTATGTATTTGACTAAAAAAAGTTGCTTCTAAATTTATTATCAAAAGCAACTATTTTCCGCTTTGAATATAATCGTATAAACTCAGAGTTGCACTTATTACTGTATCGTCAATTAGTGGTACACTAATACTTTCAAATGCATTTCGTAGGAAATACATCTTATTTTCAAGTTCTTTTCTGGAATACCTGATGATGTTCAAACCTAACCAAATATTCATAGTCAGAGAAATAAATTCAGAGAGTTCTTTAGGATAATGCGTAATGATAGAACCATCTGCAATCCCTTCATCAATATATACTTGAAGATATCTAGCTCCCTCATCTATACTGGAAAAATATACTTCACCAATCAAGCGAGGACTATTTATCAAGGCCTCTGCAGAGTATAAAATTGCATATCGCTCAACGTTTTGAAGGGATTGTATTATCTGTAACTTTATTTTTTCCAGTCCCGTTTCACCCTGCCAATTTTCATACCAATTCGATTGCTCATCAGAAATTGTCGACCTATTTATGACACTTTCCAAAATTTCCTCTTTGGATTTAAAATGATGGTAAATAACACCTTTCGTCAACCCACCAAGTCCATTAATAATGTCTTGTATGGTAGTGTTATCATAACCTTTTTCATAAAACAGCTTTTGAGCTGTATCTAATATTTTTTTTCTTGTTTCTTCAGGAAACTTATTTCTTGCCACAATTATCACTTACCCTCTTGAAATATACTGCTGGTATTTAAATATACATTATACTTCTTTTAGGTAAATGTCAATGGGTAACATATATGAGTCTATCATTTTTTGCAGTTACGACTCAGGTAAATAATAATTTTTCTTTAGTTCAAATGGCAAATCGCTGTCCAATGTCCATACGATATCATCGGGATGTTTAAGAAATAAAAAACATAGGGCAACGGCCCCCAGCAACACTGCTGTAAGTAATAGGCTTCCTTCAATGCCAAAAGCCCCACCAGTAAGAAACGATTGTGTACCTGTCACTGACAAATCAAGCAAGGATTCCATCTGCAAACCACTAACATTTAGTCCAAAGATACCACCTTGAAGCCAATTCCAAACAAAGTGAGCCATGATGGGGGTCCACAGACTTCCACTGCGTAGAAACAATATAAAAAACAACACCCCCAATAAAAAGATGTTTATAAACGATATCCAACCAAAATCAGGATTGAGCAGGTGCATTATGGAAAAAATTAGTGAAGGCAACAGCAATACCATTATCGGTTGGCGTGTAATTTTGAGAATGGTCGTCATAAAACCACGAGTCAATGTTTCTTCCCCTAATCCTACAGCTATAAAAACCACCATATACATCCAAAAGCGGCTTGATGTAAAAACAGAAATGTTGACTGCCACCACCTCAATCTGACCTGTTAACCATAGTAAGAAGAAAGATAGGAAAATAGTTCCGCTACCCACTACAGTACCCAATAATAGTTTGTTACCCAAATGCAACAAGTTATATCCCATTTGACGGGCAGGACGTTTGGTACAGATATAAAAAACTAGTATTGAGCCTGCCACGTACGAACCCTGCTGCAACAAAAAGCTACTGGTTTCCAACACTGCATAACTAAGGGGTTTTGGTGTAATATTTTCATAATGGGGAATCACCAACAAATTAAATAACATTGTAGCCGGTAGCGCCAGCAAATTGGTCAAAAATACCCCCAGTACTAATGCCCAGCCAGAACGAACTTCCCGATAACGGTTTATGAATATATGCATTACATATCACCTTTCTAATAATAATTATTACACCCCATGACTTTATTATCGGGCTCTTCTTCCTTACAATCACAACAATTCAATCAAAACTTAGGATACAATGACCGAATGTATTTAATTTTCATATGAGGTCGAAGTTCATTTTTTTTAATGCCCTGCGAATGGTTTCTTTATCAATCGACTCATCCAATTCTAACTTTATCTGCTTCTGGAGGAGTCGCAGGGTCCATCTGCTCCTGCCATCCGGAGCAGGACTGCATGCAATTCGGATTAGTTCTGCCTCCATACGGTCATCAATCTTTCGTTTTGCATTAGATCGGGGGTTGCGTTTTATTTTTGTGATTGCTGGAATTCCGCCCTCTGCATATGACTTAACAATATTGGATACAGTGGCCTTGCTTACACCGTATAATTTCGCAATTTGTAATTGAGTCAAATGTTTAGAGGTATTATCGTCAAGTTCTAAAAGTATAGAGCAACGACGAGTCGTTGTTTTACAAGTTTTCTTATTATAAATTGTGTTTTGAAGAAGTTTTTTGTCTTCATCTGATAAAAGAATCTTGTACGTTTTTTGTCTTCCCATAACTATCACCGCCGTTTCTTTTATTATAACACATTTTGCCATAAATGCTAATGAGCCATTACACTAGTGTGCTGTCCAGTTCATCTTTAGTAAAACTGTGCTTCATATTTTGTTAGTCTGCAAGGCGGAAGAAGAAGGCGTAGCGGTGGCTACGTCGACTGATGACAACGCCGCAGATGGCAAAATAGGGAGTGCAATTTTACTAATTATGAGCCGGACGGTACACTAGTTTGTTAATCGAATTTCTTACCTTCGTAATATTGAAATATCTCCCAATCTTGCACGTTACCATTTCCACAAGTTGGGCATTGCTCAGCATAGCGTGACCATGCGGGATGAGTAAATGAAGAACCATCCTCAAAATTAATTTCGTACTGAGTACCTAAGCTACGTGGCTCGGCATACCCGGTTATAACACGTACTGCCTCATCAACTATTGCGGCTGTAAGTTGAAAAATTGCAGGAGCATAAGCGATAGTAGGCGGTGCGAAATTAATATTCCTAAAAGCAACAAATTGCTCAATGAACTGAGGATCTTCCATACTATAATGAAGATTTAAACAATCAAAACACCCTGTTTTGCCAGGTATTACAGTAAAAACACGTCCCCTACTTACTTGGGAAGCACCAAACACGCATGGTACATTGGCAGTAATTATGGCTTGATTTACAATTCGTTGTGCAACGAATGGCGGTTCATCGATAGCGCAAATCACTAAATCCACCTCAGATATGAACTCTAAAACATCATCTGGGGATTCAATTTTCTTATTATGAGCCTCAATATCAAGATAAGAATTTATCTTTGAAACAGCCTGCGCTGCTGCTACCGATTTAGGTATACCAATATCTGTTTCTTTATACAAAAGTTGTCTCCCTAAATTTCCTTCTTCGACGTTATCATAGTCAACAATAATAATTTTCTTAGGACCTAAGCCAGTTAAAAGCGTGAGAATATTTGAGCCACCACCACCAAGACCTAAAAGAAGAATAGTGGCTTCGCTAATCTTTTTTTGCGGCTGAAAACGATTTCCTTCTGTTCCAATATATCTACTAAAATAGTTGACATTCGGCATGTATCGGTTAGGTATATTTCCCGCCTCTTCATACAAAGCTTCTTCAAGAAATCCTTCTTTATCAAGTAATTCCATCCCTTCAACAATGTCCTCGCTAGTTAAGTCAGGGAATAACGCTTGCATCTCTGTGATAACAGATTCAACTGAATGACCATCCAGGCGTAAGGCTAATTCCCATAATTGTCCATCTGGATCGCCGAACTCAGCAGTAATGCCAAGCTGAGCACCAATTCTAAATTCTTTGTTGTTTAATCTATACAGCGGATAAATTGGCTTAATACGGGGATTCTTATATTCTAATTTCATTTTATTATCCATTCCTTTCCGAGGAACAAAACTGATATGAAAGATTTTCTTTTATACTTTTTCTTTCTAAAGTAAATTTGTAAAATACAGGCTTCAGGTAAACAAATTATGTAAAATGCAATTTTCTAATCTTAAGGAATGGTCTAAGCTCATTGCCAAACTCAACGCTTGATTTTTATTGCTAAGCCAAGTTTATCCAATGATCAAACTCGGCTTAGCGCAGACTCCGAATTATCTTAGAAGACAATCCACCAAGCTGTAGCTTCAACCTTCACAGCTCTACGAACGGTAATGTTTTTCATAGGTGTACCCTCCTTCTTCTGTATTTTTATGTAAAAAGTCACGAATATTGCTGTGACTTATCACACCAAAAGCAATTTACTAATCTACAATCCAGTATCTAAGGAATACTGTGCTCACATACCTATGGTATGTATTATATATTTTAAATTCAATCTTGTCAATATCTAATTGTCATATCGACATATTTCACAAATTAGCTTCGAACGTCTGCCCACGTATTATTTGGAGTTGTCTCCGGTTGACGCGGCTAGCATCGTTGATGCATTAGTGAAACTCAGTAAATATATAGTTTCCACATAAAATTTTTAGTTACTCCTAAAACCCAAACAAAAGAGGACATTCTCTAAAATATTGCATTTAGAAAATGTCCTCTAATAACTCGCTGATAGCTTCATTACTATTAGTGATAATTAATTTGTTTTAATTACAAAAACACTTCAAACGGTACATATCGTTACATATTACGCTGTAAATTTGCTGTAAAAATGCTGTAGAAACTGCTTTTTTACCACTTCAAAAGTCTGCAAACCCGCATGGTTACTGGGTTTTACTTATCCAAACTCTTCATCGTCGGGATTAATAATCCTGTTTTTACACAGCGTTACATATAACAGTATATTCCTACAAAAGCCTTATAACTGCGGCTATTTTCCATTCCACACCGTTACATATCATCACATCTTTTTGCTGTAGAATTGCTGTAAAACGGAAAATTTGCTGTAAAAATGCTGTAATTTTCTCAAACAGAGAAGTACCTCTTTCAAGGACATTTCTCTTTACATAATCTGCACTTTCATCTCAAGATTTGAAAGCGATTCTTTCTTTTTTACTTCTGTTGCCTCTGCATAGATATCCATCGTGGTAGTTATGTCGGAGTGACCCATAATCTCCTGGATGACCTTAAGATTGGTTTCATTCTCACAAAACCTTGTGCAAAAAGTATGGCGCAAATGATGGCATGAGAAGTGCGGAATTAACACTGGCATTCTTTTTTCTTTCTTTGCCCTTTCCTTTTCTTCCTTATTATATGCTTCATAAATCCTTTTAATTGCACGATTGATCGTCATCGGCACATGGACATTACCAAACCGGTTCGTAAACACAAATCCCGAGTATCCATCAATGATTTGACTATTGAACCCCGTCTCCATCTGAGTGCATTGCTCTGTCATAAAAGCCTCATAAACATCTTCGATCATTGGTATTGTCCTAATTCCGGCTTGTGTTTTGGGTGTAGTAATATGGTTTTCACATACACCCGAATCCTGTAGACGATATACCAGATTATGATTAATACTAATCAATCTGTTGTCAAAATCAAGATCCTGCCACCTTAGTCCCAAAGCTTCACCTATTCTGGCACCGGTTCCCAACAAAACTGTAAATAACGGCAGCCAATGTGCATATATTGGACTCTTCGCCGTGTAACGCATAAACGCCTGCTGCTGCTCCAACGTCAATGCATGTCTTCTGGTTTTCCCCCACGCATTGCTTTTCTTTAATTCTCCCATCACACCGGCTGCAGGATTATTTCGGATAATATTATCCCTCACTGCCATCGTCAATGTCGGATGTATGATCGTATGGATAGACTCCATACTGCGTGGTTTAAAACGGTATTCTTTCATAAGGGAATAATAAAATTCCTTTACATCAGAATACTTAATCTTAATTAACTTACGATTTCCAAAGGTTGGTCTGATATAATGATCATATAGATATATGTAATTTGTTCGGGTTGACTGCTTCAGCTCTAATTTCCCGCCAATATATCTGTCAAATGCTGCATTTAAAGTCGTTGTCGCTCCTGCATAACCATCTATACCATCTTCTTTATCCCTATTTGCAGTTTTTTCCTTTTCCCGAAGTGCTGGTAAATCATCGGCATAAAATGTTCTTCTTTCCCTATTGACATCCATATACTGATACATGTAGTATCCGTCTTTTCTTTCATATTCTCCGGTACGAAGAACCCTTCCCTTGGAATCTTTTCTAGATTTTACCTTATGTCTTGCCATTCTTCCACCTCATTTCCTTTTATAGAAATAAGATTTCATAAGTTTGGCTAATCCTCTATATCCAATTCCTTTAAATATTGGATACCCTTAACCACTGCCTGCGTTTTTGTCAGACCATGCTTTTTTGCACACACCTCTAACTCTGCATGTTCCTCTTCAGTGAGACGGATATCTAACTTATGGGATCTTGGATTCTTAGCTTTTGGTCTTCCCATCCTCGCCAACCCGTCACCTCCGTTTCATGATCTAAACATATTATACCGCACTTTTAAGAAATCTTCAAGCACTTTTTGTATAGACAAAAACTATAAAATCTTACTTCCCTCTTTATAAATTTTAGCAAAGTTAAGTTAATACTCAGGCATAATCCACCTCTTCCTTCTCTTAGTATATTTTTTATTATTTAACATAAGGAAAAGGAACAATCCGCTAGTGCCTTAACTCAGCGATTGTTCCTTAATCATTTTAGACAAATATTCAATTATAAAACCAAACGGTTAACAGCTTTACTTATGCTATATGTGATTTCTTCCGTTCATCATACTCTTCCAGTAAACCCTTCAACTCTTTACTTCTGTCAAATAATTCCACACTCTCGTCTCCATATGTTGCATATGCCCGTTGCAACTGATTATTCATACTAAAATAATAAATATATATAACCTCGCCACTTTCATCTTCCGTAAGCATCTCACATATGATTTCATTGCTTTTTCTATAATATTTTATTTCCGTGTAATTTTCCAACTGAATATTATCTACTAAATTCTGCGGTGTTAATAACGCCAAATTAGTTAGTTCATATAATTGATTCATTAAATTTTTCATTATTTTTCTCCTTTAAAGAAATTCATCAAATATTCTGTCTGTTGTTCTAAAATTTTTGCAGCTCGTGCATAATCATCATTACTCCATTCTTCTCGTTTTCGTCCAATTTCATTTTTAAGAAAAGAATTTAAATATGTAGCAAGCATCCCCCCATTTTTTTGAATCTTTTTAGGAATCCAGCTATACCTTCGGTCTTGAAAGACTTTAAAATCTTTCAATTCATTTCCGTTGATATCCAATTCTGCTGTGACTAATAATTCCGGTACAATAGATTCTCTAATATTACTATCAGTTAGTTTCTTCCTCTGCTTAAGGATTAAATCCGGCCTTTTATATTGGCTTGTTGAAGATTCTTGTTGTTCTAAAATCTGTTCCGCACGTTCTTCTGAAATTCCTAGAAGTTTTATTAATTCACTCTTTTTTGTTTCCCGCTCTTTCCTAATCCGATTTGCTTCTTGTATGTAATGCCCATCCATATAAACTTCATGCTCAAGACTGCCTTTCCCGGATTCAATAACTTCTCCAAAATCATATTCTATTATATTTCCTGTTCCTTTACCGATAGGCCCATCTTCATCTTCCCATAAGTCAGCATCATTCAATTCTTTAATAAAATTACTTTCTTGTATCTGCTCTTTATAATAATTCCACAAATCATCTAAAAACAAAAGCTTATGTGCAACAACACTTCCTATATTGTCAGATTCTTTTACAATTTCATCTTCTGGAATTGCTCTGAGAATCCTACCAATGAATTGTTCATACGGTAAAAGACTTCTAAACGCTCTGAAAATAGCCGCTATTGAAAGATATTTATGATCATACCCCTCTCCCATCATCGACACATTCACTACTACATCAACTCTATGGTTCTCGATATCCGAAAAAGCCTGTTCTCTGTCCGGCATATCATTATATATTGCAATCGCTCTAACACCTACCGTATTATACATTGCTGCAATTTTTTTTGCATCAGCTATTGATGGAGCAGCCGCAATAATTTTGTGTGGCACAGTAGTTTTCCGACATTTTTCTTCAAGCAATTTTACACTTTCTTCGACTATACTTTTCTTACAATCATCCGATAAGGTAACTGAACGGCTAACCCATTCCTCATCCTTTAATAGCATGACATCTTCTAACGAATATAATTGGCCATCCTCGTCTATGGTAAACTGAGGGTTGTCCGGAATAAAATCAAATTTTTCTAAAGACTTTACATATCCTTTACTCATAGCCTGACTTAATTTATATTTATATATCAGTTCTCCAACTAATTGCTTTCCATCTGTTCGATATGCTGTAGCTGTAATTTTAATAACTTTTGCCCTGGAAAAATGCTGAAGATTTTCTAACCATGTTCGTGCTTCGGAGTGATGTGCTTCATCAATAATAATCATATCAAAGAAATCCGATTCATATTGATTCAAAAGAGCCATCTCGTTACGTGTTTGAAGCTTCTGAATATTGGCTAATACAATATTTGCATCTTCCATATGCTCTTTCCTTGTTTCTCTACCCTCATATCGCACAAGCACTGGCAACTCACTTGGATTTTCAATTATACCCATTTTAGACCAAAAATTATTGGCACTACCACTATCCAAGCTTTCCTCTATTGTATCTAATATTGTTAGCTGCGGCGCAATAATTAGTACACGTCCCTCAGCTATTCCATAAGGTAAAGCAGAAATTAATCCCGTTTTTCCACTCCCTGTAGGTAAAACAATAATTGCATGAGTAGTATTCTTATCTGTGACAAAGTGATTATAAGCTTCAACGTATGCTTCTACTTGAGGTTCACGTAATTTTCCATTTGTTAGTATATTAGCATCAGTAAATTGAAAATAATCTTTAACCCTCATAAATTTACCCTCCAAAATTATATATATCATACCATACTTTTCAACACCAAACTAGCATGTCATATCTATTTATGTATAACGCTCCTCTTTATCTCCGCTATTGCCCCTGATGCCGGATTCAGACGTATGTTTTCATCTCGGACTGCCATGTTAAATACCGGATGTATAATTCTATGAATGCTCTCCGTACTATTAATTCTCATTAATAGAAAGAAAGCTACCCGTAAGCTATTGGTCATCAGTTCCCTCATTCAATAAGTTTTGGATACCATTAACCACTACCTGGGTTTTAGACAGATTATGTTTGGCTGCATACTTTCCCAGATTTTCTTTTTCTTCTAAAGTAAGTCGAATGTGCAATACTTCCGACCTGGGATTCTCACTCTTTGGTCCTCCTGTTCTTGCCACCATCCTACCTCCCAAATCATAATCTCTATATATTATCATATCCTTTATATACAAAAAATCAACCATTTTCTTGTAAATCAAATATATTTTCTCTCTTGATTACTTCCTATCGAATATAAAATCTTTATTCCCGAAATGCTTCTAAGTAATTTTCAAACAGTTCCGTATTCACTAATGCAATATTTCTTATCTTATAGACGGCACCAGCCTCTTTTGCAAGCTTCATAAATGACTGTATTCCCATAGAATATAACTCTGCGCCTTCAGGATAGCGTACAAATTTTTTACTTCGTTTTCTTGATTGTTCCACTAATTATCTCCTCCATCCATAACCTTAAGTATTATATTGGACGCAGCAGCGAGCTCTTGTCGAGCAAGCTGCCTTTATTTATCTCCACCCCTGCGCCCAAGGGAGTATGCCGGGTTAGCCTGGCCGCTATCATATCACAATACCGCACCCTTTCCCGCAATATCATAATCCCGGTCGCTACTCCGGACTGCTATAAATTATTAGCAGAAGTATCATTATCATTTATACAAAAAAAGACCTGCCACT
>Ga0153928_1000524_pt1 | contig 18825 bp, 24 predicted proteins | sample TSNJ012MetaG_FD_106656 | JGI IMG/M metagenome (GOLD analysis project Ga0153928, IMG submission 106656) | Attine ant fungus gardens microbial communities from New Jersey, USA - TSNJ012 MetaG | ecosystem: Host-associated > Fungi > Mycelium > Unclassified | place: USA: New Jersey, Wharton State... | reverse complement strand
AAGCGAAGCTCGAACAAGCGGGCGAGGCGATAGACCATCACGGTCGCGCCGATCGAAACGGCGAACTGAAACAGGACAACCGCCGGGCCCCAATGTTCCGGCGCGATCAGCTTCGCGGCAGCAACGACGGCCGGGTAACCGATCGGCCGATACAAGGTGAGCGGAATGGCGTCGTTGACGAGGTCGACGTGGTGGAATGCGCCACTGAGGATCTGGTCCGCGTAGCCGATATAATCGCGGCTGTCGGGGGCGATCGCCGGACCGAACATCGCAAGCACGGCCACTTTGGCCGCCACGAGCAGAAGCAGCGCCGCGGGTGCGGCCAGAGCCGAGACCGTCCGTGAGATCGTGCGCCGATCTGCGCCGCTCATTCTTCCGGCGCCTCGACAATGGGATCGTAACGCTTGGCATCGAAGCCGAGCAGGTTCCAGGACTGCACCATGTGGGGCGGCAGCGGCGCGGTCACGTCGATCGTGCCGCCGCGCGGGTGCGCCACCACGATACGCCGCGCCAGCAGATGCAGGCGGTTCTGCATGCCCCCGGGCAGGTCCCAATTCTCCTTGGTGAAATATTTGGGGTCGCCGACGATCGGATGGCCGATGTGCGCGCAGTGAGCGCGGAGCTGGTGGGTGCGGCCGGTCACCGGTTTGAGCGACAGCCAAGCGAGTTGGCGCGCAGCGGTTTCCACCACGGCGTAATAGGTCACGGCATGGCTCGCGCCCTCTTCGCCGTGGCACGCAATACGCATGCGGGAATCCCCCTCCATCTCTTCCTTGGCGAGGAAGGTCGAGATGCGTCCCTGGCGCGGCTTCGGCACGCCGGCGACCAGGGCCCAGTAGATCTTGCGCGCGGCTCGCGAGCGGAAGGTCTTCGCCAGCGCCGCGGCCGCGAACCGGGTTTTAGCGACAAGCAGGCAGCCGGCCGTGTCCTTGTCGAGGCGGTGGACGAGGCGCGGGCGTTGCCCGTCCGGTGCTTGCAGCGCCGCCAGCATGCCGTCGATGTGACGCACCGTGCCCGAGCCGCCCTGCACGGCGAGCCCCATGGGCTTGTCGAGCACCAGCAGGTCGGCGTCCTCATGAAGCGTGATCGATTTAATGAAGGCGCGGGTCTTCTCGTCCGCGCTCTCGGTGCGCGGCGCGGGTCGCTCGAGGCGCAACGGCGGAATGCGCACTTTCGCCTCGACCGGCAGCCGGTCGTTGGGCTGCGCGCGCCGCCCGTTCACCCGCAACTCGCCTTTGCGGATGATGCGTTGAACGTGAGAGAACGCGAGCCCCGGAAAGCGCGCCTCGAGAAAGCGGTCGACGCGCATGCCGGCTTCGTCAGGCGTCACCGCAACGGTCTGGACGCTCGTCGGCGCCGCCGCCGGTGCGCTTTCTTCTTGCGGATTCCGCGCTGCCCGCTGCGCCTGTCCATCCACACTTTGCTTTGCAAATGCACCGCCCGGCCGATTCCCGCTTGCAGATCGGTGGGGACCGGCTTCATGAGGATTAAACGCAATTGAACGGTGCCGATGCCGCGGGCCGGCGATTTGTTTGCGGCCGCCTGGTTGTCTCGGCCCCTGCCCGCGCCGCGCGTCGCTCAACGTCCACTCCTGCTCCAACCGCAGCACCGCCCAAATCGCCGGCCGTACGTTCGTCGCCGGCGTTAGATTTTCGGCGCCTCGCCCCATAGATGACCGGGTCGTCGGCCGCAAGGCGGGCGCCATGATAAGCTTTGGACTGGCAGCCAGCAGCCGGCAGGGCGTGTACGCTTTCACGTTTCCGCGCTAAGTTGACGGCACCCGATGTTTACAAGCGAGGGCCGTACGAGGCACCGTGATGGAATTGATCGACATCCTGGACGCGCAAGGAAACAAGACCGGCCGCGTCAAACTCAAAGCCGAGGTCCATCGGGACGGCGATTGGCACCGAGCCGTGCACGTCTGGTTCCTGGGCCCTGGCGACCAAGTATTGATGCAGCGTCGATCCAAACACAAAGAAAATAATCCCGGCAAATGGGACGTATCGGTGGCGGGTCATTTGTCTGCCGGCGAGGAAAGCGTCCAGGCGGCGCTCCGCGAGACCAAAGAAGAAATCGGCCTGATCCTCGCGCCGGACGCTTTATCCTATCAGTTCACGGTCACGGAAGAACAGATCATCAACAACGGACGCTACATCGACCGGGAGTTTCACGACGTGTATTTCGTCCGCAAGGAGGTCGACCTGGCGGCGCTCTCGTTCAACGACGGGGAAGTTGACGAGGTGAGGCACATTGCCCTGCGAGACCTCCAGCGATGGGTCGAGGAAGGCGGGGCCGACCTCGTTCCGCACCCCGATGAGTACGCAATGTTTTTCCAGAAAACTATTCTGGCAAGCACCGTTTGAGCGGGCCCTCACGACAAATCGCGCTTTCGGTCACGGCCCGCTCCGCTCCCGCCGCAGCTTCGCCCAATATTGCAGCCGCTTCCTGATCTCGCGCTCGAAGCCACGCTCGGGCGGATCGTAGAACGTCTGGCGGCCGAGCGCTTCGGGAAAATAGTCCTGGCCGGAGAAGGCGTCAGGCGCGTCGTGATCATAGGCATAGCCGTGGCCATAGCCCTCCTCGCGCATCAGGCCGGTGGGCGCATTGAGGATGTGCTTGGGCGGCAGCAGCGAGCCCGCGTTCTTCGCGACCTCCATCGCCTGGCCATAGGCCGCGTAGGCCGCGTTCGATTTCGGCGCGGTCGCGATGTAGATCACCGCCTGGGCGATCGCGAGTTCGCCTTCGGGCGAGCCGAGAAAGTCGTAGGCGTCCTTGGCGGCGTTGGCGATCACCAGCGCCTGCGGATCGGCCAAGCCAACGTCCTCGATTGCCATTCGCACGACGCGCCGCGCGATGTAGAGCGGCGCTTCGCCGGCATCGAGCATGCGGCAGAGATAATAGAGCGCCGCGTCGGGGTCGGAGCCGCGCACCGACTTGTGCAGCGCCGAGATCAGGTTGTAGTGCCCGTCCTGCGCCTTGTCGTAGATCGGCGCGCGGCGCTGCACCACCTCCTGCAGCGCGGCCGCGTCGAAGCTTTCGCCCGGACGCGCGGCGCGCCAGATTTCCTCGGCCAGCGTGAGCGCCGCACGCCCGTCGCCGTCCGACATGCGCACCAGCGCCGCCCGTGCGTCGGGATCGAGCGGCAACGCCTCGCCCTCGATCGCCTCGGCGCGCGCAATGAGCTTCTCGATCGCCTCGGCATCGAGCGGCTTGAACACGAGCACGCGCGCGCGCGAAAGCAGCGCCGCGTTGAGCTCGAACGACGGGTTTTCGGTCGTGGCGCCGATGAGGACGACGGTGCCGTCCTCCATCACCGGCAGAAACGAGTCCTGCTGCGCGCGATTGAAGCGATGGATCTCGTCGACGAACAGCAACGTGCCCTGCCCCACCTGGCGCCGGGCGCGCGCCGCATCGAACGCCTTCTTGAGGTCCGCAACGCCGCTGAACACCGCGGAAATCTGCTCGAAGTGGAGCGCGGTCGCGCTCGCCAACAACCGCGCTACGGTGGTTTTGCCGGTGCCGGGCGGGCCCCAGAACACCAGCGAGCCGAGCGAGCGCGTCGCCAGCATGCGGGTAATGGCGCCGTCCGCGCCGAGCAGATGGTCCTGCCCGACCACCTCGGCGAGTTCCTGCGGGCGCAGCTTATCGGCGAGCGGACGCGGCGCGTCCTGCTCCAGGCCAGCGGCCTCGAAAAGGTTGGTGCCGCCGCGCCGCGGACGCGCGCTCATCCGCGGAACTCGGCGCTGATCCGCTGTCCCCCCCGCATAATCGTCACGTTCCAGACGCGCGCCGATTCCCCGGCCGCCCGCTCCAGGTCGCGGGTCTTCTCGATCGGCTGTTCGTTGACCGTCACGATCACGTCGCCGCGCTGAAAGCCGTAGCGCGCCGCCACCGAATTGTTCGGCACGTCGATGACGGCCACGCCTTCGGATTTGGCGTCGATGCGCAATTCCTCGGCCAGCGCGGGCGACAGATTGGCGACCTTGGCGCCGAGGAACGGCGAGCGCGACTGGATGACAAGCTCATCGCGCGGCACGTCCGGCGCCGACTCCAGCGCCACCGCGAGACGCATCTCCTTGCCGTTGCGCGACAGGCCGAGCTGCGCGCTGCCGCCGAGCGGCTTGGTGGCGAAGCGGTAATCGAAGGCATTCGGGTCATCCACCGTCTGGCCGTCGATTGCGGTGATGAGGTCGCCGGTTTTGAGCCCGGCGCGCGCCGCCGGACTGCCGGCCGAAACATTGGCGACGAGCGCGCCGCCCGGCCGTTTGAGGCCGAGGCTTTCGGCAATTTCGACCGTCACGTCCTGCAGCTTGGCCCCGAGCCATGGCCGCTTGACGGCCTTGCCGCCACTCTTGGCCGAGGCGACCACGACGCGCACCATGTTGGCGGGAATCGCAAAGCCAATTCCTTGCGAGCCGCCCGAGCGCGAGAAGATCGCGGTGTTGATGCCGGCGAGCCGGCCGCGCAAATCGACCAGCGCGCCGCCGGAGTTGCCCGGATTGATCGCCGCGTCAGTCTGGATGAAGAACTGAAAGTCGGTGATGCCGACCTGGGTGCGCGCGACTGCGGAAACGATGCCGTGGGTCACGGTCTGGCCGACGCCGAAGGGATTGCCGATGGCGAGCACGAGATCGCCGACCTGAAGATCGTCGGAATTGCTCAGCTCGATCGCCGGGAACTGCTCGCGCCCGTCCTTGAGCCGCAGCACCGCGAGGTCCGAACGCGCGTCCTTGAGCACCAAAGTCGCTTCGAACTCACGCTTGTCGGCAAGCGCGACTTTCACCTCGTCGGCGCCCTCGATCACGTGGTTGTTGGTCACGACCAAGCCGGAAGGATCGACGATGACGCCCGAGCCGAGCGAGCGCTGCACCTGCTCGCGCGGCATCAGACCCGGGAGGTCGAAGAAGCGGCGGAAGAACGGATCGTCGGCGAACGGGTTGCGGTTCGCCACCACCTTGGCGGCGTAGACATTGACCACCATCGGGGCGACCCGCTGCACCACCGGCGCGAACGACGCCATCATCTCCGCGGGCGAGCCGGGCACGCGGCGCTCCTGCGCCGTCCCGGTGCCCACGAACGCGACGGCGAAGATCAGCGCGGCGCAGGCCGCCAGCGGGTGCCGGATACGAATCATGAGTTTCAAAATCCCGTGCGAACGGGCTGAGATATAACGGCCTCCCCGGGCCAATTGAAGGCCGCTACCCGCGGCGCGCCGGCGCTGGGGCCCGGCGGTTCTGGGGCCAATTGGCGTGCGGGGGCGGCAAAGGACAGGCCGCGCAGGGGGAGCTATGCTGACCCGCTCCGGCATCCGCCGGGCATCGTGGGGGACAGGGTCATGCACGAGCCGAAGCCGGCAAAAGCCCGCCAAGCCGTCGCCGCCGCCGTCGTCGGCAACGTGCTCGAATGGTACGACTTTGCGGTCTATGCGTTCGTCGCAATCCACATCTCACGCAACTTCTTTCCTGCAGGCGACGAAGTCTCCGCCCTGCTCTCGACCTTTCTCGCTTACGGGCTTGGATTCCTGGCGCGCCCGCTCGGCGGCATCGTGATCGGCCGCCTCGGCGACACGCGCGGACGCAAGGCCGCCCTGCTGCTCACCATTTTGCTGATGGCGATCGGCACCGTGCTGATCGGCGTGCTGCCGACATTCGAAACGATCGGCTATCTCGCGCCGGTGCTGCTCGTCGTGGGGCGCCTGCTGCAGGGATTTTCCGCGGGCGGAGAATGGGGCAGCTCCACCGCCTTCATCGTCGAGTGGGCGCCATCGGGCGAGCGCGGGTATTACGGCAGCTTCCAGCAAACGAGCGTGGTCACCGGGCTTCTCCTGGGCTCCGGCGTCGCCGCCTTGCTCTCCACCGTGATGACGCCGGCCGCCATGGGAAGCTGGGGCTGGCGCATCCCCTTCCTGCTGGGCGCCATCATCGGGCCGGTCGGCTTGTACATGCGGCGCAACATCGACGAGACGCCGGCCTATGCCCGCGTGGCGGACGCGCCTGCTGGCGATGCGCGCGAGGCCTGGTTGGCTGCCGCTCGCGCGTTCGGCTTCACCATCATATGGACGGTGTGCTTCTACGTTCTTTTGAACTACATGCCGACCTATACCCAGAAATATATGAACCTCAGCGCCTCCCAGGCGCTGTGGGCGAACACGATCGGGCTGTTCGTCCTCGTCGCCGCCATTCCGGCGATGGGCAAGCTTTCCGACCGGATCGGCCGCAAGCCGCTTCTGCTCGCATGCTGCGCGGCTTTCATCGTGCTGCCTTATCCGATCTTCAGCTTCCTGGTCGCGGGCGCCTCCTACGGATCATTGATCGCGGTGCAAATTCTGTTTGCGCTCCTCATCTCCATGTTCTCCGGGCCGGGACCGGCGGCAATCGCGGAAATATTCCCGACCCGCACCCGTTCGACCTGGATGACCTCCGGCTATGCGCTCGCGGTCGCGATCTTCGGCGGCTTTGCACCATGGATCTCGATCTCGCTCATCGAGCGGTTCGGCTCGCCGCTCGCCCATACCTTCTATTTGATCGCCGCCGCGATCGTTTCGGCTGCGGTCATCTGGACCTTGCGCGAGACCGCGCATCACGAACTCGGCTGACGCAGGCTAGTGCCGCGAGCCCGAAGTTCGCACTACAATTGCCGCGAGTCCGACCGCGACTTCGGGTTCAAGGCGGCACTAGAATCATAGAGTTGCTAGCGTGCACATCGAATTTTCTCACCGGAGGGTGATCGTGGCGGGCGCAGCCCGCGGCATCGGCCGAGCCATCGTGACGGCGTTCGCCGAACGCGGTGCAACGGTTTGGGCGGGCGACCTCCTCACCGACGACTTCGCACCGCTTGCCGATGCGAAACACGGCAGCGGCATCGTCCACACCGCGCATCTCGACGTGACCGATCCGGATTCGATCGCGCGCCTGGTCGCCACGGCAGCGGGAGACGGCGCTGTCGATATCCTCGTCTACGTCGCCGGCGGCGTGCGCGGGCAATCGGCGCAGCCGATCGAGGGCGTCTCGCCGGCGGACTGGCAAGCGATCGTCGAGGCCAACCTCACGGGCGCGTTCCTGTGTGCGCGGGCGGTCGCGCCGGGAATGAAGCGGGCGGGCCGCGGCCGCATCGTCACGATTTCGAGCCGCGCCGGCCTCGTCACCAGCCTCACCGGGATCGCGAGCTATGCGGCCGCCAAGCACGGCCAGGTCGGCCTCGTCAAACAATTGGCCCAGGAGCTCGGGCCCTTCGGCATCAACGTGAACTCGGTCGCGCCCGGCTTCATGGCGACGAGCCCGGACTACGAGCGGCAGTGGGCGAGCTATTCGCCCGAGCGTCGGGCCGCCCTGGCCGAAGGCATCGCCATGCGCCGCATGGGCACGCCGCAGGACATCGCCTATGCGGTCATGTTCCTCGCCTCGGACTACGCATCCTGGATCACCGGCCAGGTATTGCCGGTGACCGGCTCGCCATTGGTTTAATAAGGAGGACGCCATGAACGAAGCCGCTCATAATCTCGAACCTTGGCAATGGCCGGAGGAGCACTGGCGCGGCCTGGTCAACCATGTGCGCGCCGGGCGCGCGCTGCGGCCCGCCGCCTGGAAGGACGGAGCGCGCTGCGCGCTCGCGCTCTCCTTCGACAGCGATCATGAGACGAACGAGCTGCGCGAGGGCGGCAAGTCATTCGGGCGCATGAGCTGGGGGCAATACGGCAACCGCCAGGGCGTCCCGCGCATCCTCGAGATTCTCAAGCGCCACTCGGTGCCGGCGACCTTCTACGTGCCGGGCGTCGCCGCCCTGCTCCATCCCGACGAGCAGCGCCGGGTCGTCGCCGAGGGCCACGAGATCGGCATCCACAGCTGGATCCACGAGCTCAACTCGGTCCTCTCCTATGACGCTGAGCGCGACCTGATGGTCCGCTCGGCCGAGGCGCTCGAGAAGATCACCGGTGTGCGGCCGGTTGGCGCGCGTACCGCGTCATGGGACTTCAGCCCGCACACCTTGCGCATCACCAAGGAGATGGGGCTGCTCTACGATTCATCCTTGATGGCGGACGTCGACTGCTACGAGCTGGTGCTCGACGGCGAGCCGACCGGCGTGGTCGAGCTGCCGGTGGAATGGATCCGCGACGACGCGGTGTATTTCATGATGCACCGGTTCCAGTCGCTGCGCCCGCATACGCCGCCTCAGGCGGTGCTCGACATATTCCTGCGCGAGTTCGATGCCGCCTATGCCGAGGGCGGCTTGTGCCAGATCACCTGTCATCCGCACATCATCGGCCACCGCTCACGGGTGTGGATCATCGAGGAGATGATCCGCCACGCGAAGGCGTGCGGAAGCGTATGGTTCGCGACCCACCGCGACGTCGCCGACTGGGCCAAGGCGCACGCCGCGTAAAGTGCTGTCACGCCGGCGCGGGTGCCGCGGGGGCATGCCGCCGCCCGGCGAGCATCCGCACCCCGTAGGCGATCGCGAAGCCGACGACGAGCACGCCGGCCGAAACCAGCGGCCGGTACCACAGCCAGGCGATCGCGACGACGATCGGGGCGACGACCACGGTCACCAGCAAGGCGACAAGCCCGGTGCCGGCGCCGATCACGTTGCCGAGGAAAGGGATCACGTCGGCAAGCACGACCAGCGGCCGCATCATCAGCATCCAGCCGATGAACATGGCAACGACGCCGATGAGGCGGAGCACCCAGGTGAGCACGCGGTTTTCCGCTTCCGCCGCCTTGAACATCTCGCCCGCGGAGAGCGTTCCGGCGCGCAGCATCAACAGCCGGTCGCCGGCCTTGGTCTGATATTCGCCAAAACCAGTGCCGCTCTGGCGCGCAATGACGCTGACCGGGCCTTCGGCAGCAACGTGGTAGGAGATGCGCACATCCCCGATGTGCGGCTGCGCCGGATCTGCGCCGATGTATATGCGGCCGTCGGCGATCTGGGTCGATGCGCCGCCGCGCTGGCGTACGGTCTCGAGCACCGCCGGGTCGAGACGAAATTCGCCGGCCGCCGCGAGATTGGTCAGCACGGCGTCGCTCGGACGAAACGCGCCGAGCGTCGCGTCCCGTGCGGCGACTTCGAAGCGCCGATAGCGCATCTGCGGATTGGCATGGCCGTCCGGCCGCTTGAACCTAGCGGAGTCGATCCGATTGTCCGACCAGGCCTGGACGTATTTGTAGGTCGTGACATGCTCTTCCGAGCCGCCGAAGTTCTTGCGCGTCTCGCTGTGGCTTTCCTCCTTCCACTGGTACATTTCGACCGTGCGCACCAGGCGGGCGGCCTTGGCCGACACGCCAACCTCGGGATCGCTCAACGGCGCGGTCGTTTTCAGGTCGCCGGCAACGTGAACGAGCTTACCGTCGTTCCCGGCATCGATACGAGCGGCATCGGCATCGACGATGACGCCCTCCCCTTCCGCGAGCGACCGCGCGGTCTGCACCGCGCGCCCCTCGTTCCAGAACAGTAGAACCCCGGAGCCGAGGATCAGCACGATCCCGAACAGCACGCCCACGATCGATTGGCCGATCCGCGAGAACCAGGATGTGGAAGTGATTTCGGTGAAACTGTCGCTGACGCCGCCATCCGCATCTGACATGTGATTCCCCCCTTGCAGGCGAAGACCCGGATGATTTCAGATGCGCGCTGCCCGCGCAACGACGGCGCGGCAAAACAAAAGGGCGGCCTGCGCCGCCCTTTTTCCATCTGCAGTAGCGCTCGGCGTCAGGCCGGCGCCGCTTCGGTCTTCTCCTGCACCGGGCCCGAGTCGAGGCCGCGCGCGTCGAGATCGCGGTCGATGAACTCGATCACCGCGCGCGGGGCGTTGTCGCCGTAGCGGTAGCCGGCCTTCATCACGCGGGTGTAGCCGCCGTTGCGGTCCTTGTAGCGCGGGCCCAGCACGTCGAACAGCTTCTTGACCATGGCGAGGTCGCGCACCTGCGCGATCGCCTGGCGGCGCGCGTGCAGATCGCCGCGTTTGCCGAGGGTAACGAGCTTCTCGATGATCGGCCGCAGATCCTTCGCCTTGGGCAGAGTCGTGATGATCTGCTCGTGCTTGATCAGCGCGGCCGTCATGTTGGCCCAGAGCGAGCGGCGATGTTCGGCCGTGCGGTTGAGCTTGCGATGTGCTTTGCGGTGACGCATGGACGGACGACGGAGGACAGATGACGGAGGACAGATATAGAGCTCCCGTCACTTTTCCTTGTCGATCTTCTCCCTTGCTCGCGGTGCCAGACGGCGGGCACAGAGAACTAAATCCGTCCTCTGTCATCCGTCGTCTGTCATCCGGTTAGTAATGATCTTCGAAGCGCTTGGCGAGCTCGTCGATGTTCTCCGGCGGCCAGCCCGGCACTTCCATGCCGAGGTGCAGACCCATCTGGGCGAGCACCTCCTTGATCTCGTTGAGCGACTTGCGGCCGAAGTTCGGCGTGCGGAGCATTTCCGCCTCGGTCTTCTGCACGAGGTCGCCGATGTAGACGATGTTGTCGTTCTTCAGGCAGTTGGCCGAGCGCACCGAGAGCTCGAGCTCGTCGACCTTCTTGAGGAACGCCGGGTTGAAGGCGAGGTCCGGAATTGCCTCCGCGGCGATCTCCTTGCGCGGCTCCTCGAAGTTGACGAACACGTTGAGCTGGTCCTGCAGGATGCGCGCCGCGTAGGCGAGCGCGTCCTCGGGGCTCAACGAACCGTTCGTCTCGATCGACATGGTGAGCTTGTCGTAGTCGAGGATCTGGCCCTCGCGGGTGTTCTCGACCTTGTAGGAGACCTTGCGTACGGGCGAATAGAGGCTGTCGACCGGGATGAGGCCGATCGGCGCGTCCTCCGGGCGGTTGCGCTCGGCCGGCACGTAGCCCTTGCCGGTGTTGACCGTGAACTCCATGCGGATTTCGGCGCCCTCGTCGAGGGTGCACAGCACGAGATCCGGGTTGAGCACGACGATGTCGCCGACGGTCTGAATGTCGCCGGCGGTCACCTGCCCGGGCCCCTGCTTCTTCACCACCATGCGCTTGGGGCCGTCGCCCTGCATCTTGATGGCGATGTCTTTGATGTTGAGGATGATGTCGGTCACGTCCTCGCGCACGCCCGCGATCGAGGAAAACTCGTGCAGCACGCCGTCGATGTGCACGGATTGCACCGCCGCGCCCTGCAGCGAGGAGAGAAGAATGCGCCGCAGCGCGTTGCCGAGCGTGAGCCCGAAGCCACGCTCGAGCGGCTCAGCCACCACGGTCGCGGCGCGCTTGGGATCGGTCCCGACCGCGACCTGAAGCTTGTCGGGCCTGATCAGTTCCTGCCAGTTCTTCTGGATTACATTGTCAGCCATGGCATCAGCGGCCTCCTTCGGCCGCGGTCCCCACTCCGCTCCGTGGGGAAGTTCGGCGGCGGCGAACGCCCTTGCGTCCGCCGGATGGAAAATCAAACGCGCCGGCGCTTGCGCGGCCGGCAGCCGTTGTGCGGTATCGGCGTCACGTCACGGATCGAGGTGATGGTGAAGCCGGCGGCCTGGAGCGCGCGCAGCGCCGACTCGCGCCCCGAGCCCGGGCCCGCCACCTCGACCTCGAGGGTACGCATGCCGTGCTCCATCGCCTTTTGCGCGGCGTCCTCGGCAGCGACCTGCGCCGCAAAGGGGGTCGACTTGCGCGAGCCCTTGAAGCCCTTGGTCCCCGCCGACGACCAGGCGATGGTGTTGCCCTGGGCGTCGGTGATGGTGATCATGGTGTTGTTGAACGAGGCGTTGACGTGCGCAACGCCCGAGGCGATGTTTTTGCGCTCGCGCTTGCGAACGCGCGTGGCTTCTTTGCCCATGCTCGACCCTTTCGCGGCTGCGGCTCGCCAAGCGGCGCCGAAGCCTCAATTCCTCTGGCCCGCTGGCCGGCCGCGGCCGGTCACTTCTTCTTTCCGGCGATCGGCTTGGCCGGTCCCTTGCGGGTCCGGGCATTGGTGTGAGTGCGCTGGCCGCGCACGGGTAGGCCACGACGATGCCGCAGGCCGCGGTAACAGCCCAGGTCCATCAGCCGCTTGATGTTCATGGCGACTTCGCGCCGCAAATCGCCTTCCACGATATAGTCACGGTCGATCATTTCGCGAATCTGCAGGACCTCCTGGTCAGTCAATTGCGAGACCCGGCGGGGTGCCGGGATTCCCACCTTTTCCACGATTTCCTGGGCCCGGCGGGAACCGATTCCATGGATATACTGCAGTGCAACAACGACCCGCTTGTTGGTCGGGATATTGACGCCGGCAATGCGTGCCACAGCCTTGCTCCTGTTACGGCCTTGGCGGCCAAAACCGCAGGTTCTTGCCCCTCGACCCGAGACGGTCGAAGAGGTCGTTACGGTCTGCCTTGATGGGGCATAACGCCGAGACGACGCCACCCCTCCTTCAAGGGCCGGCATCGCCTACAAGCTTTCTCCAAACGGATGCGGGGTCTTACTGGATTCCGCCTCTCCTCGTCAACCTCCGCGGGCCACGATTTCCGGACTTAAAGCCCGGTCGATGGCCTCCGTCACGGTGTCGATCGGCGCCATTCCGTCGACCGACCTGAGGAGACCCTTTTTCCCGTAAAACGCAATCAGCGGTGCGGTTTGCGTCCGGTAGACGTCGAGCCGGGTCTTGAGCGCCTCCGCGTTATCGTCGGGACGCACCGGTTCCCCTCTCGCCTTCATCTCGGCAACCCGACTGGCCAGCCGCTTGAGCAGGGCACCCTCGTCCACTTGGAGCTCGATGACGCTCTCAAGGCGAAGGCCCTTCTCGGTCAGCATGCTCTCGAGCGCCTCGGCCTGCGCGACCGTCCGGGGAAAGCCATCGAGGATGAACCCCCGGCGCGCATCCGGCTGGTCGATGCGGTCGGACACAATCGCCACCACCACGTCGTCCGGCACGAGGTCGCCGCGTGCCATGATGGCCTCGGCCTTGCGGCCGACGGGACTCTCCGCCTTGACGGCGGCGCGCAGCATTTCGCCGGTCGATAGCTGGACGATGCCGTGACGTTGAACGAGACGTTGCGCCTGGGTTCCTTTGCCGGCCCCCGGCGGGCCGAGCAGGATCAGCCTCATCGGCGGCGGCCTCGCAGCTTGGCGCGCTTGATCAGGCCTTCGTATTGGTGCGCGAGCAGGTAGCCCTGAATCTGCGCCACCGTATCCATGGTCACACTCACCACGATGAGGAGCGACGTGCCGCCGAAGTAGAACGGCACCCCGAGATAGTTGATGAGCAGCTCGGGCAGCAGACAAACGATGGCAAGATAGCCGGCGCCCACCACGGTGATTCGCGAGAGCACGTAGTCTATGTATTCCGCCGTGCGCTCGCCGGGCCGGATTCCGGGGATGAAGCCGCCGTGCTTCTTGAGGTTATCCGCCGTATCGGTCGGGTTGAACACGATCGCCGTGTAGAAGAAGGCGAAGAAAATGATCAGGCCGATGTAGAGCGCCATGAACAGCGGCGTACCGTGGCCGATGTGGGTGGTTATCCAGAGCAGCCATTCCGACTGGCTGCCCCCGTTCCCCGTGGTGTTGAGGTTGGCGACGGTGGTCGGCAGCAACAGCAGCGAGGACGCGAAGATCGGCGGGATCACGCCCGACGTGTTGAGCTTGAGCGGCAGGTGCGAGGACTGCCCCTCGAACATCTGATTGCCCACTTGGCGCTTGGGATATTGGATCAACAGCCGCCGCTGGGCGCGCTCCATGAACACGATGAAGGCGACGACCGCGACCGCCATGACGATCACGATCAAGATGACGCCGGTCGACATGGCGCCCTGGCGACCCAATTCGAGCATGCCGGCGAGCGCGGCCGGCACCTGCGCGACGATGCCGGATAGGATGATCAGCGAGATGCCGTTGCCGATGCCGCGCGAGGTCACCTGCTCGCCCAGCCACATCAGAAAGACGGTCCCGCCGGTCAAGGTGATTGCGGTCGAGATTTCGAAGAAGAAGCCGGGGTTAGTGACGACACTGCCGGTGCCTTCAAGGCCTTTCGCGATACCGAAGGCTTGAACAGCTGCCAGCCCGACGGTGAGATAACGCGTATACTGGTTGATGGTCTTGCGGCCTTGCTCGCCCTCCTTCTTGAGCGCCTCGAGGGTCGAGGACACCGTCGTCATCAGCTGGATGATGATCGACGCCGAGATGTACGGCATGATGTTCAGGGCGAAGATCGCCATCCGGTGGATGCCGCCGCCGGAGAACATGTTGAACATGCCGAGGATGCCGCCGGCCTGGGTCTGGAAAATCTGTTCCCAGGCCGCCGGGTCGATGCCCGGCAGCGGGATGTAGGTGCCGAGGCGATAGACGAGAAGCGCGCCGACCGTGAAATAGATGCGTTTCTTGAGCTCCTCGGCCTTGGCAAGCGCCGAGAAGTTGAGATTGGCGGCAAGTTGTTCCGCTGCCGAGACCATCGCTAACGGCTCCCTCTCCCGCCCAGCCCCGCGTCGAGCGCTATATAGGCATCAGGCAGCGGCTTCGCCCGTCTCCGCCGGCTTGACCACCGTCACCGACCCGCCCGCCTTTTCGACTGCCGCCACCGCCGATTTCGACGCGCCGGCGACCGTCAAAGCAACCTTCACCTTGATCTCGCCCGCGCCGAGCAGCCGCACGCCGCCCTTCGCGCGGCGTAGCACGCGCGCCTTGACCAGCGCCTCGACGTCGATCGGAGCGGCCGGATCGAGCTTGCCGGCGTCGATCGCCTGCTGCACGCGGCCGAGGTTCACTTCGTTGAATTCCTTGCGGAAAATGTTGGTGAACCCGCGCTTGGGCAAGCGCCGGTGCAACGGCATTTGCCCGCCCTCGAACCCCTTGATCGCCACGCCAGTACGGGCGGTCTGGCCCTTGCCGCCGCGGCCGCCGGTCTTGCCCTTGCCCGAACCGATGCCCCGGCCGATGCGCCGGCGCACCTTGCGCGCGCCCGGCCGATCGGAAAGCTCGCTGAGCTTCATGATTTGTCTCCCTGCGGCTCGATCACCTCGACGAGATGACGTACCTTGGCGATCATGCCGCGCGTCGCCGGGGTATCCGGCAGTTCGGCGACGCGGCCGATCCGGTTGAGCCCGAGGCCGATCAGATTCCGGCGCTGGTCGAAGTGGCGGCGCAGCGCGCTGCCGGTCTGCCGCACCTTGATGGTTGCACGCTTGGCCATAGCCTATTCCGCCGTCGCTTCCGCCTCGCCGCCCTCGCGGCGGCGCGCCTGCAGCGCCGAGACCTTCAGATTCCGGCGCGCCGCGACCGAGCGCGGGCTGTCCTGATGGCCGAGCGCGTCGAAGGTGGCGCGCACCATGTTGTAGGGATTGGACGACCCGATCGACTTCGCCACCACGTCCTGCATGCCCAGGGTCTCGAACACGGCGCGCATCGGACCGCCGGCAATGATGCCGGTTCCGGGGGGCGCCGCGCGCAGGAACACGCGGCCGGCGCCGTGGCGGCCGAGCACGTCGTGATGAAGCGTGCGGCCCTCGCGCAGGGGCACCCGCACGAGGTTGCGCTTGGCCGCGTCGGTCGCTTTGCGGATCGCTTCGGGCACCTCGCGCGCCTTGCCGTGGCCGAAGCCGACCCGGCCCTTCTGGTCGCCCACCACCACCAGCGCCGCGAAGCCGAACCGGCGGCCGCCCTTGACCACCTTGGCGACGCGGTTGATGTGCACGAGCTTGTCGATGAACTCGCTATCGCGCTCGTCCCGGTCGCGCTCGCGCGACTGACGCCGTTCCCGTCGTTCCAATGCCATCGTTCTGTTCCGCTCTGATCCGTGTTTCTCAGAAGTTCAATCCGGCCTCACGCGCCGCGTCGGCCAAGGCCTTGACTCGCCCGTGGAACAGATAACGGCCGCGGTCGAACACCACGTCCTTGATGCCCTTCGCGACGGCCCGCTCGGCCACGAGCTTGCCGACCGCCTTCGCTGCCGCGACGTCGGCCCCGGTCTTGAGGCTTTCGCGTAACGGCTTTTCGAGCGACGACGCGGCCGCGAGCGTCGCGCCTTCACCGTCGTCGATCACCTGCGCGTAGATGTGCTTGCCTGAGCGATGCACCGAAAGCCGCGCCCGGCCACTGGCGGCCGCCTTGACGCCGCGGCGCACGCGCGCCCGCCGCCGTTCGATTGCCCGTACCGATTTCGCCATCGCCCGCTCCCGCTATTTCTTCTTGCCTTCCTTGCGGAAGATGTATTCGCCGGCGTACTTGACGCCCTTGCCCTTGTAAGGCTCGGGGGGACGGAACGAACGGATTTCGGCCGCCACCTGACCGACCTTCTGCTTGTCGATTCCGGTCACGACGATCTCGACCGGCCGCGGCGTGGCGATCGCGATCCCTTCGGGGATCGGATAGACGATGTCGTGACTGTAGCCGAGCGCGATCTGCAGGTTCTTGCCCTGGATCGCCGCGCGATAGCCCACGCCGGTGATCTCGAGGCGACGCTCGAAACCGTTGGTGACGCCCGCGACCAGGTTTGCGACCTGCGAACGGGCGAGCCCCCACATGGCGCGCGCGCGCCGCGTTTCCGAGCGCGGGTCGATCTTGATGACGCCGCCGTCGACGCGCGCCTGCACGTCGTCGTGCAGCACCAGTTGCAGCGCGCCCTTGGGACCCTTCACCTTGACGGTCTGCCCCTCGACCCCGGCGGTGACGCCGGACGGGACCGCGACCGCCTTCTTGCCGATGCGCGACATCAATCGCTCCCGCCTAGAACACCGTACACAGGATTTCGCCGCCGACATTGGCCTCGCGCGCGTCGTGGTCGGCCATGACGCCCTTCGGGGTCGACACGATCGCGATCCCGAGGCCGTTGTTGATGCGCGGCAGATTCTTGACCGACGCGTACACCCGGCGGCCCGGCTTCGACACCCGCGAAATGTCGCGGATCACCGGCGCGCCGTCGAAATACTTGAGCTCGATCTCAAACTCGGTGCGGCCATTGTCGTATTCGGTCGTGGAATAGCCGCGGATGTAGCCCTCGCTCTTGAGCACCTCGAGCACGCTCGCGCGCAGGCGCGAGCCGGGCGTCGAGACCTTCGACTTGCTGCGCATCTGCGCGTTGCGGATGCGGGTGAAGAGATCGCCGAGCGGATCGTTGAGAGCCATCGTTCGCTCCTCCTCACCAGCTCGACTTCACGAGCCCGGGGATGAGGCCCTGGGAACCGAGATCGCGCAGCGCGATACGGCTCATCTTGAGCTTGCGGTAGAAGCCGCGCGGGCGGCCGGTCACCTCGCAGCGGTTGCGAATGCGCGTCTTCGAGGAATTACGCGGGACTTGCGCGAGCTTGAGCGCGGCGGCAAACCGCTCCTCCATCGGCACCGTCTTGTCCTGCGCGATCTCCTTGAGCCGCGACCGGCGACCGGAATACTTCTTGGCGAGCTTGCGCCGCCGGTTGTTCTTCTCGATCGAACTCTTCTTCGCCATCTAGGTCTCCTGAGTATCCGCGTTTGAGGAGGATCGCTCCCCCCTCACTGCCGGAACGGGAAGTTGAATGCCGTGAGCAAGGCGCGGGCTTCTTCGTCGTTGTCGGCCGTGGTGCACACGATGATGTCCATGCCCCAGACCTCCGCAGCCTTGTCGTAGTCGATCTCGGGAAAGATGATGTGCTCCTTGATCCCGATGGTGTAATTGCCGCGGCCGTCGAAACTCTTCGGGTTGAGCCCGCGGAAGTCGCGCACCCGCGGCAGCGCGATGTTCACCAGACGATCGACGAAGTCGTACATGCGCGCCTTGCGCAGCGTCACCTTGCAGCCGATCGGCTGATCTTCGCGCAACTTGAACGTGGCGATCGACTTGCGCGATTTGGTGATCACCGCCTTCTGGCCGGCGATCAGCGAGAGGTCGCCGGCGGCCGATTCCACCTTTTTGCGGTCGTTGACGCCCTCGCCGATGCCCATGTTGAGCACGACCTTGTCGAGCGCCGGCACCTGCATCGGATTCTTGTAGCCGAACTGCTCGATGAGCCGCGGGCGTACCACGTCATCGAAGTGCGTCCGCAGACGCGGGGTATATTGGGCCTCAGGCATCGATCTCCACTCCCGAACGCTTGGCCACACGCACCTTCTTGCCGTCCGGCATCACCTTGAAGCCGACGCGCGTCGGCTTGCCGTCCTTGGGGTCGGCGATCGCCAGATTCGACAGATGGATCGGCGCCTCCTTGGAAATGATCCCGCCGTCCTGGGTGGCGGTCTGGCGCTGATGGCGCTTGACCATATGGATGCCGCGCACCAGGGCGCGGCTTTCGGCCGGCATCACCTGCACGACCTCGCCGGTGCGCCCGCGGTCGCGCCCGGACAGCACGATAACCTTGTCGCCCTTGCGGATTTTCGCGGCCATCACAGCACCTCCGGGGCGAGCGAGATGATCTTCATGTGGTTCTTGGCGCGCAGCTCGCGCGGCACCGGGCCGAAGATGCGGGTTCCGACCGGCTCCATCTGCGGCGTGATCAGCACGGCGGCGTTGCGGTCGAAGCGGATGATCGAGCCGTCGGGCCGCCGGATATCCTTTGCTATCCGCACCACCACGGCCTTCATCACGTCGCCCTTCTTCACGCGTCCACGCGGCGCCGCTTCCTTGATCGAGACGACGATCACGTCGCCGACGGTCGCATACTTGCGCTTCGAGCCTCCCAGCACCTTGATGCACATGACGCGGCGCGCGCCGGAATTGTCGGCCACGTCGAGGTTCGTCTGCATCTGGATCATGATGCACCTGATACTTTCTAATCGGGCGCGGCGCGCCTCATTGCTTCGCCCGCTTCTCGCCCCGGGCCACGGCCCAGCGCTTGAGCTTGGAAATCGGACGGTGTTCCTCGATCCACACGACGTCGCCGACCGAATATTCGTTCTGCTCGTCGTGGGCGTGATAATGCTTGCTGCGCCGGACGGTCTTCTT
>Ga0153928_1000522_pt1 | contig 18923 bp, 13 predicted proteins | sample TSNJ012MetaG_FD_106656 | JGI IMG/M metagenome (GOLD analysis project Ga0153928, IMG submission 106656) | Attine ant fungus gardens microbial communities from New Jersey, USA - TSNJ012 MetaG | ecosystem: Host-associated > Fungi > Mycelium > Unclassified | place: USA: New Jersey, Wharton State... | reverse complement strand
CTCGAAGGTCTCGATGATAACCATGCGACCGCCGCAGCACGGGCAAGGACGCGAGAGCGCCGGCGGTTGATCGAGGTCGGCGGCATCATCGGCTTGCTTGCGCGGGGCAGGCGCACGGAGCAACTGGCGCGCGCAACTGACCCGCTCCCGGATTAAGCACCTATGCGACAAGGTTCATTACTTATCGGATCGGGACGGAGTTAAACGAACACCATGCTCCCATTCCTGTTCCGGCGGCTGGGGCAGAGCGCCCTCGTCATCGCCGTGATGGCGACCCTGGTGTTCGTCGGGGTCTATGCCATCGGCAACCCGATCGACATCTTGATCAGCCCGGAGGCCGACGAGGCCGAGCGGGCGGCGGCGATCGCGCGCCTCGGGCTCGACAAGCCGCTGTGGCTCCAGTTCCTGGTGTTCGTCAAATCCGCGCTCGCCGGCGACCTCGGCCGCTCGTTCGTGCACGGCGTGCCGGCGCTCGAATTGATCCTCCAGCGCATGCCGGCGACGCTGGAGCTGGCGTTCACCGCGCTGGTGATCTCGATCGTGCTGGGCATTCCGGCCGGGCTCTTTGCCGGGCTCAAGCCGGATTCCCTTGCCGGCCGGGCGATCATGACCGGCTCAATCTTCGGCTTCTCGCTGCCGAATTTCTGGCTCGGCCTGATGCTGATCCTTCTGTTCGCGGTCGAGCTGCAGGTGCTGCCGGCGGGCGGCCGCGGCGAGACGCGTATGCTGTTCGGCATCGAATGGTCGTTCCTCACCCTCGACGGCCTCAAGCACCTGATCCTGCCGGCGCTCACCCTCGCGATCTACAAGGCCTCGCTGGTGGCGCGGCTCGCCTACGCGGGCACGCGCGAAGCGCTGCTGCAGGATTTCGTCCGCTTCGCCCGCGCCAAGGGCCTCTCGCCCGCGCGCATCGTCGGCGTGCACGTGCTCAAAACCATCCTGATCCCGGTCGTCACCGTGATCGGCCTCGAGCTCGGCTCGATGATCGCGTTTGCGGTCGTCACCGAAACCGTGTTCGCGTGGCCCGGCATGGGCAAGCTGCTGATCGAATCGATCTATCGACTCGATCGCCCGGTGGTGGTCGCGTATCTCATCGTGGTGGTGACGATGTTCGTTATCATCAACCTCGCGGTCGACGTGATCTACACCTTGCTCGATCCGCGCGTGCGCCTCGCGACCAAGGAGGCGTGAGATGGCGGCGATCACCGAGGTCGGAATCACGGACACGGCGGCGGAAAGCCGCCTCGCCGGCGCCTGGCACGAGTTCGCCGAACGCCGCACTGCGGTCGTTGCGCTCGCGGCCGTGGTGCTGCTGATCGGGCTGGCGCTGCTGGCGCCGCTGGTCGCGCCGCAGAACCCCTACGACCTCACCCAGCTCTCGATCATGGACAACAAGCTGCCGCCGCTCGCGCGCGGGCTCGATGGCATGCTCTATCTGCTGGGCACCGACGACCAGGGCCGCGACATGCTCTCGGCGATCCTCTACGGCCTGCGGCTGAGCCTCTATGTGAGCGTGGTGGCCACGGCCATCGCGCTCGCGCTCGGCACCGTGACCGGGATCGTCGCCGCCTATTTCGGCGGGCGCATCGATGCGCTGCTGATGCGCCTCGTCGACATCCAGCTCTCGTTTCCGGCGATCCTGATCGCGCTCATCCTGCTGGCGATTCTCGGCAAGGGCATCGACAAGGTGGTGATCGCGCTCGTCTCGGTGCAATGGGCGTATTACGCCCGCACAATCCGCGGCGCGGCGCTCGCCGAGCGCCGGCGCGAATACATCGAGGCCGCGCGCTGCCTCGCGCTGCCGCAATGGCGCATCATCTTCCGCCATCTGCTGCCGAACGCGTTCGCGCCGCTGATCGTCGTGGCGACGGTGCAAGTCGCCCATGCCATCGCGCTCGAGGCGACGCTCTCGTTCCTCGGCGTCGGCGTGCCGATCACCGAGCCGTCGCTCGGGCTGCTGATCGCCAACGGCTACGGCTACATGCTCTCGGGCGATTATTGGATTTCCTTCTATCCCGGCGTCGCGCTGCTCATCGCCATCGTCGCCATCAACCTCGTGGGCGACCGGCTGCGTGACGTGATGAACCCGCGGCTCAAGCGGTGATGTGATGCCGGCTCCGGTGCTCGCCGTCACCGACCTGTCGACCTCTTTCTTCACCCGGAATGGCGCCGTGCGCGCCGTCAACGGCGTGAGCTTTGCGGTTGCGCGCGGCGAGGTGCTCGGGCTCGTGGGCGAGTCCGGTTCGGGCAAGACCGTGACCGGCTTCTCGATTCTCGGCCTGGTCGATCCGCCCGGCCGCATCGTCGGCGGCTCGATCCGCTTCCTCGGCGAGGAACTCGCGGGCGCATCCGACGAGCGGCTGCGCTCGCTGCGTGGTGCCAGCATCGCGATGATCTTCCAGGACCCGATGATGACGCTCAACCCGGTGCTGCGCATCGACACGCAAATGATCGAGGCGATCACCGCGCACGAGAAGGTGTCGCACCGGGCCGCGCGGGCGCGCGCCCGCGCGGCGCTTGCGGCGGTCGGCATCGCCTCGCCGGACGAACGGCTCGCCGCCTATCCGCACCAGTTTTCCGGCGGCATGCGCCAGCGCGTCGCCATCGCGATCGCGCTGCTGCACCGGCCCGCCCTGCTCGTCGCCGACGAGCCGACCACCGCCCTCGACGTGACGATCCAGTCGCAGATTCTCGCCGAGGTGCAGGACCTGTGCGCCGAGAGCGGCACCGCGCTCATCTGGATCACCCACGACCTCGCGGTCGTCGCCGGGCTCGCCGATCGGGTGGCCGTGATGTACGCGGGGCGCATCGTCGAGGAGGGCCCGGTCGACGCCGTCCTGGCGCAGCCGCTCCATCCCTACACGCGCGGGCTGATCGGTTCGGTGCCGAGCCGCAACGCCCGCGGCGCGCCGCTCAATCAGATTCCCGGCATGGCGCCCTCGCCCGCCGACCTGCCGCCGGGCTGTGCGTTCGCGCCGCGCTGTCCGCGCGCCGACGTTGTGTGCGCCGGGCCGCTGGGGATGACCGGCCACCCGGGGGAACGCGCGGCTCGCTGCTGGCATCCTTACGTTTCGGAGGCTGCTAGGTGAGCGGGCCGATCATCGCGCTCGACCGTATCAGCAAAGACTTCGTCACGCCGCTCGATCTCGCGGCGCGGGCCGCGAACCTGTTGGGCGCGCGCCTGCGCGAGAGCGCGATCAGGGCGGTCGACGACGTGAGCTTCGCGGTCGACGAGGGCGAAGTGGTGGGGCTGGTCGGCGAATCCGGGTGCGGCAAGTCCACCCTCGGCCGCATCGTGGCCGATGTTCTTGCGCCCAGCGCGGGCAGCGTGAATTTCCGCGGCGCGCCGCGCGATGAACTTGCGGGCGAGGCCGCCCGCACCGCGGCCCTCAAGGTCCAGATGATCTTTCAAGACCCGATGGCCTCGCTCAACCCGCGCCTGCGGGTCGGCGACATCGTGGGCGAGGCGCCGGTCGTGCACGGCATCGTTACCCGCGCGGAGCGCCGCGACTACGTGGCGGCGCTGCTCGAACGCGTCGGCCTCGATCCGCGCTACACGACGCGCTACCCGCACCAGTTCTCGGGCGGGCAGCGCGCGCGCATCGGCATCGCCCGCGCGCTCGCGGTCAAACCGGATTTTCTCGTGTGCGACGAATCGGTCGCCGCGCTCGACGTCTCGATCCAGGCGCAAATCCTCAACCTGTTCATGGAGCTGCGCCACGACCTCAAGCTCACGTATTTGTTCATCAGCCACGACCTCGGCGTCGTCGAGCATCTCTCCGACCGCGTGGTCATCATGTATCTCGGCCGGGTGGTGGAGATCGCGCCGACCGAAACGCTGTTCCGCGCCGCCAATCATCCCTATACCCGAGCGCTGCTCGCCAACGTGCCGCGCCTCGAAGCGCGCAAGCAGCGGTTTGCGCCGATCGCGGGCGAAATTCCCTCGCCGCTCGATCCGCCCTCGGGCTGCCAATTTCACCCGCGCTGCCCGTTCGCCATGGCGCGTTGCAAGTCCGAGGCGCCGGCGCTGCGCGAGATCACGCCCGGCCATCGCTCCGCCTGCCATCTCAACGATGCGGCATAAAGCCGCCGCCCACCGCGGCGGTCTTGGTTAGCATGCGGACCGGTCGTTGACCGGCCAAAGCATGATCCCTAGCTTCTCGGCCAAGGGGGGAACCTGGCGGGAGGCGCCGTGCCGGTCGGAGCAGGTCGCATCGATGGCGTCGATAGCGGCGAGGCCGTCGCGAGCCTTCCCGCACGCCGCATCCTGTGCGTCTTCCCGCGCTACACGCCCGCCTTCGGCATGTTCCAGCACGCCTATCCGCTCACCGACGGCGTGCGCGCGCTCATGCCGCCGCAGGGCCTGCTCGTCATCGCCGCCGCGCTTCCGGCCTCGTGGCAGGTTCGCTTCATCGACGAGAACCTGCGGCCGGCGCGGCCCGCCGATTTCGCCTGGGCCGACGCCGTGTTCGTGAGCGGCATGCACGCGCAGCGGCGGCAGATCGAGGATGTCCGCCGCCGCGCGCAGGCGGCGGGCAAAACCGCCGTGCTCGGCGGATCGTCGGTGTCGGCCTCGCCGCAGGACTACCCGCAATTCGATTATCTGCACGTGGGCGAACTCGGCGACGCGACCGAGGAACTCGTTGCGCGGCTCGCGCGCGATTGCTCGCGGCCCGAGCGCCAGGTGGTCCTTATCACCCGCGAGCGGCGCCAGCTTATCGATTTTCCATTGCCCGCCTACGAGCTCGCCGAGCTTGAGCGATATCTCACCGGCAGCGTCCAGTATTCGAGCGGCTGCCCGTACCAGTGCGATTTTTGCGACATCCCGGCGCTCTACGGGCGCACGCCCCGCCTCAAGAGCCCGGCCCAAGTCACGGCCGAACTCGACAAGATGCGCGCCTGCGGGCTCACCGGCGCGGTCTATTTCGTCGACGACAATTTCATCGCGCACCGCAAAGCCGTGCGCGAGCTGTTGCCGCATCTCGTCGAATGGCAGCGGCGCCACGGCTATCCGTTCGTCTTCTCGTGCGAGGCGACGCTCAACATCGCCAAGCGCCCGGAAATCCTCGAATTGATGCGGGAGGCGCTGTTCGAGACCGTGTTCTGCGGGATCGAAACGCCCGAGCCCGATGCGCTGCGCGCGATCGCGAAAGAGCACAACATGATGGTGCCCATTCTCGACGCGGTGCAAACCCTCAACCGCTACGGCCTCGAAGTCACCGCCGGCATCATCCTCGGACTAGACACCGACACGCCGGACACCGGTCCGCGCATCCTTTCTTTCATCGAGCGCTCCCGCATCCCCATGCTCACCATCAACCTGCTGCAGGCGCTGCCGAAGACGCCGCTGTGGGACCGGCTCGCGCGCGAGGGACGCCTGATCGAGGACGACGCGCGCGATTCCAACGTGGCCTTCCGGCTGCCCTATGCGGACGTCCTTGCCGTCTGGCGCGACTGCATGGCACGCGCCTACGCGCCGAAGGCGCTGTTCGATCGCTACCGGCACCAGGCCGCGGCGACCTACCCCAACCGGCTCACGCCATCTTACGGACCCGAGCGGCGGTCGTGGCGCAACATCCGGCGCGGCCTCGTCATGCTCACCCGCGTCTTCTGGCACGCCGGGCTGCGCAGCGACTATCGCGCGGAGTTCTGGAAGTTTGCCCGGCCGCTGTTGCGGCGCGGCGAACTCGCCCATGTGATCCGGGTCGGCCTGATGGCGCACCACATGATCGTCTCGGCGCGCGAGGCCTGCGCCGGCCGGCAGACTGCCTCGCACTATTCGACCAGGATCGGCGACGCGCCGCTCGCGGTGCGATAGATCCAAGGGCGCTTTTTGCTCTACCGCTCGGCCCTCTTTGACTCTGAATCGTCATGCCCCGCGAAAGCGGGGCATCCATATGTGGACGGCCCCCAGCCCGCAAGAGATTAGGCAAGGCGCGACCGGATCGCTTGCGATCATATGTCCGGTCTGTTGACGCGGTCGCACATGACCGCTGCCAAGATGGGTTCCGCGACGCGAGTTCCAAACAGTAAAGCGGCCTGAAGTGTTTGGGCCACTGGATGCCACGGAGTGGCTCGCGTCTTGGGATCGATCGATCACGCCATCTGCCTTTTCTCGAGCAAGCTTCGGCCTCGCCGTGCGGTTCGCCGCACGTCGAACTGGGGGTTACGTAGAGATCGGGATCATTTCAGGTACTCTCTGCGCCTAAGGGCCAAGGCTTCGTTTTGCCGATGGCGGCGCTCTCGGAGCGCCGGGCGGCAAGCGCGGTCAAGGCTGGCCGCAGGCCACCGCCGCAGGCGGCGCAACGCGGCCTTGACGGCGCGCGTCCGGCGCTAGACTGCCGGCCGGCGGAACGAAGCCGCCGCGCGCGTGTCGCTCGTTGTGGCGTTCGCCGCTGACCATCAGCTTCCAGGCAATGCGCGCCGTCTTGTTGGCAAGCGCCACAGCCACGAGCTTCGGCGGCTTACGTCGCATCAGCCCGATCAACCACGGCGAGGGATTGCCGCGCCCCTTCCGGGCCTGTTGGATCAGTGCGGTGGCGCCGACCACCAGCACGCTGCGCAAGGCTTCGTCGCCGGCGCGGGTGATCACGCCGAGCCGCTGCTTGCCGGCAGTCGAGTGATCCTTCGGGGTAAGTCCGACCCAGGCGGCAAAATCTCGTCCGCACCGGAAGGCATGGGGGTCGGTCACCTTCATCGTCAACAACGCAGACCCGATCGGACCGACCGTCGGAATCTCCGCCAGGCGCCGGCTCAGCTCGTTGCCGCGATGCCAGGACCGTAGGTCCGCTTCGAGCTTGCGCAGCCTGGGCTTGAGCGCGACGAACTCCTCGCCCAGCGCCGCGAACAGTGCCTTGGCTTGCGCCGGCACTCCCGGCTCGTGCGCCACCCGTGCCAGCAGCGGCTCGATCTTGTCGAGTCCCCTGGCCGCCGTCACCCCGAACTCGGCGGCATAACCGCGGATCATGTTGCTCAGCTGCGTGCGGCGGGCGACCAATTGGTCGCGCACGCCCACCAGCATCAGCGCCGCTTGCTGCTCGCCCGTCTTGACCGGCACGAACCGCATGCGCGGCCGGCTCATGGCCTCGCAGATCGCGCTCGCGTCCGCCGCGTCGTTCTTGCCCCGCTGCACGTAGGGCTTGACGTATTGCGGCGGCAAAAGCCGCACCTCGTGTCCCAAGGCCACAAGCTCGCGCGCCCAATAATGCGCAGCCCCACATGCTTCGATGCCGATCTGCACCGGCGACAGCTTGGCGAAGAACTCAGGCATCTGCCGGCGACGCAGCTTGCGGCGCAGCACCGGCTGTTCCGCCGCGTTCACCCCATGCAGGACGAAAACACTCTTGGACGTGTCGATGCCAATGCGGATAAGATCGTTCATGGACGGCTCCCTCGTTTGAGATCTCCAACGACCTCATTCTGGCACACTGATGCCGTCGGGGGCCGTCCACCCCAACAGTAAACACCGGCTGTAGTTTTATTTGAAAGGACTGTGGTCACTGGATTGCCCGCTTTCGCGGGCAATGACGAGGTCGCTGCTATTGCGAGGCGGAGTCCGACTCGGGCGTGTTGAGTATCTGCACGCGGCGGTTCTCCGCGCCATACGGGTCGTCGGGGTTTTTTAGGTGACGCTTGCCGTAGCCGGCGGTCGCGAGGTTTTCCGCCGGAACGCTGAGCCGTTCGACCAGATAGCGCTTTACGGCGTCGGCGCGACGGTCGGAAAGCTCCTCGTTGTAATTCTGGCTTCCCTTGGCGTCGGTGTGGCCGGCGATGACCACGGCCGCGCTTTTCAGGCGCGGGCTGCGCAAGGCGTCGCCGAGCTGGTTGAGCTGCGGCTCCGCCTGGCGGGTAATGCGCGCGGAGTTGTAGTCGAAATAGATCTCGAGATCGATCTTCTTCCAGTCTTTGCTCAGGTCAGCGACGCGCTCGCTCTCTTCGAGGGTGAGCGAGCGGGTGCGGTGGCGCAAGCTCTTGACGAAGGCGCGATCCGACTCGTTCATCGGCTTCGTTTCCGGCGTCGTCAGCCCTCTGGTCGCGGGCGCGGGCGCGAGCGCATTGATGATCTGGTCGGACGAGACCTGGGCCGCGGCCGGCGCGCCCGTTGCCCCCCACGCGAGGCAGCCCAAAGCCAATGCGCACGCCGATCGGCTGGCGATTTTGAGATATGAAAGCATCATCATCAATCTCCTCTGTATGGGGAAAGCATTCGGCCTATTCCACCCCGTAATGCTCATATTCCTGCACGATGCCGGGATCGATGCGCTTTGCTTCGGCGATGTCGGCATTGCCGGGCCCGGTCTGGCCCTTCTTGAGCTGAGCGAGGCCGCGCCCGTAGAGCGAAGACGCCTGCTTCGGGCGCAGGCGCAACGCTGCGTCGAAATCGCCGATCGCGCGGTCGAACCTTCCCTGTTTGAGGTAGGCGAGCCCGCGGCTGTCGAACGCATCGGCGTAATCGACGCGCAGCCGGATGGCCTGGTCGCAGTCGTTGATGGCGTCTTCGAGCTGCTGTCCCATCACGGCACGCGTCCAGCAGCGGTTGTTGAGCGCCTCGGCGTAGTCGGCTTTGCGCCGGATCGCTTCGGAGAAATCGGCTTCGGCGCTGGCATAATCGCCGTTGACCGCATAGGTGCGCCCGCGCTTGTTGTATTCCTCGGGCGACTTGGCCGGTTCGGCAGGAGGCGGTTCCCGCTTGGCCTGCTGCTGCGGCGGCTCTTTCTTGGCCGGCTGCGGCTGCTTGGGCCGTTCCGGCGGCGGGGAAGACGGTGGCGGCCCGACGGACGCCGACGGTCGCGGCTCCGGCGGCGAGGACGGGCGCGGCTCCGCAGCAGAGGGCCGCGGCGGCGCGCCAGAGAAAGAGAAAGTTTCCGTCAGCGACGAAGACACGGACGGCACCTGCTGGTTACGCGAGGCGCGGGAAACATTGACGCGAGCGTGATTGAAGACATCCTCGGCGCTCAGGTTCGCGGTCCGCATCTCCTTGAGCAATTCGGTCACGAACAGGCTGCTGCCTTCGCTGGCCTCGCCGGGAACCTTGTCGGGCGCGGCGGAATAGATGGCGAGCGTCCCAGCGGGAGCATTGAGCGAGGCGAGCCCCGCCGAATAGCCGCGAAACCGCCGCTCGAACGGGTTGCGGCGCGCCGCGTCCACGATGACCACTTTCACGGCGGCGCCGGCTGAATCCATGGCGGAGAGAATCGATTCGACGCTGATGCCGTCGCGCTTGACCTCGCCTTCCGTCCAAATCTGGGCGTCGACCGGAATGAGATATGACTGCTTCGTGGTTTGAATGCCGTAGCCGCTGAAGAACACCAGCGCGGCCGCGCCTGGCTTGATCTTCACCTTGAAGTCGTCGACCGCCGCGCGCATTTTCTGTTTGCTGAGGTCTTCGCCGACGACGACGTCGAAACCGTCGCGCTTGAGCTCATCGGCGATGGCGCGGGCGTCCTTGACCGGCTCGGCCAGCGGCTTGTTGTCGTCGGGATAGGTGGCGTTGCCGATGACCAATGCGACTTTCGACCCGGAGCCCGACTGCTGCGCCGGCGCGGTCTCTGCCGCGACCAGCACGGCAAAGGCTGCAACGACACCGATCAGGCCAACTTTGCTCACGCGCATTGCCACGTCCTCGGCCCGCAGGTTGAAACCCGCGCCGGTCGAAACAATACTTCCCCCATCGCCCGCGGTTCAATCGCAATCTTTTAGCCAGGGCATCCCTAGTGCCGCGAACGATTCCGAAGTCCACCCCGGAGCGTGCGGCAAACTCGGGCGAGCTTCGGAATCGGGATACCCGCGATGAATGCGTTCCATGTCCTGCGTACCGCGCCCGCGCTCCTCATGCAGCCGCGCAGCGGCCCGACGCTGTTCGAGGTGTGCGATCCGCTGCTCAAGGGGGCGGGCGACGGCGACGCGCACCTGCGCCGGTTCTACAAAACCGCCGTTGCCAACCCGGCGCTGCGGCTGCTGCTGGGACGCGCCGGCCTCCCGCCGCTCGTCGAAGAAGGACGCCTGCGCGCGGTGCGGGAGGCGATCCGCGCCGCGCGCGACGCCGCCGCGCCCGATTGGGCCGGGGTTGCCAAGCCGGTCGCCGCTCTCATCGATGAGTTTCCGCAGCAGCACCCAAGGCGCCCGCCTGCGCCGGCGCCTGCCGTGACGCCGACGAGCGCGCAAATCGCCGCGATCATCGAAGCATGCGCCCGTCATCTGTTGCGCTCGTTCGCGCGGCGCGGATTCATTCCCGCCTACGCCTCGTTCAATCTCGCCGGCGATCCCGATTTGCGCGGCCGCGCTTTCACCGCGGCGCTGCACGGGCTCAACGCGCGCAGCTACAAGAACGCCACGCTGCTGTTCAATCTGGCCCGCGTATTCGTGCTGGCGAACGCGCCGGCCGCCGCGCTGATCAATCCGCCGTGGCGCGGGCTTGCCGAACCGATGTGGCCGCCGGTGCAAATTCGGCACCGCTCCGCCTATTACGACGCGTTCTACGTCGAGGCGCTGCTGGATTTCCTCGGCAGCGGGCTCGCTTCGGCGACGGAGGTTGCCGCCGCGCGCGCGGCCGTCGACCAAATGGTTCGATTTTGCCTGCAAACGAGCCGTGAGGAGGTGACCGTGCCGGGGAGCGGCGAACGCTGCACGGCCGTGACCGCACTCGCACCGCCACCGCATTCCCGCATGAGCCGGTTCTTCTGGCGCCTCAAGAGCGATCTCGGCTTCGGGCTTTACGTGCCGGATTGCGACACGACCGCCTGCTCCGTCTCGGCCGCGATCCAGGCGGGAGTCGATGACCCGGTGTTGCGGCAGCCGCTGCCCGATCTGTTTGCCGCCTATCAGGTCGATGAGTCCGATCGTGCGCTCATCACCGTATCGCTCAACGACACCATCGCGTTCCAAGGCGGTATCGCGACCTGGCTGGAAAACCTCGCGGGCGAGCGTCCGTTCGGCAACGATCTCGATCCGACGCTCAATCTCGACGTGCTCGAAGTCAGCTTCCGCAATCATGCACGCTGGCGCATCGCCGAGGACGCGCGGCGGCGCGAGATGCTGCGCGGCGTGATCCGGTTTCAGCGCCGCCTCGCGGCGAGCGGCGCCTTCGCGGATCCGCGCGCGCATGTCTATTACCTCCCGGAACTCTATTGCGCCTACTTCGGCCGTTGCTACTGGGCGTTCCGCGCCATGCCGACAGCGACGCAAGAGACTCTCGACGAGGACGGAAGTTTCGAACTCATCCGCAAAGCCGTGATCGCCTATGTGCGCGACGATCTCATGGGCGGCGAGATGAATGCCTTCGACGCGGCGCTGGCGCTGCTCGCGCTCGCGAAACTCGGCGCCGGGCCCGAGGCGCTCGCGCCCGCGTTCGGCTGCATCGCGCGCGACTTCGGCGAAGGCCGCCATGGCGCGCCGTTCAAAGCTTACGAATGGAACAAGATGAAAATCCCGACCCGCATCCTGGTCGGCGGACCCGAGGTGACTTCGGCCTTCGTCCTTTCCGCGCTCGTGCATGCGCGCAGCGCCATGACGGGCTTCCGCGCGGCGAACGGATAAGCGCGACGCAAGGCCTTGCAACGCCACAAACCCCCACCATACTGCGGGCCGACGCGCATGGGGTGATCGTGCCGCGAACCCGAAGTTCGCACCACAATTGGCGCGAGTCCAATTGCGAAGTTCGGGTTCAAAGCGGCATTAGAATCATAGAGTTGCTAGTGTCCTTCGATTCCGAAGTTCGCTCCGGAGCGAGCGGCAAATCGGGCGAACTTCGGAATCGGGACACTAGCCGCCACAGGCCCGACATGAAGTGGATCAAGATCGTCTTCGTTGCGCTCGCGGCGCTGGTCGCGGTGGTGATTTTCCTTGCCGTGATCGGCGTGCCCGCGCGCGTGCTGGCGCTCTCGTTGAGCCGGCAATTCGAGGCGAGCACGGGATTGCGCCTGCAAGTCGGCGGGTTCGCGAAACTCGCCGTCGTGCCGGAGCTGGGGTTGGTTCTCGATGACGTATCGGTCGAAGACGCGGCCAGCGGCCAGCAGGTCTTTTCCGCCAAGCGCGCGCGCTACGGCATCGCGCTGGGCAGCCTGCTGCGCGGACAGATCCGCGTCACCGACGTGGCGCTCACCCAATCGACGCTGCGCCTCGGACAGTGGCGCGGCCGGACGGCGCCGGAACCCGCAGCGTCGCGACCGAGCGACGGCACGGCCGCACGCGGCGACAACGTGGCGCAGATGTTGGCGCTCGAACAGCTCACCGCCGACGACTGCACGCTGATCGTCGATGACGGTCGCGAACGCGCCGAGCTGAAACTCGATTCCGTGCGGCTTAATTCAATGCTGTTGACTGCCAACGACCGTTTGAACGTGAAGATCGACGCGCGCGCGGGCACCAATGCGGTCGCGCTCAAGGTGACGGTGGATTCGCCCGCGCTGCTGCCGGAAGGAAAGCCTGCCCGGGTCGAGGCGGACATCGAGACGACCGGCGCGATCCAATCGGCGGCGGCAATCAAGGCCAACGTCCAGTTCTCAGGACCGGTCTTCAAGATGGATTCGATCGAGGGCACGTTCGACCGCGGGCGCGTGGGCGGAACGGTTTCCGTGAGCTTTGCCCGCGCCAAGCCGTTCGTCGACGCCGACATCGACGTCGAGCGGCTCGACTTGACCGACCTCGCCCCGCCGGCGCGGCCGCCCCGGGCTGCCGAGAGCAACGCCGCGCCGAGCGGAGCCGCAACGCCCCAGGCGGGCAGCGGCGCCGCAGCGCCCCAGGCGGAGGGCGGCGCGCACTGGAGCGATCGGCCGATCAGCGTCACCGGCCTGCGCATGGTCGAGGCGAACGCGCGGATCGCCGCCCGCCAGATCGTGATCGACAAGGTCCATCTCGGACCCGCAAACCTCGAAGCCACCTTGCTCGAGGACAAGCTCTCGATCGTTCTGCCGCGCAGCCAACTCTACGGCGGACAGGGTACCGGCGAACTGACGCTCGATGCGTCGCAGCCGATGCCGGCGGTCGCGTTGCGGTTCGATCTCTCCGGGGTGAACGTGCTGCCAATTCTCAGCGACACCGCAAATTTCGAATATGTGGACGGGCGCGGCGGCGCGAAATTCGATCTCAAGGCAGCCGGTGCAAGCCCGTTGCAGATCATGTCCGGGCTCGATGGCACGGCGTCGTTTTTGTTCGAGGACGGCGAGCTGCGCGGGCTCAACCTCCCGAAAATGCTTCAGTCGCTGCTCGAGACGATTTTGTCGGGCTGGGATACGAACGCATCGGACCGGACGAAGTTCAGCACCTTCGGCGCGTCGTTCCGCATCACGGACGGCCAGGCCCGCACCGATGACCTGCTGTTTGCCGGGCCGTTCGTGCGCGTCGCCGGGTCAGGAACGGCCAACCTGGTCGAGCAGACACTGGACTTCCGGCTCGACCCGAAACTCGTGATGAGTTCCGGCGCGCAGGCGAGCGGCCCGAAGTCGTGGTCGGTGGGCGTCCAGGTGCTGGCCCAGGGCCCCTGGTCGAAACCGCAGATCTACGCCGACTTGCCCGGCATCCTCAAGGATCCTGCGGCTGCGCTCGGCAAACTTCGGCCGGGGGAAAAAGGTCTGCCCGGGTTGTCCGGCGGAGGCGCGGACAGCCTGCTCAAGACGCTCGATGGCCTGATGGGCGGCCGCGGCGGTAATTTGGGCGATCAGCTCAAACGATTGCAACCGCCGCGGTGACGACGCAGCGGATCGGCTGCAGATTATTTCTTGGCGCCGGCAGGAAGAACGGGCCGGACCTCGTCTCCCTCGCGCAAAAAGCTGCCCGCGCGCACGACGACGAGATCGCCTTCGTTGAGCCCTTCGCGGATTTGAACCTTGTCGGCGGAGATGAGGCCGACGGGAACCGGCCTCGTTTCGATGCGGTTGTTGCGCACCACCTGAACGAGGGGGCCCTCGGGTCCGTAGAGCACCGCCGAGAGCGATATGGTCGGGGCACAAATTCTGCCGATGTCGACGATCGCGGCGGCAAACGTGCCGACGCGCAGCTGCTCGTCGCTGCCGAGAAAAATGCGCACGCGTGTCGCCTGCGCCGCCATGTTGACCTCGGGCGCGATGAAGCGAAGCGTCCCGGGAACTTCGCCGAGCCCGGCGACTGCAACGCGCGCCTTTTGTCCGGGCTTTAGTTTCTCGACGCGGACCATGGGAACGTCGGCCTGAAGCTCGACGTCCCCTCCGACGACGATGCGAAACAGCGGCGGGCCCGAGAACGACGCGATCGCGCCGACTTGCGCGGTGCTGCCGATGACCGTGCCGGCGGAAGGGGCCTGCACCGTCGCGTTTGCCGGTCCCTGGCCGGGCTGCCCTTCCGGGCGAGCGAGGCGCGCCAGAACCTGGCCCTGCTTCACCACGTCGCCGTCCTCGACCATGACCTGCGTGATGCGCAGCCCGTCCATGTCAGGCCGGGCGAAAGATTCCTCCCGCGGCACCAGCGTTCCGGCGACCCGGACGGTTTCGGCAAAACATTCCTGGTGCGCGCGCTCGACCGTGACCGCCATGCCCGACGAAGAACCGGGTTTGTCTTCGGCTTTGGCGCCACCCGGCACCATGACGAGCACGAGGGCGCAGCCGGCCAAGCGCCGCAGCACGCGAAAGACTCTCAGTTCATTCCGCCGGCGGCTCGTCATTCGCTCGATCTTCCGGGTCGAACCGGAAAGGCTCCGGTTGAACGGCCACGCTAACTCAGGACGATAAGGCCAGCAACGATCCGCGTTTTGGCCGCGCCGACCGCGTATGTTGACCATGCGCCCCCACGTTGACGATGCGATAGCCTTCCGTGCGATACTTCGCCCGGATCATCGCGCAGAGGGGAGAATTACATGCGATCGGTGATGGCCCTTGGGCTGGGCGCGCTTGCGACGGCGGCGATCCTTTGCGCCGACATGGCGAGCGAAATGAGGACGGCCTCCGCGCAGGGCGGGATCGTCTGCGAATACGGCACGGCGCGCTACAAGCGGTGTTGCCGGGAATCATACCGGAATAACCCGGATCTCGGCCCGCGCGGGCGCGCGCGCGATATCGACGCCTGCATGAACCGCGGCTCTTCCGAGGAGCCGGAGCGCAGCGAACGGCGAAAAGAGAGGGACCGGGACAGGGAGAGGGCGAAGGAGGATCGGGGATCCGCGTCGACCGCACTGCGGCGCCTCGATTGCCGGGACGACGGATGTCAGGGCGGTTGCGCGGAGGACGAAGTTGCCATTTCCGCGTTCTGCCCGGCGGGCGCGCCGACTGCGGACGGCGATCGCGACGTGAAATGCGCCGAAGGCCGTGAGCGGCCGGCCGTTCTCGTTTGCGCCAAACGATGAGCCGGTGTGGCGTCAGCGCCCATACGCGCGGCTTGCGCTTGTGGGTCCCAAGACGCCAGCGGCCATGGCTGGCCGGATTATTTCTCTGGTCCGTCCTTAGCGCCGGATGCACGGCCGCGTGTGCGGCCGAGCCCGGCGAATCCGGCGTGCGCGTGCTGGTCTCGCGCGCATCCAGCGAATGCTTCAGCGCGGCCATTCGCGTCGCCGGCATGCTGGTCGCGCGGCGCGAGGCGATGGTCATTCCCGACGTGGAGGGCTACCGCATCGCCGAGATCCGCGCGCGCGAAGGAGACACGGTAAGTGAGAACCAGGAGCTCGTGCGCCTCACGCGTCCGTCGGCGGACGGCGCCTCGCCTGCCGCGGCGCCCGCCACGGCGCTGATACGCGCGCCGGTCGCCGGGCTGGTGATCCAGAGCAGCGCAGTCGTGGGCGCCACCGTCTCTCCCCGCGCGGGTCCGCTGTTTCGCATCGCGGTCGACGGAGAGATCGAGCTCGTCGCCGAGGTTCCCAGCATTTACGTGCCGTCGCTCGAGACGAAGCAGAGCGTTCGCGTGGTCACCGAAGACCAGCACGACGTGAACGGCCGGGTGCGGACGCTTCCGGCACAGATCGATCCGCAGACCCAGCTCGGGCGCGTGCATATTTCGGTCGAACCACACCCGGCGCTGCGCGTGGGAGCGTTTGCCCGCGCCACCATCGACGCCAGCCGAAGCTGCGGCGTGTCGGTACCGAAAGCCGCGGTACTTCATCGCACCGAAGGAACCAGCGTCCAGGTGGTTCGCAACAACGTGGTTGAAACGCGGCGCGTGCGCGTCGGCTTTTTCTCCGCCAGCGCGGCCGAGATTCTCGAGGGCGTCGACAAAGACGAACTGGTGGTCGCCAACGCCGGGACATCCTTGCACGACGGCGACAAGGTCAAGCCGATCGTGCAGGACGAGGCTAGTCCCGCGGGAGGACGGTGATGGCGGTCAATATCTCCGCATGGTCGATCCGAACGCCGCTCCCGGCCATCGTGTTTTCCGTCATCGTGGTGTTGCTCGGTTGGGTGAGTTTCAACCGGCTGCCGATCACGCGTCTGCCCAACGTCGACCTGCCCAACATCAGTATCACCGTGGTGCAAGGGGGCGCGGCCCCCGCCGAACTCGAACCGCAGGTAACGAAGACCATCGAGGATGCGGTTTCGAGCATCGAGGGCGTCAAACATATTCAATCGTCGATCACCGACAGCGTCTCGGTGACGACGGTCATCTTCAATCTCGACGTCAACACCGACCGCGCGCTCAACGACGTCAAAGACGCGGTCACGCGCGTGCGCGGCGAGCTTCCGCGCGGGATCGAGGAGCCGCTGGTTCGTCGGATCGACAAAACCGGGCTGCCGATCGTGACCTATGCGGCGATCTCGCCCGGCAAGACGCCCGAGCAGCTCTCGTGGTTCGTCGACGACGTGGTCGAGCGCCAGCTCAAAGGCGTGCGTGGCGTCAGCCAGGTCGAGCGCATCGGGGGTGTGGAGCGGCAAATCCTGGTTTCGCTCGATCCCGATCGACTCCAGGCGCTCGGCTTGACGGCGGCCGACGTGAGCCGGCGGCTGCGCGCGACGAACCTGAACGTCGCCGGCGGGCGGGCCGAGGTGGGCGGCCGCGACGAAGCGATCCGCACCACGGCGGGCGCCAAAACCCTCGACGCGCTGGCGGCGACTGTCATCGCCCTGCCGGCGGGCGGCCAGGTCCATCTCGAGGATCTGGGCGTCGTCACCGACACGATCGCGGATCCGCGCACCTTCGCCCGCCTCGACGGCGAGCCGGTGGTCGCGTTCGGGATCGTGCGCACCAAGGGTGCAAGCGATGTCACGGTCGCCGCCGCCGTGGCGACGACGATCGACGAGATCAGGGCCGCCCATCCCGAAGTCGAGTTGAAGCTGATCGACAGCTCGGTCAAGCACACGCTCGGCAACTACGAGAACGCCATTCACACGCTGTTCGAAGGCGCGGCGCTGGCGGTGATCGCGGTGCTCATTTTCCTGCGCGACGTGCGCGCCACGGTGATCGCGGCGGTCACGCTGCCGCTGTCGATCTTCCCCGCCTTCTGGGCCATGGACGCGCTTGGCTTCTCGCTCAACCTGGTGAGCCTGCTGGCGATCACCCTGAGCACCGGCATCATCGTCGACGACGCCATCGTCGAAATCGAGAACATCGTGCGGCACATCCGCATGGGCAAATCGGCCTATCAGGCGGCAATCGACGCCGCCGACGAAATCGGCCTCGCGGTCATTGCCATCAGCCTGACCATCATCGCGGTGTTCGCGCCGGCAAGTTTCATGAGCAGCGTGGCCGGGCAGTTCTTCAAACAATTCGGCATCACGGTCTCGGTCCAGATCCTGTTCTCGTTGCTGGCCGCGCGCCTGGTCACGCCGATGCTCGCCGCCTATTTCCTGCGCGCGCATGCGGGTCACGAAGAGCGCCAGGGCCGCCTGATGGCGCGCTACGCGAATGTCGTCGAACTCTCGGTGCGCCGGCGCTACGTGACGGTGCTGCTCGGCTTCCTGCTGCTCGCTGCTTCGATCGGAAGCGCGACACTGCTGCCGCGCGACTTCCTGCCGAAGCAGGACACCGCGCGCTCCGTACTCGCGATCGAGCTGCCCTCGGGCTCGCAGCGCAAGGAGACGGAGGAGAAGACCGAAACGATCGCCAAGATGCTGCGCGCCCGCCCGGAGGTGCAGAGCGTGTTTGTCGACGGCGGGCGAATTCCGCTGGCGGCGCCCGAACCGCGCAAGGCGACCCTGATCGTCAATTACACGCCGAAGGGGGACCGCAAGATCACCCAGGCGGAACTCGAGCAGGCAATCAGCCGCGATCTCTCCGGCGTGCCGGACATCCGATATTGGTTCCTCGACGAGAACGGCCAGCGCGCCATATCGATCGTGCTGACCGGCGCGGACAACGTCAAAGTCGGCGCGGTTGCCGGCGAATTGGCCAACCAGATGCGGCGCACGACGGTCGTCACCAACGTGGTCTCGACCGCCGGGCTCGACCATCCGGAGCTGCGCATCATCCCGCGCAAGGATCTCGCGGCACGGCTCGGCGTGTCGACGGAAGCGCTCTCGGACGCAATCCGGGTGGCGACGATCGGCGACGCCGGGCCGAACCTGGCGAAGTTCAATGTCGGGGACCGGGTGATCCCGATCCGGGTCCAGATCGAAGACAGCGGCCGCGCCGACCGCCAGGTGCTCGAGCAGCTGCGGGTGCCGACCGGGCGCGGCGGAACCGTGCCGCTCCTGGCGGTCGCCGACATTGAGCTGGGGCAGGGCCCGATCAGCATCAGTCGCTACGATCGGCAGCGCGAGGCGACCGTCGCAGCCGATCTCGCGGGCAACACCGCGGTCGATGAGGCGTTCGCCGCCATCGATGCCCTGCCGGTGATGAAGAACCTGCCGCCCGGCATCAAACGAAACAAGGCGGAGATCACGGAGGCGATGGACGATCTGTTCGGCGGTTTCTCCGAAGCCATGCGCAACGGCCTGATCATGGTCTATGCCGTGCTGGTCCTGCTGTTCGGAAGCTTCCTCCAGCCGATCACCATCCTGTTTTCATTGCCGCTGTCGATCGGCGGCGCGATT
>Ga0153928_1000521_pt1 | contig 18928 bp, 13 predicted proteins | sample TSNJ012MetaG_FD_106656 | JGI IMG/M metagenome (GOLD analysis project Ga0153928, IMG submission 106656) | Attine ant fungus gardens microbial communities from New Jersey, USA - TSNJ012 MetaG | ecosystem: Host-associated > Fungi > Mycelium > Unclassified | place: USA: New Jersey, Wharton State... | reverse complement strand
CTCAAGGCGCGGATCATGGCCGGCATCAAGGACGTCAACCGTCACCCCGTCGTCCACACTTGGTCCTACAAGCTCGCCGAGGTCGCCTGATATGATTCGAACCTTGGAAACGCTGACCTAGTGCCGCGAACCCGAAGTTCGCACCACAATAGCCGCGAGTCCGATTGCGAACTTCGGGTTCAAAGCGGCACTGGAATCATAGAGTTGCTAGTGTCCTTCGATTCCGAAGTTCGCTCCAGAGCGTGCGGCAAACTTGGGCGAAGTTCGGAATCGGGACACTAGCTTTGTTTGCGCCTCTTCGATGAGGTGAGGCTCACGTGCACAGACCGGTTGGTGACGGAACTCGCTGTTCCGCACGGGCGAGATCGTTTCCCTCGCCCGGCGCCCGCAGCCCGTCGCCGGAAAGCCTGCGCGGCCTCGATTGGTTCGTCTTCTTCCTCGCCGACGTCCAGACGGGATTTGGCCCGTTCATCAGCGTCTATCTCACGACCCAGGCGTGGACCCAGACCGACATCGGCCTGGCGCTGACCGTCGGCGGGCTCGTCGCCCTCGCCGGGCAAATGCCGGGCGGGGCTATCGTCGATGCGGCACGATCCGAGAAGTTCGTCGCCGCGATCAGCATCGTTGCCATTGCGGCAAGTGCGCTGGCGCTTGTTGCCGCCCCGGTCTTCCCGGTTGTGCTGCTGTCACAAATCGTCCATTCCGCCGCGAGCTGCGTGCTCGGACCGGCATTGGCCGCCATCAGCCTCGGACTGGTCGGCCACGCGCTGATCGGCGAACGGCTCGGCCGCAATGCCCGCTTTGCCGCGATCGGCAACGGCTTGGCCGCCGGCGCGATGGGCGCCTGCGGTTACTTCATCTCCAACCATTTTGTTTTCATCGCGACCGCGCTCCTCGCCGCGCCGGCGCTGTGGGCGCTCCGGCGCATCCGCTCGGACGAAATCGATGTGGAAGGCGCGCACGGCGGCCCTCATCCGGGCGGACTCAAGCCGCTCGCGGCCGGCCTCCTCCGGCTGGCGCGCGATCGCCGGCTGCTCGCGCTCGCCGGTTGCGTCCTGCTTTTTCATCTGGCCAACGCCGCGATGCTTCCGCTCATGGGCAGCGTCGTGACCACGCGCTCCGCCCGCTGGGCAACGGTACTCATCGCGGGGTGCATCATCGTTCCGCAGGCGGCGGTGGCGGCATTCTCCCCCTGGGTAGGGCGCCGGGCCCAGTTATGGGGGCGCCGGCCGATGCTGCTCGCCGGCTTTGCCGCGCTTTGCGTGCGCGGGATGCTGTTCGCGGGCGTGGCCAATCCGTATCTGCTGGTCGGCGTGCAACTACTCGACGGCGTCGCGGCGGCCGTCATGGGGGTGATGGTGCCGCTGATCGTTGCCGACGTCACCCGCGGAACCGGCCGGTTCAACCTGGCGCTCGGGTTCATCGGCAGCGCGGTGGGCATCGGGGCCTCGGCCAGCACGACGCTCGCCGGCTACCTGAGCGACCATTTCGGCAGCAGCATTGCGTTTTTCGGACTCGCCGGGATCGCCGCCGTGGGGCTGGCGCTGGCGTCTGCCGCGCTCCCCGAAACGAAACCTCTCGACGAGAACGCGGTTACGGCAGCTTGAAGGATAAGTTGACGCCGCCGTAGCGATCGGGTTCCGACTGGCCGACGAACTCTTTGCTGCGCCAGGTCAGCACGAAATCGAGCTTGGCCACGTCCGCCCAAAAGAACGAAAGGCCGCCCGAAAGGTCGCCGACCAAAGTTTCCTTATCGACGCGCGCCGAGCTTACGAAGGTATTGCCGTCGAGGAAAATGTTGCGCGCGACGGCGCGTCCGGCGGCGCCGACGAAAAAATACCAACCGATCGGCCCTTGCAGCTGACTGGGATCGAACCACGTCGTTCCCGACAGCGCCGGCTTGATGCGCGCCGGTCCATAATCGGCGTTGAGATTCTGGCCGAAGCGGACGATGGCGCCGGTCTCCGCATAGGTGAACACGTTTCCGGCGGTGACGCCGACATCCGGGATCACGTCGAACGCGAACCCGCCGCCCACCGGCATGCCCCAGCGCCATTTGTGCTCGTAGGTGAAAACGACGCCGGGCTCGTTGCTGAGCTGAGATCCCCAACCGGCCGCCGTGTGTTGGCTGATGAGCCCGTTGATGAGATCGTGAAAACCGTTCTGGACCTCCTCGCCCTGCGCCGCGGGCCCAACGACGCCAAGCAGCAGCTGCAAATGATCGAGCGAGTGATGGTCGGTTTCCTGATAAATCCCCGCGCCGGCGTAGAGCCAGCCCGCGTATGGCCTGTCCCGCGGGTCCGGCGGATTGAGGGTCAGGTTTTGCGGGGTGAAAATACTTTGCCCGAGAACGAGTTCGAACCGCTGCGTGCTGAAGCTGCCCGGGGACAGATAGGTCGATGGCAGGAACGCCGCGACGCCGGTTCCGGCAATCGGCGCGGACAAATAATTGAGCTCCAGGCCCTGCGTGTACCACCGATCGGTGGGGTTGGGCGCAAAGGCGTCGTTTTCCTCGATCACCGTGAAGCGGCCGCTCTCGGCGAGCGGAGCTGGCACCACGACCGGTGCCGTGGCCGGCGGAGGCCCCGGCGGCAGGTCGGCCGCCAACGCGCCGGGGCAACACCCCAGCACGGCGACCGCCACGAGGCCCAAACGGCGCACTGAACCTTCCCCTCCCCGGCCCTTACCCTACGGAACCCGGGCCAGCCGCTCCCCAGCGGCCGCCGGACTGTTTCCGCAACGGTATTTGGCTGTCAAGCTTGCGTCGCCGCCACGACGTGACCCCCGCGGAGGCAATATACTGAAATTACTTGATAATCCGATTCGCTCGACGGCAGAGGTGGAGACGAAATTGCCCGCGGTGTGGCCGATTGGCCACACCCTGGCGCATCACCGTCACGGGTCTCGCCCTTATCAGGGCGCGACGCTCTCCATTTGGCCGCCCTGGACTGCCACCAGCCGCGGGCGCGCGGATGTCCCGCTCATGAGGCTGCGATAGGTCGACAGATATTCCTTGGCCATCAGGCGGGCGGTGAAGCGCTCCTCGAAACGAGCGCGCACGGCGGTGCGCGAGAGTTGGTGCAGGTGCCGCACGGCGTTGACGGCGCTGAGCTCGTCTTCGACCACGAAACCGGTAAGCCCCTCTTCCACCACCTCCGGGACCGAGCCGCGGTTGTAGGCGACGACCGGGGTGCCGCACGCCATGGCTTCGATCATCGAAAGCCCGAAAGGCTCGGACCAATTGATCGGCATCAGCAAACCGATCGCGCCGCTCAGGAACGCCGATTTATCCTGGTCGGCGATTTCGCCGATGTATTCGACGTGGGGCAATTCGAACAGCGAGCGGATGTTCTGCTCGAAATATTCGACGTCCGCCTTGTCGATCTTTGCCGCGATCTTGATGGGCAGGCCGCAGCGCGCCGCGATTTTGATCGCCTGATCGACCCCTTTTTCCGGCGCAATGCGTCCGAGGAACGCGAGGTAACTCGGCGTCACCGGCTGCGGCCGCAACAAATCCTCGGGGACACCGTGATAGATCGTGCGCACCCAGCCGGCCTGGGGAAGCGGACGGCGCTGGGCGTTGGAGATGGAGACGACCGGCACCGAACTGAACGCGGTGAACAAGGGCTGGTGCTCGGGCAGGTCCAGGCGGCCGTGGAGCGTGGTCACGAACGGCGTCGACTGCCGGGAAAACAGCGAGAACGGGTAATAGTCGAGGTGAAAATGCAGCACGTCGAACTCGTCGATCCGGCGGCGCACCCGCTCGAGCATGAGCATGTGCAACGCGTTCGGATCGCGGACCGCGCCGCTCAGCCGCAGGGACTGGTCCCACCCGGGCTCGAGCTTGGCGGAGGTGATCGAGTCCCCGCTGGCAAACAGCGTGACATCGTGCCCGAGCGCAACGAGTTCCTCGGTGAGCCAGTGCACCACCCGTTCGGTTCCACCGTAGAGCTTTGGCGGAATTGCCTCGGTCAGGGGCGCGATCTGGGCAATTCGCATTGACGATCTCCTGTCGGCCGGCGCGCGCTGCGCGCCTAACCATTGTGCAAAGGGATGGGGAGCCGCCCCCCGCGAACAACATGCCAGCCTTGCGAAAGGTTCCACGGCAACCAATCGAGGACTGCGGCGTTTAATTGCGTAGCCGGGCTGAGAAGGGCACGCCGGGCGACGGCGGGGCTGACGTTCCAATCTCGGGGAGTTCCAAATCCGTGGGCAATCTGTCGCGCTTTGCCGACCGGCCGTTTGCTTTCTTCGCACATTACGTGCGGATGCGGCCGATCTCGCACGCCTTCGTCGCCGTTGCCGTTCTCGCCGCGGTGGGCTGTTCGGTCGGAACCCAATACGGCGTCCGCCTGCTGGTCGACGCGCTCTCCGGCGCGGGCCGGCAAGACCCCGGCCAAGTATGGACCGCCTTCTGGATCCTGGTCGCGCTGGTCGCTTCCGACAATCTGCTGTGGCGGATCGCCAGCTACATTGCGAGCTACACCTTCGTCGCCGTAACCGGCGACCTGCGCAACGACCTGTTCCACCATCTCACCGGGCACTCATCGCGATATTTTGCCGATCGGCTTCCCGGCATGCTGACGAGCCGCATCACCGCGACGTCGAACGCGGTATTCACGACCGAGAACATGTTCGTCTGGAACGTCGCGCCGCCGTGCGTGGCGACGCTCGGGTCGATCGCCCTCATCGCGACCGTCAGCGTGACGATGGCGGCCGGGCTTGCCGTGCTGGCCGTGATCCTCGTCATTGCCATGTTCCGCCTGGCGGCTGCGGGAATGCCGCTTCATCACGCGTTCGCCGATCGGGCCGCCGCGGTCGACGGCGAAATGGTCGACGTGATCGGCAACATGCCGCTGGTGCGAGCCTTCGGCGGGCTCCCCCACGAGTCCCGCCGCTTCAACGCGACGGTCACGCGCGAGATGCAGGCGCGCCGCAGCAGCCTGCTCTATTTGGAAAAAGTACGGCTCCTGCATGCCATTACTACGATCGTGCTCGCGATCGGGCTTCTCGCGTGGGCGATCGGATTGTGGCAGCGCGGCGCAGCGACCACCGGCGAGGTCGTGCTGGTGTGCACGCTCGGCCTTTCGATCCTGCACGCGACGCGCGATCTCGCCGTGGCGCTCGTGGACGTGACGCAGCATGTCGCGCGCCTGTCCGAGGCGCTGCAGACCCTCCTCGCGCCGCACGAAATGCAGGACCATCCCGAGGCGGAGCCGCTCCGCCGCGGCGGCGCCAGCGTCGAGTTCAACAACATTCGGTTCAGCTATCCGGATGGCCGGCGGGTGTTCGAGGATTTCGCTCTCAAGATCGAGCCGGGCCAGCGGGTCGGGCTGGTAGGGCGGTCGGGTTGCGGAAAATCTACGCTGTTCGCGCTGGTGCAACGCCTCTACGACATCCAGGGCGGGGAGATTTTGATCGACGGCCAGGACATTGCCCGCGTTACCCGGGACAGCCTAAGCCAGGCGATCGCGGTCGTACCGCAGGACATTTCCCTGTTCCACCGCTCGATCCTGGAGAATATCCGCTACGGACGTCAGGGCGCCTCGGACGAGGAGGTCCGCGCCGCCGCCGTTGCCGCGCATTGCCTCGGCTTCATCGAGGCGCTGCCGGACGGCTTCGACACCATCGTGGGCGATCGCGGCGTGAAGTTCTCGGGAGGCCAGCGCCAGCTCATCGCGATCGCGCGGGCATTTCTCAAGAATGCCCCGATCCTGCTGCTCGACGAGGCGACCTCGGCGCTCGACAGCGAATCGGAAAATGCCGTCCGCGCCGCCCTTGACGACCTCATGCGCGGCCGCACCGTGATCGCCATTGCGCACCGGCTGTCGACTCTGCGTAACTTCGAGCGTGTGGTGGTGCTGCGCAGCGGCCGCGTGGCGCAGGACGACCACGCCAACAAGTTGATCCGGCGCGACGATCTCTACCGCGACCTCGCCCCGCGCGACGCGACGCGCCGTACGTCGCGGGCGGCTTAGAGCAGTGCTCTGAGGCAAGCGGCGCCGGGGCTTTCGTTCCACAGTTTGGTCGGGCACTGCCTCGATGTTCGCGGCCATCAAGTCGCATGGACGCCCGGCGCTGCGGAAGCTTTATCGGGGCGCCACTGCCGCGAACCCGAAGTTCGCATCACAATTGCCGCCAATCCGTTTGCGAACTTCGGGTTCAAAGCGGCACTAGAATCATGGAGTTGGTAGTGTCCTTCGATTCCGAAGTTCGCTTCCGAACGTGCGGCAAGATCGGGCGAACTTCGGAATCGGGACACTAGCCAAGAGGGAGAGGGATTTTGACGCCAGCAAACGCCGCCATCCACTCCGGTATCTTGCCGCAAGCGGAAGCCGAGGCGGACCAGTTCTATATCGCGGCGCGGGCCCCGCTGACGCGCGCACGCCGCACGCTCAAGCACGGCGACAGCTTTCTCGTGCTCGACAGCCACGGCGACATCGGCGCCAGCGCCGGCGAGGCGGACGGCCTGTTCGATCACGACACCCGCTATCTCGAACGCCTCGAACTGTCGATCGGGGGCGCGACCCCGTTGTTGCTCGGCTTCAACTTGCGCGACGACAACCTGGTGTACACGGTCGATCTGACCAATCCCGACGTCTACAAGAACAACCGTGTCGTGTTCGAGAAGAGCACGCTGCACATCGTGCGTACGACCTTCCTGTGGCAGTCCACCGCCTACCAGCGGCTCGCCATCACCAACCAAAGCGACCACGCCATCGCGGTGCGGCTCGCCTTCGGTTTCGGCAACGATTTTGCCGATCTGTTCGAGGTGCGCGGGCTCACGCGCCAACGCCGGGGAAATATGTCGGCGGACGCAACATCCGACACGGTCTCGCTGCGCTATCACGGCCTCGACGGGGTAACGCGATCCACCAGCTTGCGTTTCGAGCCGGCGCCGACGCAGCTCACCGAGAGCCTCGCCGAGTATCACCTCCCGCTCGCGCCGAAGCAGCGCATTCCGATCTTCCTGAGCATCCAATGTTCGCACGGCGAGCCGGCACGCCCGCCGCGCTTCTTCAAGGCGATGATCGACGCGCACCACCACTTGAAAAGGGCCACGCGCGATATCGCGACCGTCACCACGTCGAACGATGTTTTCAACGAGGTGCTGTGCCGCGCGGCGTCGGACCTTTACATGCTGATGACCGACACGCCGCAGGGCCCGTTTCCCTATGCGGGAATCCCCTGGTACTCGACGACGTTCGGGCGCGACGGGATCATCACCGCAATCGAGATGCTGTGGTTCGATCCGCGCGTCGCGCGCGGCGTGCTGCGCCGGCTTGCCGCGACCCAGGCGAAGGTCGACGATCCGGCAAACGACGCTCAGCCGGGCAAGATCGTGCACGAAATGCGCGGCGGCGAGATGGCGGCGCTGCGCGAAGTTCCGTTCGGGTGTTACTACGGCAGCGTCGACGCCACGCCCCTCTTCGTCGTGCTCGCGGGGCTTTATGCGGAGCGCACCGGCGATTACGGCACGATCGAAGAACTGTGGCCGGCGATCGAGGCGGCGCTGGGCTGGATGGACGGCCCGGCCGATGCCGACCGCGACGGCTTCCTCGAATATTACCGCATGAGCGAGGAAGGCCTCGCCAATCAGGGCTGGAAAGATTCGCACGACGCGATCTGCCATGCGGACGGACATCTCGCCGACGGCCCGATCGCGCTCGCCGAAGTGCAAGGCTATGTCTACATGGCCAAGCTGCTCGCAGCGAAATGCGGGCGCCGGCTCGGGCATCGGCGCAGAGCTTCCCAACTCGAGAAGCAGGCGGCGCGCCTCGCGCGGCGCTTCGACGCCGCCTTCTGGTGCGCGGACATCGAGACCTATGCGATCGCGCTCGACGGCGCGAAGGAGCCGTGCCGGGTGCGCAGCTCGAACGCCGGGCAGCTCCTGTTCACCGGAATTGTTCCGCCGAAGCGGGCCGCCAGGCTCGCCGACGGCCTGCTGCGTGCGCAATTCTTTTCCGGCTGGGGCGTACGCACGTTGTCGGGGCTGGAGCGCCGCTACAACCCGATGTCCTACCACAACGGATCGATCTGGCCGCACGACAACGCGCTTATCGTGCTCGGGCTCGCACGCTGCGGATTCAAGGACGCAGCGGGACGGATATTCGAAGGCTTGTCTCAGGCTGCCGCTTACATGGAATTGCGGCGGCTGCCGGAATTATTCTGCGGCTTCCAGCGCCGCCGCGGCCGCGGACCGACGCTTTACCCGGTCGCCTGTTCTCCCCAGGCGTGGGCGAGCGGCGCGCCCTTCCTCATGCTGCAGGCGTGCCTCGGGCTGGAGTTCGATCCGGACGGCAACGAAATCCGCCTGCGCCGTCCCTGGCTCCCGGACTTCCTCGATGAGATCAACGTCGTCAACCTGTCGCTCAACAACGCCAGCGTCGATCTCACGCTGCGCCGGGACAAGCACGACGTGTCGCTGCGCGTCGGACGCCGATCGGGAGACCTGCGCGTCACGTTTGTTTGACGTGGAAATTGCCCGACGCTTATGCCGAAGCTTCAGCCGATTTGCGGCGGCGGGACAATTTGTCGGCGGGCGTGTGGGCGCGCGAAAGATTAAACGCGCTGATCACAAGCGCGACGTGCGAGAACGCCTGGGGAAAATTGCCGAGCTGGCGCCGCTCGTTCGGATCGTATTCTTCGCTCAGCAGGCCGAGGTCGTTGCGCAGCGTGAGCAAGTGCTCGAACAGGGCGCGCGCTTCCGCCATGCGGCCCTGGAGCACATAGGCGTCGACCAGCCAGAAGCTGCAGGCGAGGAACGCGCCCTCTCCCGGCGGGAGACCGTCTGCCGTCTCGCGGGTGCGGTAGCGCAGGACCAGGCCGTCGACGATCAGATTTTGTTCGATCGCCGCAATCGTGCCGGCCACCCGCGCATCCTCGATGGGAAGAAAGCCCACCAGCGGGATCAGCAGCAGGCTCGCGTCGAGCGACTGTGAGCGGTAGGACTGCACGAAACTTCCGAGCGTGCGATCGAATCCGCGCCGGCAGACGTCGGCATGAATTTCGGCGCGCAACTCGCGCCAGTGCTCGACCGGCCCCTTCAGCCCGTGGTGCTCGACGCCGTGGATGGCGCGATCGAACGCGACCCAGGCCATCACCTTGGAAAAGGTGAAATGGCGCGCGCCGCCGCGCACCTCCCAGATGCTCTCGTCGGGTTTGCGCCAAACCTCCTCGAGGTGCTCCAACAGCTTGAGCTGCAGCGCCCAGCCCGACTCGGTGGCGTCGAGACGATGTTGCCGCCCCTGGTCGAGCGCCTCCATCAACTCCCCGTACACGTCGAGCTGGAGCTGGCGGTGGGCATCGTTGCCGACGCGCACCGGACCGGAATTTTCGTAGCCTGGCAGCCACGGCAACTCCCATTCGGTAAGCCGGCGCTCGCCGGCAACGCCGTACATGATTTGCATCTGCTCGGGAGCTCCGGCGGCGGCGCGCAACAGCCACTCGCGCCACGTCTGCGCTTCGTCGTAATAGCCGGCGTCCATCAGAGCGAGCAGCGTGCGCGCCGCATCGCGCAACCAGCAAAAGCGGTAGTCCCAATTTCGCTTACCGCCGAGACGCTCGGGGAGCGACGTCGTCGGCGCTGCCACGATCGCGCCGGTCGGCGCGTAGCTCAGAGCCTTGAGAGTGATCAGCGAACGAGTTACGTCCTCAGACCATCGCCCGGCGGTCTCGCCTTTGTCGGCCCAGCCGGTCCAGAACCTCTCGGTTTCTTCCAGCGCCGCGGCCGGATCCGGCGACGGCGACGGCGGCAAGTGCGAGGGCCCGTAGGTCAGAACGAACGGCGTGGTCTCGCCGGCAACCGCCTCAAATTCGCCGACGGTCGTAAAGTTCTCGCCATGGAACGCGATCGGAGCGCGCAGGACGACCATGTCGGGGCCGGCGATCGCGCGCAGCGTATCGTCCTCGGGCCGGGTGACCCAGGGCACGATCGCGCCGTAACCGAAGCGCAGCACCAGCTCCATGGACATGGGCACGCGGCCCCGCTCGCCCCGGACGAGCCGCACGATGTTTGAATTGCGCTCCTCGCGCGCGGGCATGAAATCGATCAGGGTTACAGCGCCGTCGGCGCACTCGAAGCGCGTCTCGAGAATGAGCGTGTCGGGACGATACCGCCGCGTGATTCGCGTCGACGGCTCGAGCGGGGCGATCTGCCAACGGCCGTGCTCGCGCGCCCCAAGCAATGCGGCGAAACACGCATCGGAATCGAAGCGTGGCCAGCACAGCCAGTCGATCGAGCCCTCGCGCGACACCAGCGCCGCGGTCTCAAAATCGCCGATCAAGCCGTAGTCTTCGACGCGCGATGACATGGAGCAGATTCAACTAATCTGGTGGGCAACGGGGCGCTGGTGCGTCACGGGAAGCCGCCCCGCGCGATTCTGCCGATACTTCCGTAGTGACGCCAAAAGGATGACGCGTTTGTGGCGCAGAAAGTTCCCTTGTCTGGACCGCTCGTTGTGCGCAAAGGGACGCACGGGGCGCCGAAATCGGGCTATGCTGGAACATCGTCTGCGCCGATCGCAAACCAGGAGCCGCCATGAACGAAGACGCCCTCAACACCAGCGTGCGACGATTCCTCAAAAAGGTGGGAATAACGTCGCAGCGGGAAATCGAAAAGGCGGTTCGCGACGCGGTCGCGAGCGGCCGGCTAAAGGGAAACGAAGCACTGCCTGCGAAGATGACTCTCACGGTCGAGCAGGTCGGCGTGAGCCTGGAGATCGGCGGCGACATCGAACTCGCGTGAGCGCGCTCACGGCGCGCGATCCGCGGGGCGTTCGACCGCAGCGCCCGCGCGCTCCGGCGCCGGCCCGTCGAGCGCGCGCCGGGCGCCTTCGCTAAGCGTCACTTCGGCACGCCGCTTCGGCAGCGCCTGCGGATATTCGCGCTGCAGGAACGCGATCAGCGCTTCCCGCACTTCGCAGCGCAGGTCCCAGGTGGCCGAAGCGTTGGCGGCGCTTACCAGCGCACGCAATTCCACGGTGTCGGCCTTGGCGTCGCTGACCTGCAGATTGACGACCTGCCCGTCCCACAGCTTCGAGCGCGACACGATCCCGGTGAGTTCTTCGCGAACCCGCCCGACCGGGACGGTGTAATCCACATAGATCATCACGCTGCCGATCAGCGCGGCGGACTGGCGCGTCCAATTCTGAAACGGCTTTTCGATGAAATAGGACAGCGGCACGACGAGACGGCGCCAGTCCCATAGCCGCACCACGACATAGGTGCCGGTGATTTCCTCGATCCACCCCCATTCGTTCTCGACGATCACGGCGTCTTCCAGCCGGATCGGCTGCGCCAGCGCGATCTGCAGCCCGGCAAACAGATTGCTCAGCACCGGCCGCGCCGCGAGACCGGCAACCAGGCCGGCAATGCCGGCGGAAGCAAACAGGCTGACGCCGTACTGACGAACCGATTCAAAAGTGACAAGGACGCAAGCCGCCGCGACGATCAGGATGAGCACGTTCGCCATGCGCTCGAGGATGCGCACTTGGGTGAGATGCTTGCGCGCGGAAAGATCGTCGCCCGCCACGGTGTGCAGCCGCCGGGAATAAATTTGCCCGGCGAGGCGCACGGCGATGATCCCGATCCATCCGGCGAGGATGATGAAGGCGACGAGGAGGCTATGGTGGGCGGCCGCCTCGCTCGCCGGATCGAGCGGCGTTGCGGAAACGGCAAAATTGAGCGCCAGGATGACGAGGGCCAAGCGCGTGGGCGCGCGCGTCTGCGCCAGCAGCGACTGGAGAAAGACCTCGCGCGAATCGACCAGCCGCCGCGCGATCGACATCAGTATGGCGTGACAGGCGAGCGCCGCCGCCACCGCAACCGTAATGGTGCCGAGACCGATCGCCCAATCGGGCGCGTGGGCGGTGAGTTGATCGAAAGGCCCCGCGACCGCGGCGACGAAGGGCTGCCAGCTTTCCCGTTCCATGCGTCCGGCAACCGGCTTGCGGCCGGCTTGGTTCCGTGGCGGAGGTATTAAAGTATGGGTGAATTGCACCCAGATTTCCCTGGTTTTGCCCCCTTCGCGCCATTGTCGCGACCATCAATCCACCCGTGGGATTCCACAGGGGGTGGACGCCATGACGTTTCGCACCATCGCGGCGGGCGCAGGCATGCTCGTCGCCTTTACCCTTGCGGCGAGTTCAAGTGCCCCAGCGCAGACCGCCGGCAACACAGTTTCCGCGTCGAGCGTTCATGTGCGCGCGGCAAAGCCACAGCATCGGGTGGTGAAGCAACAGCGCGAGGCAGCCAAGGCGCGCCACGGCAAGCGCATGCGCCTGGCACGCCACCGCCACCGCAACTCGGATGAGACGGCCGACGACACGATCGGCCGTGCCACTACTCCGGTGCAGGAAACGTCGGCCGCACCGCATCAGCAATCCGCGGCTGCGCGGCGCTTTCGCGAGTTCCTCAATCCGCAATCGTTTGCCGCTTCGGTGAGCGAAGAATTGCGCAGCCCGCGGCTGCTGGCCACGCAGTTCTCCGGGGAAGTAACCGACCCCGAGGTGGTCCTCGCTAGCCTGACCCCGATGGCCGCCGCGGCCGATCCGCGCGAGGAGGCGGCGGAGGTCGTCCGGGATCAAACAAACGGAGACGACAGCCAGAGCGCTGCTCCGGCGCTTGCGCACAGCGACCCGGCGCCGGTGATCCTGCGCGCGGCGCCCGCAGGGAAGCAACCGGAGCGCATGTCCTTTCTGCGCTGGTTCTTCGTCGCCTGGGGCGGCGTGCTTACCTTCGCGTCCGCTGTGCGGATGGCGGTCGGCTGAACTCATCCGATTGGCGTTGCGGCAGCGCCGCCGGGCGGAACCGCGTCCGGCGGGAGGCGTTGTATTGCGGCGCGTCGCCCAGCCGTTTCATATTGTTGGAGCATGATCTTTTCCGAGCTGCCTTCGCCCGCCGAAGCATCAAGCCAAACGATGGATCGTGCCAGGGGCTTCGCGCAGGCGGGAAACCGGTATCCACTTTTCGGGATCATGCTCTATGGCGCGAGGGGAACCGATCGCGCGGATCACACCTGTCGTGCGCCCGTATGGTCTCGGAGCGTTCTATGAACCGGCCCTCCGCCGCAGTGTGGCGATGGACGCGCCTGATCCCGCTGGCCGGGTGCGCCGCCGGCGCTCTGGTCGTTCTGACCGCGATCGCCTATTCGGCCGACGGGCAACCCGCTAAGGGCGCCACCGGCAGCAGCGAGGCAGTGTTCATCGTTCAAATCGTGCTGCTGCTTCTGGTCGGGCGATTGCTCGGCGAAGGCATGCAGCGCATCGGGCAGCCTGCCGTCATCGGCCAACTCGTCGCCGGCATCCTGCTCGGACCCTCCATCTTCGGCGCGCTGTGGCCGCAGGCGCAACACGCGATCTTCCCGCCGACGGGCGAGCAGAAGAGCATGATCGAGGCGGTCTCGCAGCTCGGCATTCTCATGCTGCTGCTGCTCACCGGCATGGAGACCGACCTTCGCCTGGTGAGAAAGGTCGGCAAGGCGGCGACCAGCATCTCGATCGCCGGCGTGGCGTTGCCTTTCGCGTGCGGCTTTGCGCTCGGCGAACTGCTGCCGGAGAGCCTGCTGCCGCATCCCGACCAGCGCCTGATCGCCTCGCTCTTCCTCGGCACCGCGCTGTCGATCTCCTCGGTCAAGATCGTTGCGCTGATCGTGCGGGAGATGAACTTCATTCGCCGCAACGTCGGCCAGGCGATCGTCGCCTCGGCGATCATCGAAGACTCGATCGGCTGGATCATCATCGCGGTGACCTTCGGGCTTGCCGCCCACGGCACGGTCGACCTCACGACGCTCGCGCGCAGCGTGCTCGGTACGGCGCTCTTCCTCGTTGTGAGTCTCACGATCGGCCGGCGCATCGTGTTCACGCTGATCCGCTGGACGAACGACACCTTCGTGAGCGAGGTGCCGGTCATCACGATGATCCTGGTGATCATGGGCGCCATGGCGCTCACAACCTATCTGATCGGCGTCCACACCGTGCTCGGCGCGTTCGTGGCCGGCATCCTGGTGGGAGAGTCCCCGATCCTGACGCGCCACATCGACGCGCAGCTTCGCGGACTGATCACGGCGCTGTTCGCGCCGGTATTCTTCGGGCTCGCGGGCGTCGGCGCCGACTTTTCCGTGTTCAAGAATCCATCGCTGATCTGGCTCACGCTCATCGTGATCGCGATCGCAAGCGTGGGAAAATTCGCCGGCGCGTTCATCGGCGGACGGATCGGCGGGCTCAACTTCCGCGAGTCGCTTGCGCTCGGATGCGGCATGAACGCGCGCGGGTCGACCGAAGTGATCATCGCGACGATCGGGCTCTCGAGCGGGGTATTGAGCGAAAGCCTTTACACCGTGATCGTCGCCATGGCCGTGGTCACGACGACCGCCATGCCGCCCACCTTGCGGTGGGCGCTGGCGCGGGTGCCGCTGAGCGGCGAGGAAAAGAAACGGCTCGAGCGCGAAGAGTTCGAGGCGCGCGGCTTTCTCACCAACATGGAGCGGCTGCTGATCGCCGCCGACGGCAGCGCCAACGGCAAGTTCGCGTCTCGGCTTGCCGGCCTCATCGCCGGGGCGAGTGGAATGCCGACGACGCTGATCGAGGTCGGCGCGCCGGCCGAAGATGGCGACACAGCCGAGGATGAGGACCGCGCCCACGCCGTGCAGGCGGCAACCCAGGCCGCGAAGGCAACCGGGGCGGAGGAAGAGCGCACGCCGCCGAACATCGACGTGGTGCGGCCGAAGCCCGAAGCGCCGACCGAAGAGGTCGTCGCGAGCGAGGCGGCCAAAGGCTACGATCTGCTGGTGATCGGGCTCGAGCGCGTGGCCGCGAACGGGACATTTGAAGCGCCGGTCAACCGCATCGCCGCGCAGTTCGAAGGACCGCTCGCCGTCACGATCGCGCGCGGCGTGCACCTCGAAGACACGATGAACAGCCGGCTCAACGTGCTGGTACCGATCACCGGCACGGAAGTCTCGTTGCAGGGAATGGAAGTCGGCATCGCGATCGCGCGAGCGAGCGGCGGACGCATCACGGCGCTCTACGTATCGTCGGGAGAAGCCGCGCGGCGCCCTCGGCGGATGCGCGCGCGCGGAGCGCCGCGCGAACGCGCCGAGGCCATCCTCAGAGAAGCGGTCGAGATGGCGGATCGCTACGACGTCGAGGTGCGCACGGCGGTGAAGCGAAGCGCGGCAGCCATCGATGCGATCCTGCGCGAGGCCGGCGCCACCCGGCACACCCTCATCGTGATGGGCGTCAATCGCCGTCCGGGCGACACGCTCTTTTTCGGCGACGTCGCGGCGGCGATCCTGGAGCGGTCCGCGCGTTCGATCCTGTTCGTGTCGAGCCCGCGCGCGTTCGGCGCGCCGCCCGAGGCGAGCGCCGGCAAGGGCCGCGCCGCGTCCGACGCTCGTTCTCCGGCTGCGCAATCGCGTTCGGAACGCGCCCGCCAGTCGGCGTGACCCAGTAGGCTTAGCGTGCGCCCGAGATGTGCTGCTCCGGAATGACCATGCGGCAGCGCACACCGTCGGGGGTGAATGCGAGATCCACCTCGGCCTCCGCCGCGCGCGCCAAGTTGCGCTCGATCACGAGGGTGCCGAAGCCGCGGCGCTCGGGCGTGGAAACGTTCGGGCCGCCCTCCTCCGACCACGCGATCTCTAGCCCGCCGCCGTCGGCAACCGGCCGGCGATGCCACTTGAGCGACGCCTTGCCCTGCGGGACCGAGAGGGCGCCGTAGCGCGCGGCGTTGTCGAGCAGCTCGAAAATGGCAAGCCCGAGACTCTGAGCCGCTTCCGGCTTGAGCGCGATTCCCGGACCTTCGATCACGACCTGCGACGCGGCGCCGTCGATGTATTGCGCGAGCTGCGCGCGCGCCAATTCGTGCAACGACGCGCCATGCCAGCTTTCCTGCACCAGGAGATCATGCGAGGCGGCGAGCGCCTGGAGCCGAGCGCCGAATTGCTCCATGAAAATGTCGACCGAGCCGGTGTGCCGCGCCGTTTGCCGCGCCATCGCCTGGATGACGGCCAGCAGGTTTTTCGAACGGTGAGTGAGTTCACGCATCAGCAGGCGCAAATGAACCTCGCCTTCCTTGCGCGCGGTGTTGTCGACCGCGGCGCCGACCAGGCCGATGGTTTTGCCGGTGACGTCGCGCAACGGCTCGACGTGGAGATCGAACCAGCGGCGCGCGGACACTTCGCCGATGCTCACCTCGCCGTCCGCCGGCTGCCGCTCGTCAAGAACTCGCCGCTTGAGCGCGATGATCGCCGCACGGCTCGACTCGGGTAAGATCTCGCCATCGCGGCGGCCGACGATTTCATCCACTTGCAGCCCGAGCATGGGTCCGCTCATCGACGTGTACGTGAGATCGCGGTCTTGCGTGAACACGGTGACGTTGGAACCGCGCAAAGCGGTCTCATAGCGCTGCACCGCGCCGCGTAATTCCTCGGTCAGGCGGCGCTGTTCGCTCTCGAGCAAGCGGGTCTGCGAGACGTCAACCGCGGCCGACATCACTCCTTCGATCGTTCCCTCCGGACCGAACATCGGATCGACGTGCAGCGCGAACAACGTGCGGCCCTGGGGCGACACGAAGGCGACTTCGCAGTCCTCCGGCTTCCCCGATTCGAGAACGCGGCGCTTGACCGCCACGACGGCGTCCCGTTCGGCGGCGCCAAGAACCTCCTCGTCGGTGCGGCCGAGCAAAGGCGCTTCGGGAATGTCCGCCTGCGGGTGATAAACCCAGGTGTAGCGCAGATCGCGATCCTGCGACGAAACATAAACCCCGGCGCCGCGCAGCGCGGTTTCGAAGCGCGCCGTCATCAGGCTGAGTTGCTGGGTTCGCTCCGCCACGCGCTGCTCGAGCTCGCGGCGGGTTGTTTCCAATTCCAGCAGGGTCGCTTCATGCGCCGCGACTTCTCGGCGCAACCGCTCGTTCGCCTCCCGGAGCCTTCGGGCTCCTCCGAACAGGTTGGCGAACAGGATGGAAATCATCGTTTCTCTCGGACGCACTCCTATGGCGCGAATTGGCGGAATGCAGAAGGCCAAATGGCTAGCTAGCGCGCCGGCTCGCGACTTTGCCGACCGGGGGGACGGGGCCTCACGCGCAGTAATCGACCGTGGAACCTTCCCCCGGTATGGACGTTACCGTGGCGACCGGCCGCCATTCCCCTCCCCCTCGTGCTCGGCCGGCCATTTCAGGCGTAGTCGGCGCAAGCCGACTACGCCTTTATTTGTTTCCCCGGCCATTCGGAACACGCATTCCCGCAACGCCGCATTCGATCAGGCGACCCGGCGAGGGCTGCGCTTGGCACGGCGCTCGAAGAACAGCGCCTGGCTGATCACCGCCGAAACCGTTGTCGGCTGAAACGGTTTGGCGATCAGGAATGCTGGCTCGGGCCGCTCGCCGGTGAGGTAGCGCTCGGGATAAGCGGTGATGAAAATAACCGGCACCTCGAACGACTTGAGCAGTTCGTTGACCGCGTCGAGGCCCGAGCTGCCGTCGGCAAGCTGGATATCGGCGAGGATGAGGCCGGGCTGGCGCACTTTGGCGAGCGCCACCGCCTCGGCGTGAGTGCGGGCCACGCCCACCAGCCGGTGGCCGAGGCTCTCGATGAGACCCTCCAAATCCATGGCGATGAAGGTCTCGTCCTCGATGATGAGCACATCGGTCGCGATTTCGGCGGCGAGTTCGCGGCCGGACTCCTCGACCAGCGCGCGCAGCGCCGGCACGTCGACGCCGAGGATTTGCGCCGCCTCCTGCTCGGAGAAACCTTCGACGGCGACCAGCAGAAAGGCCTGCCTGGGCTTGGGGGTGATATGGGTGAGCCGTTGTTCCACCCGCTGGCGGGCATCCACCGGCTCGGCTTCCTCGTTGACCGGGACCGAGGCCCAGATGCGCGAGAATGCCCGGTAAAGGGCAACGCGCAGCGACTGCCCGCCGCTAAGGACCGCCGGATCCTCGATCAAGGCCTCGAGGGTCGCTGCCACATAGGCGTCCCCGGCGCTCTGGCTTCCGGTCAAGGCTCGGGCATAGCGGCGAAGATACGGCACATGCCGCGCAACGGCTTGAGACATCGACACGAAAAGCCCTCCCCAGGTGAGGTCGACCGAGAGTATACTGCCGTAACGCCGCGCTGCAAAAAAAGTTCCCCGAGGCCGGAACCCCCGGGGGAGCCGCGGCGTTGGATGGGGACGCGCGGGGCCCCTCGGAGTTTCACGCATTTGCCCCGGGGGGCGAGGTCGGGAAATGAAGAACCGGAAGTCTGCTGCGTCCCGATCGCCGGATGCCTCGCTGGAACCCGACGCGAACACGGGCCCTACCCTGGGCGGGGAGATCCGAGGCAAAATCGGGCGCCAGTTGCGCGAGCTGTACGATGACGTGGTTTCCCAGGGCGTACCCGATCGTTTCGTGGAACTGCTGAACCGTCTCGAAAAGCAGAACGAGAACGAGAAATAACGAGCGAGACGACAGGATATCGCTCGATGAAACTCGATCCGTCTATGCGCGAAGCGGTCCTCGCCGCAGTGCCCAGCTTGCGCGCCTTTGCCATCTCGCTCTCCGGCAACGTCGACCGGGCGGACGACCTCGTGCAGGAGACCCTGCTGCGCGCGCTCGTCAACATCGACTCCTTCGAGCCGGGCACCAACCTGTCGGCCTGGCTGTTCACCATCCTGCGCAACCTGTTTCGCTCCGAGTACCGCAAGCGCCGGCGCGAGGTCGAGGACGGCGACGGAACCTATGCGGAGAGCCTCAAATCCCAGCCGGAGCAGGAGGCGCGCGTGGAGTTTCGCGAGTTCCGCGCGGCGCTCGCGAAGCTGCCGTCCGATCAACGCGAGGCGCTGATCCTGGTCGGCGCGTCGGGGTTTTCCTACGAGGAGGCGGCCAACATCTGCGGCTGCGCGGTGGGGACCATCAAGAGCCGCGTCAACCGCGCCCGCACCCGGCT
>Ga0153928_1000520_pt1 | contig 18944 bp, 11 predicted proteins | sample TSNJ012MetaG_FD_106656 | JGI IMG/M metagenome (GOLD analysis project Ga0153928, IMG submission 106656) | Attine ant fungus gardens microbial communities from New Jersey, USA - TSNJ012 MetaG | ecosystem: Host-associated > Fungi > Mycelium > Unclassified | place: USA: New Jersey, Wharton State... | reverse complement strand
GAAAACTACATTTTATGAAAAACATGACAAGGATTTATTTGTTGATGATAAAATGAAAAATAAAAGGAGCGAAAATGTTTATGAAAAAGACTACAAAGAAACCCAAAAAAGTAAGTGTTATAATTGTAAGTATACTGCTGGCAGCATTACTTGCAGTCAATATTGCAGGCGGTATGTATTACAATGTTATTACACAGTTCTTCTCAAAAGCTGATATTGATGAGGAAGAAACACAAGCAGCTGCAGAGGTTGCCCGTGACGTAGTGGAAAGAATTGAAGAGGAAGCAATTGTTCTGCTGCAAAACGAGAACGATACATTACCGCTTGATATGGGCGATGAGAAACAGGCGAATGTCAGCGTATTTGGCTGGAATTCAGTCAGTCCGGTATATAGCGGTGTTGGTTCCGGCGCTGGGAACATGGCCAATGTAATCTCGTTTTATGAAGGTCTTGAAAGTGCCGGATTTAGCTATAATACTGAGTTGGAGAAATTCTATGAGGACAGTGGGTTGACGCAGGAAACAGTAGATTCCTATGGAAGTTTTTATACCGATTATACAAAGCATCAGGTAGCGGTTGAAGAATATGATGACGGACTGGTTTCACAGGCCAGAGAATATTCAGATGTAGCGCTGATTTTCCTTAGCCGTATCGGTGGTGAAGGAGAACATGACCTTCCGCTTAATATGAGTGAGAAGGGCGGTACGGCAGCTGAACATTATCTGGAGCTTAGCCAGGAAGAAAAGGATCTAATTGATCTGGTTGCTGATCAAAACTTTGAGAAAGTTGTTTTGATCTTAAATTCCAGTTATCCTATGGAGCTCGGCTTTCTGGAAGAAAGCAAAGTAGATGCCGCACTTTGGATTGGCGGTCCTGGAGAAACGGGTATGAAGGCGTTAGGAAATGTGCTGACGGGAAAGGTAAATCCTTCCGGCCGGACGGTAAATACATATGCTTATGACCTTACTGCAGTTCCGGCAATGGAAAACTTCGGGAATTATTATTACAGCGGAACCGAGTTTGATTCTTCTACCTGGGCAGGAAAGACAAGAACAGGATATCAGGGGTATGTTGACTATGCGGAGGGTATTTATGTCGGATATCGCTACTATGAAACCCGCTGGGTTGATAATGAAAGCGGAGAAACAGATGAGGAGGCTTATCGTGCGGCAGTTCAGTATCCATTTGGATATGGATTGAGTTATACTACTTTCGCGCAGGAAATTAAAGATTTTGATGTCAGCGACGGAACGGTTACGCTTACAGCCGAGGTTACCAATACGGGTAATGCGGCGGGGAAAGATGTTGTTCAAGTATATACTACGGCTCCGTACATTGCCGGCGGGATTGAGAAATCTCACGTCGTCCTTTCAGATTTTGCCAAGACAGGTGCGCTGGAACCTGGCGAGTCCGAAACGATTGAGATAACCTTTGATGTAGAAGAGATTGCATCGTACGATTATGCGGATAAGGGCTGCTATGTACTTGATGCAGGGATTTATGAAATGAAACTCATGAAAAACGCGCATGATGTGATAGATTTCCGTCAGTATGAAGTGGCAGAGACCATGGTTTATGATAAAGATAATAAGCGGGAATCAGATCAGGTGGCAGCAGTAGACCGGTTTGAAGAGGCAGAAGGTGACGGGAGTGCAGAGATTACCTATCTGTCCCGTAGTGATTGGGAAGGGACCTATCCTAAAGATGTACCGCAGCAGAGAGAAGCAACAGCTGAGATTGAAGCTCAGTGGACCGACTTCTCGCCGGTCGAGGATCCCGAAGCAGAAGATATTGTGATTCGGGATAACGGGTTAACCTTAGCTGACTTAAAAGGGAAGGATTATGATGATCCCCTCTGGGATTCCCTGCTGGAACAGGTAACGGTTCCGGAAATGTCTAAGCTTATTGGCTGGGGGGGCTTTTCTACTCATGCAATTGAGTCGATTGAAAAGCCGTACTCTGTTGATCTGGATGGACCGGCAGGGATTAAGGCACTGGTAAACGAGACGGCATATGAGGGGGTATCCTATACGACCGGTGTCGTATTGGCAAGTACCTGGAACGTAGAACTGGCACGGGAAATGGGAGAGTGCTTTAGTGCGGAAGCAGTTGCTTGGGGAATCAGCGGTATATATGGCCCGTCTATGAATATTCATAGAACTGCGTTTGGCGGACGTAATTATGAGTATTATTCCGAAGATCCGGTTATCTCCGGCAAAATGGCGGTAGGCATTGTCAGCGGATTTAACACGAATAAAGTATATAATTATATCAAGCATTTCGCCATGTATAACCAATGCACAAATGCTGTAGATGGTATTTCTACATGGAGTAATGAGCAGGCGATCCGCGAAATCTATCTGCGGCCCTTTGAAATTGCGGTGAAGGAAGCGGATACACATGCAGTTATGTCTTCCTATAATAGAATTGGAAACACCTGGACAGGTGCAAGTAAAGCACTGCTTACTACTGTTCTCAGAGACGAATGGGGATTTAAAGGAATGGTGATTTCTGACTGGCCCTTTAGTGATTCTTATATGAATGCAGAACAGGGAATACAGGCTGGGAATGATTTCATTCTGACGACGATCGGACGTAATGTAAAAGATACCGGTAATTCAGGCAAACAGGCGATGCGGCAAGCCACCAAGAATATTCTCTACACCGTCGCGAACTCTACGGCAATGGATATCGGATATTATGGTCCCACACCATACTGGCTTTATATCCTAATTGGCGTGGATGTAGTCGCAGTGATTGGAGCAGCAATTTTCTGCTTCAAATGGATAAAGAAGTATAAGGCCTTCGCGTGTTCACAGAAGAGGTAAAAATGAAGCATATAGAAATAGTAAAGCAGATGACACTTGAAGAAAAAGCAGCTCTTCTCAGCGGCAAGACGATCTGGGAGACGCAGGATATTCCGCGGCTTAATATTCCTTCCATTTCTTGTTCTGACGGATCTCACGGGATCCGCAAGCAGGCGGGAGCAGGAGACCATCTGGGATTAAATGCCTCACTCCCGGCCACCTGCTTTCCGACGGCGGCAACTGTTGCCAACAGCTGGGATGAAGAACTCGGTTATGCGGTTGGAACGGCATTGGGGAAAGAGGCAGTAACACAGGACGTCCACGTAGTGCTCGGACCTGGCTTAAATATCAAACGGAATCCTCTGTGCGGCAGGAATTTCGAATATTACTCCGAAGACCCTTATCTGTCAGGGAAAATGGCAGGTTCTTATATCAGGGGGATTCAGAGTCAGGGTGCCTATGCCTGCCCCAAGCATTTTGCCGTAAATAGTCAGGAGCATCGCCGGATGACAATGAATTCGGTTTTGGATGAGCGTACTCTGCGGGAAATCTATTTAACCGGTTTTGAAATGGCGGTGAAAGAGGGCGGCGCGAAAGCGCTGATGAGCAGCTATAATGAAGTAAATGATATATATGCCAATGAGAATCAGCATTTACTGCAGGATATCCTGCGTAAAGAGTGGGGCTTTGACGGTATTGTCATCACCGATTGGGGCGGCTCCAATGATCATGTGGCCGGAGTAGCAGCCAGATCAAATCTGGAAATGCCGGCTCCCGGTCTGGCCTCGGCACGGGAGATCCTCGTTGCGGTGGCGGATGGACGGCTGACCCAGGAGGAAGTGGATGTTTGTGTCGACGACCTGGTAGATGCGGTTTTAGTCCTGACCGGACGGGAAAAACCGTCTCCTGTCCTGGATTATGAAGAACAAATCGGATTGGCCCGAAGGGCGGTGCAGGAAAGTGCGGTGCTGCTGAAAAACGAGGGTGGGATTCTGCCTCTTCCGGCAGGTGAAAAGGTCGCTGTAATCGGCGATTTTGCCCTTACACCTCGCTACCAGGGTGCTGGTTCATCAGCGGTAAATGCACCGTTTGTCGAGAGCATTCAGGAAACCGTAGGAGAGTATCCGCTGCAGACCATCGGGATCGCCCGGGGCTACCAACGTTCCGGTGAAAAAGATCAGGTTCTGATGAAAGAGGCGCTGGAACTGGCAGAAAAGGCCGACGTCATATTGTACTGTTTTGGCTTGGATGAAACCAGTGAAATGGAAGGAATGGATCGTAATCATATGCGGATTCCGCAGAATCAAATTGACCTGCTGGAAGTGCTGGCTCGGGTAAACGCAAATATTATCGGGATTTTGAGCGCCGGTGCGGCAATTGAGATGCCGTGGCAGTATTGTCTTAAAGGATTGCTTCACGGTTATCTGTATGGGCAGGCCGGAGCAAGTGCTATGCTGGATATCATAACCGGTAAGGTGAACCCTTCCGGCCGGTTAAGTGAGACCTATCCGGTCCGTTGCGAAGACACTCCCTCCTTCCGGAATTTTCCCAGTGCCGGCAGAAATGCTGTCTACAGGGAGAGTATTTATGTGGGTTACCGCTATTATGATACCAGTTCGGTCAGGGTTCAGTATTCTTTTGGCTATGGGCTTTCCTACACTGCATTTGAATACTCTGATCTGAAGGTTTCAGATGCCGGTATTGAGGTGGTCGTCTCCAATATCGGTGACTATGATGGTGCGGAAGTTGTTCAGTTGTATATCGGGTTGCCGGAAGCGAAGATATTTCGGCCTAAAAAGGAGCTGAAAGGTTTCAAAAAGGTATTTGTCCGTAAAGGCGAAAGTGTCACAGTTCAGATACCGTTTGATGAATATAGCTTCCGTTACTGGAATGTAAAGACCAACGGCTGGGAAATAGAAGGGGGCAGATATACTATTATGGTAGGAGCCAGCTGCGCCGATATTAAGCTGCAGGATTGTATTTCGATCAAAGGTTCGGCCGGTGAATATCCATATGATCCTGAAGTGCTGCCGTCATACTATGCAGGACTGGTGCAGCAGATTGAGGATGAAGAGTTCGAAGCCTTGCTGGGACGCAGAATTCCGGAGGAAAAAACAGGCGGAGAACTGGGAGAAAATGATGCGATTGCCCAGATGTATTATGCGAAGAGTTGGCTGGCCAGATTTATTTATAGACGGATTGAGGGTATAAAGAGGAAGAGTGAGGAAGCGGGCAAGCCGGATTTAAACATTCTGTTCATATATAATATGCCGTTCCGGGCAATTGCGAAAATGACCAATGGTATGGTCAGCATGGAGATGGTCAGAGGAATGGTAAAGATGGTTAATGGCCATTTTTTCCATGGGATGGATATCATTATCCGCGGTTTCTTCAAGAATTTAAGCGCCAATAAGAAGTATCGCAAAGAATTGGTGAAGCAATAGAAAGGTAAGATATATTATGGGAGAAATCAAAAAGGCGTGGACGTCATTTGCGGGAAAATATCAGGGTATCTCACAGTTTCTGGTCTTTTTTATCATTAGCAATGGGGTAACCGTATTTCAGATGATCTTGATGCCGCTGCTCAAAAGTTTATTTGACCACACAGCTTTGGCGGCGATGAGCTTTCAGGTGCTGCCGATCGGAACGGAGGTCGGCGGAAATACCTATTATGTATTCAATTATACTGCCGGTAAGATTGATGAAGGCGGCGGCGGTGGACTGGCTTATTTTTTAGCGGTAGAGATTGCGTTGCTGGCTGCTCAGGTGATCAATTTCTTTTTGCAGCGGAAGGTTACCTTTAAGTCGAATACCGGTATAGCGAAGGCGGCGATATGGTATTTTATCGCGTGGATCATCATTTCGGTCGGGGCTGCAGCACTGCAGGGGCTGTATAAAGATCCTATCTATAATTTCATGATGAACGCAATGGGTGACGGAGGTGGTACGGCAGCGGCAGATATTATTACGATGTTAATCAATTCGGTTGTTTCGTTTTGGGTGTTTTTCCCAATTATGAAATGCATATTTAAACAAAAATAATTGTCATAAATGAAATATCCAATATCAGTTTTTAATATTAAATTTGATGTGCTTAAAGCACAAACCATGGAGGCAGGAAAATAAGTATAGAATATTATTTCCCAGCACAAGGTTTAGTGAAAATGGAAAAAGGATTTCTTTAAAGGAAATTGAGCTAGGAGCTTGGGACTTTTGTCCCAAGCTCCTAGAGATTAACGCAATTTTAGAAGTTTAATCGTTTGAATCCTGTCAAATTTCTGTCACATATTTAATAATGACATTATTAACAGAAATATTGACAAATCTAATTTAAAAAACGAAAATTTATATTATAAGCACTGAAGAGTCGAAAAATTTTAAAAGAGGAGGGATTCAATGAAAATGTTGATAAACGGCAAAAAAGTGGATTCACGTGACGGAAAAAAAATTCAGGTTACGAATCCGGCGACAAATGAGGTGATTGATGATATACCTATGGCCACCCGGCAAGATATGGATGAAGCCTTGGATTGTTCGAAACAAGGTCTGAAAAAATGGAAGGCAATTCCATTAAAAGACAAAGAAAAAATATTTAACAAATTCTATGAACTATTAACAGTACATAAAAAAGAAATTGTTGGAATACATGTTCTGGAAAGCGGTTTTAGCGTACGTACCTGCTTATTCCAATACCAGGGGATTTCGGATTTGTTCCGTGGATATCTGGAAAGTGCCAAGCGTTATGATGGAACTGTGCTGGTGCCGGGAACGGAAGCAGGGCACGATGGAAAGACAGAAGGTGATCTTCAGATGGTACTTCATGAACCCCTGGGGACAGTGTTAACTATCATCCCATTTAATGCACCTTTGATGTTATTTGGCTATAAAACAGCATCCGCTTTATGTGCTGGCAATGCAGTGATTGTGAAACCTCCTACAACGAATCCTCTTGCCGTGATTAAATTGTCAGAACTACTGTGGGAAGCCGGAGTGCCGGGGGATGTGCTTCAGCTTATTACAGGAAGCGGTGAGATTGCTGGTGATTACATGGCTGCAGACCCAAGGGTGAATGCGGTTACGCTGACGGGGAGTACGGAAGTTGGAGTAAACATCGCAAAGACAGTGGCGAAGCGTCTCGCTCCATGTGCATTGGAATTGGGCGGCAATGATCCGTTTATTGTGTTAGAAGATGCAGATCTTGAGGCAGCAGCCAATGAAGGAATCAACTGGAGATTCAATGCTGCGGGGCAGGTTTGTATTGCACCGAAACGATTTATTATTCACAATTCCGGAAAAGAAAAGTTCATCGAGATTGCCTTAAAAAAAGCCGCCGCCATAGAGATGGGCTATGGAGTAGATATGAGAGCGGAAGTAGAGAAGTTTCTAAATAGCGATTTTAATGATTTAAAACCTGGAAGTATGAAGATGAATAGTCTTATTTCAGAGAAAGCAGCAAAAGAAGTAGAAGAAAAGGTTAACAGAACAGTGGAACAGGGAGCCAGATTATTATGCGGCGGACATCGCCGGGGAGCGTTTTATGAGCCAACTGTGCTTAGTGATGTGACAAAAGATATGGATATTGCTAAGGATATGGAGATATTTGGTCCGGTCGTTCCGGTGATTGGATTTGATACGGTAGAAGAGGCGATTGCAATTGCCAATGGGAGTAACTATGGATTATCAGGCTGCGTTTATACAAAAGACTGGAAACTTGGGATGAGGATAGCTCAGGAGATTGAATCCGGTGGTGTAGTTGTGAATGGTGTTGGTGTATATCGTAATATGATGCAGCCGTTTGGCGGATATAAGATGAGCGGCATAGGAAGAGAGGGATTCTTTACGTTAGATGAATTAACCCAGGAGAAGGTTATTGTCCTAAAAGACTTTATCGGAGGTCAAATTAAATAAGTAAATGTTATTAAGGAATCGTAGAAGCGATAGGAGTGGAATTGGAAATGATAACAGCTAGAGAAAATATATTGATGGCATATCATCATCAGGAACCTTACTGGGTGCCGTCTCAATATCTGGATCAGGATACATGTTTATACACGGCTACCCAGGAAGGCGTAAAAGGATTCGGAAGATATATAGACTGTTTTGGAATTTCATGGGATTATCATCCCGGTTCAGATGGACCGATGGTAACCCGGGGTACACAGAGGTTAAAAGATATTGAAGACTGGCGGGATGAAATTATTATGCCAGACTGTGAAAAATGGGATTGGGAAAATTGTGCCGCTAAGGATACTGCCAATTGGGACCGGAAACATAAAATCAGCAGTATTATAATGATTAATGGACTTTTTGAACAGTTACACTCGTTAACTGGGTTTGAAGATGCTCTCTGTTATCTGTTAACCGACCAGGAAGCAGTTGGAGATTTTCTTGATGCATTGACAGATTACAGAGTCAGGCAGATTCAATTAATTGCAAAATACTATAAACCGGATAAAATTCAATTCCATGATGATTATGGAGAAGCGCGGAATACATTTATGTCGGTTGAGGTGTGGCAGAAATTGTTTCAGCCAAGATTAAAACGGATCATAGAAGCAACACAGGGGGAAGGGATGCTCTACGAACACCATTCGTGTGGTTATATTGCGCCTCTTGCAGAGGAATTTGTTAAGTTAGGAATGGACGCCTTAAATCCGCTGCAGGTTCAAAATGATCCTTATGTGTTAAAACAAAAGTATGCAGATAATTTGTGCTTTGTAGGGGGATTTGATAATCAGGGAGTTCTGGATAAACCTGGTGCAACATATGAAGAACGTGTTAATGAATTGCGTTACCGGATTGAGCTTATGGCTCCGGGGGGCAGCTGGGTTGCTCATCCGGTTATGGTTGATCCTGTAGTCGGACTTGTACTGGCAGATGTTTTATATGAGTATAATGAACCATTCATGGCAAAGGTTGGATATACGCCGCCGCCAAAACCAAGTGCAGCAGTAAAGAGTGTATACAGTAAAGGGTACCAAAAAGAGTAGAGTGAATCTGTTGAGGAGGAATGGATATGTTGAGTAATGGAACAATTATGTTACTCGTAATGATTGCCATCGTAATTACCGTTTTGATAGGAATGAAGTTTAATAATAATATCGGTCTTATTGGCATCGCGTTTGCCTTTATCATTGGCTCCTGGCTGGGACCTGCCACAATTTATGAAGTAATTGCGTACTGGCCGGTAAATATTATGTTTATTTTATTAGCTACCAGTGTTTTCTTTGGTTATGCTTCCAATAATGGAACCCTGTCAGCACTTGCTGACCGTATTGTGTATGCTACGAAAGGTCTCCCGTGGTTTGCACCGATTTCTGTATTTATTGCGGCCTTTATCATATCCGGTATTGGCGTAGGTGTATGGGGAATTGTATTTGTAGCCCCGCTTGGATTTGTAATTGCTAAAAAAGCAAAGTTCGATCCAATTCTGGTGCCGATTGCGACAAATGTAGGAGCCCTTGCAACGGGGGGCCTTCCATGGGCTGCAGGCGGACCGACGAATATCGGTCTGATACAAAATGCAGGCTGGACGAACCCGGAAGAGGCTATAAGCCTTGCTTACCGTTTTGGATTTGCATCGGTTCCGGCTTGCATGATAGCTTTTGCTGTCTGCTACTTTCTGTGTAAAGGTTATAAGGCAGAACGTATTGAAATGGACAAACCGGAACCAATGGATACAAAGCAGAAAAAGACATTAGTCATCTTGTTAATTGTATTAATAGCGAACATGCTGCCATTGCTTTTAAATCTTATTTTTGCAAATAGTGTGACTGCATTTCTGGCATCTCATATTAATATTCAGGTTTGTTCCATACTTGGCGCAATTATATGTATGATGCTGAAACTTGGGGATGAAAAAGAAATCCTTACAAAGAATGTCCCGTGGTATGCAATGGTTTTAATTTGCGGTGTATCCATGTTAATGACAGTGGCGGTTAAGGCTGGTATGGCTGAAGTTATTGGTACATGGCTGAATTCCAGTTTTCCGGCATGGACATTACCGGCAGCATTTGCATTATTTGGCGGTATCTTAAGTTTCTTCTGCAGTGCTTTGTCAGTGGTATATCCATTGATGCTGCCAATGATTTATGGCTTAGTGCAAAATGGAACAAGCGCAAGTGCCCTTGCAATGATTACAGCGCTTATCCTTACAGCATGCTACACAGGTATGTGTCCTTTCTCACAAAATGGAGCACTTATGCTGTCATCTGCGGATGAAGAAACAAGATCTAAGCTTATGTATCGAATGATTTCATGGTCCATTGTATTATTAGTAATCAGTGTTGCATTTGCATTGGTTGGCGGATATAATATTTGGGGGTAATATTCTATAAAACAGTAAGATAATCATATATATGCAATGGCAGTTTTTTATGCCGTTACATATAGTATAAAAATCAGGGTACGGTTACTAAAAACCGTACCCTTCCATTCGTGGGAAAATAAAGAATTTTTCAAAACGTGCTTCTTGTGGCTGTCTCATGTTGTATTGTATACTGGTATTGAACATTAAGATAGAAAGCGGGGTAATATATATGACCAATGTGACTTTATCTCATTTAGATCAATTATTAAAAGAATTTCATCTATCCGGTAAGCAGTTGGCAGAGTACTTGAATGTAGATTATTCCCTTGTAAGTAAATGGAGAAATGAAAAGAGACGGTTAAATTCGGAATACATAGATAAGATTGCAAGATTATTTTTAACCTTGGATGCCAAATATAATTATGAGAGAATAGAAAAGCTGCTGAGTAAAAATCTTTCAGAGGAAGAGAAGGGTAATGAAGAGCAGATATTATCTTACTTTGAGCTCTGGCTTTCCTCTAAGAATCCGGAAGCAGAGAAGAATGCAGTTGAAAAGTTTATGTCCAGGAAAGCGCAAAAGCATACCTACTATGTGTTTCAAGGTTCAGAAGGAAGAAGAGATGCAATTAACACATTTCTCGATTATGTGATAAGTAATCAAGGGTTAAATCTATGGTTGTTTTCACAGGAAGATAATCAGTGGTTTTCTGAAGATGAAAAGTTTCAGATGGAATGGCAGAATAAGAATTTTAAAGTTCTGAATAATCATAATTTCATTCATGTAATCCATCCGATTGAAAGAAGGCACAAGCAAGTAGCTCAATCGATGTATCGTTGGATCCCGATTCACTTAATGGGCAATGCAATGGCTTATTACCTGCCCCAATATTGGGACCCGGAGATAAAGATAACGATTTTTCTTGCGGAGAATCTGGCAGTTCTTGTGGGTGTTACTTCTGAAAAATACACGAAGAAAACGGTGACGTATTTATTCACGGATACAGAAGTGCTGCAGAATGCAAAAGACGTTTTGATGGAACTGTTTCATCAGTCTACACGAATGTTTGAACAATATGGATTTGAAGGTAATGGGAGATTTTTTTCTGCTTTTAAAAAAATAGTGGAAAATAGTAATCCTGTATATTATTTTTCAGGTGCACCGATTCTTTATATGATTTCGGAAAGTTATTTGCAAAAAGCACTGCTGGAGAACCATTTTACAGAAGAAGAGAATGAAAAATACACACATATTATGTTCCAGTGTTCTCTTGAGTATATGCGAAACATTTCAAATTTGTCAATGACTTATATAATACATATCAAACAGTTAGAGAAATTGCTGAAAATGGAGAAAGTCATGATGCGGTTCCTGTCCCATTGTTTGGGAAGACCTTTTTACGTAACGCAGGAGATGTTCCGCAAACTATTGATTCATTCCATGGAAACAATATGTGCCTCCGACAATCTTTCTATATTGCTGACGGAAAGGTCTATGCTCAATCCTTATGAGGAAATTGCATTGTTTGTAAAGAAAAAGGAAGTGGCCGGTTTCGTTGGCACTGATTACGAATCAGAAGTAGGCGCGCGTGCCTTGATAACAAGGGAAGACTCCGTAGTATCTTCTTTGTATTATAGCTGCTTGAATTTTGTAAAGTCTCATCGTACGAAAGACATGGAGAAGCAAAATGTCAGAGAAATAATTATGAGTATAATAAAAAAAATCAACTAATGTTGTGCAGCACTAGAAAGGTATACAGCTCCATAGATAGGAGAATGGCATGACCAGAACCAGGGCAGGTACAAGATTGAGTACATTGTAATGCTGAATCTTTGCCATTTTCAGTCCAACGGCGAAAGTTATAATACCTCCGCATGCTTTGAAGTCATTAATCATAGAGTCAGCAAGAAGCGGTAAAAGAGATGCAGAGCAATAAAATAATATCAGGCCCACAGTTAATTGCGGGATTGCAGTAATGCAGATGGCATATCCAAGTGCTGCACCAAAAATAATGGCGGTAAAGAAATCTAAAATTGATTTTGCATATAAAATGGAGTGATCGCCCGAAAATCCCGAATTCAAAGCGCCAAATATACCTGAACCGCTGAATCCAAATAAGACTATCATACTAATCATTACAGACATGAATTCTATCTGTTTCTGATTAGCGGGAGCATCATTCTGGCAAAGCAGTTTATGAAGTCCTTCTGAGATTTTAGCTTCAATGTGAAAAGTCTCGCCAATAAGAGAACCTACAATCAGTGCCAGAATCACTGCAGATAGTGAGGAGACTTTTACAATCAGACTAATTCCCATACTCATTGCAGATACTCCAAAGATATTGGGTAATGTATCTACAATATGTTTCGGCAGTTTTCTGCCAAATAATCCGCCCAGCAGTCCTCCGAATAAAACACAAATGCTATTTACTATTATACCTATAGGCATAGAAAATTCCCCTCCTTACGTTTGCGAATTATCCCGTATATAATTTTAAATATTATTATAAAGGATAATGGAATGGAAACAAATAGGCTGGGCTTCTTTGGCATTTCTTTGTCATTAAAAAAAGTTGACATGGGTGTCAACTTTTTGGCAAAACAAATTAAATGACATCTATCCTAAAACCATTGAAAAATTCTGAAAAGAATATAACATTTAAAGAAAGACAAAAGGAAAGGAGAGATATCATGGCAGTAAAATTCAATTCAATTCTTGATCCAAGGGGGGGCAGGAAAGGAAAATAATTAAGCTGGCACAGCGTGTTTCGCTGGATGGGTTAAAGGAAGGTAAAATCTTGTTCTACAATAATACGAAACTTGGATTCTGTAATTATTATACAGTATTTGATCATATCAAAGAGCATTTTAATGAACTTGGTATTACAAATTTTGTAGAATATACTGAAACGGTTCGCGGTAAAGATGCAGCGGCACTGGGTGAATATGCAGCGATGCTGGCAAAAGAAAAGCCTACGGCAGCAATTGTCGCCTTCGGAGATATGGGAACATCTTCTTCTACTACGGTATTATCCATAGCGCTGGAAGAACTTGGCATTCCAACAGTCTACATGACAGCACCTCCGGGAACAGGTATTACCGAAGGGGTGGGTGTATATCGTGCCGGACATCTTTGCCTTTGCTCAGTAGATGTCTATCAGGCAAGTACAGTGGAAGAGATTGAAGCTGAAGTAGACAGGAAATGGGATTATATCATTCGTTCTCTTACCACCAATGGAGAACAATTAGAAGAACTGGCACATATTGATTTTAAAATGGATAGAATTCCACCTCGTGAAGACGGATTACTCCCAATCACAGAAGAGTTGGATATTGAGGAAAGAAAACTGGCTGAACCGGGTGCATATCTGGAAGAAATTAATGATTATTTTAATAAAGAACATATTAGTGACGGTTTACCAATTATTCCTCCTACAAAAGCCCGCTATGAGAGAATGATGGAATTTTGTCCATTTGCTGAAGATATGGTTCTTTGCAGTCCGAGTGGTCCAAGCGGGAAGGAAGTGACTGTTAAGGATGTAGCTATCGCAGCGATTATGGCAGGATGCAGACCTAACGCAATGCCGGTTTTAGTTGCCGTATTTAAGGCTTTAAATAGTCCGCTTTATAATCTGAATCAGTCTGTAACAACTTCTCACCCCGGCGGCAATATGGTTATTGTATCTGGTCCGATTGCGCAGGAAATTGGTGTCTCCGGTAAGCAAGGCTGCCAGGGTCCGGGCTATCCGGCTAATGCAACTATTGGCCGTGCAGTAAATTTAGTAGTTATGAATATCTTTCGTTCGGTTCCGGGTATCTGTGACTTGGATTGCATCGCATCCCAGGCTGAATTCACATTCTGTTTTGCGGAAGAACCTGAATTGGCACAATGGAAAATGATTAACGAAGAGCATTATGATTCTGATACTACAACAGTGTATGTATTAAAGGCGGAGCCACTTCATGATATTATTGATTTCTTGAGTCTTGACGGACATGATCTTCTGGATACCATTACACATTGCTGTACTACACTTGGTTCTAACAATGCGTATATGCCGGGTCCGCTTGTCATCTGCCTGACGCCGGACCACGGGATGATGCTTAAGAAGAGCGGATATACAAAAGAAATGATTCGAGAACATATCCATACTTATGTATACCATGAAGTTCCTATGGTACGTAACAGGGGTCTTGTTCCTGTTCGCCCGGCAAGCTTTGTGAACAGACATCCAATGCCTGTTACCCGTTCACCGAAAGATGTAGAAGTAGTTGTAGTGGGGGGACGCGGCGGACATTCAGGTGTAATCCTTCCGTGGGCTCTTCACAGTGAAGGTATCGTAGAACCAGTTGCATTACCCAATGGTAAAATGACAAAATCTATCGATGCATTCAAAATATACTGAGATAATTAGAGGGAGGCATTTATATGGCGAGAAGACAGATTGCTTATGATAAAAAATATGATGTAATTGTGTGCGGTGGCGGTACATCGGGGGTTGCGGCGGCTATCGCAGCAACTCGCGGCGGTGCTTCTGTTCTGTTGATTGAACGTGTTGGTGCTTTGGGGGGACAGCTTTGTTTCACAGGCCCTCCAGGATTTGCATTTGCTCATTTATTCAATCCATTAGATGAGCAGGATGCGGCAGGTATTATTGAAGAGATTCATTCCAGAATGCTAAAGGAAGGACATGCACTTCCGCATTTGAAGCCAGAACATAGATTAGAAGCCGGTTATACATTCTCTTATGTTGACCCGGACTGGTTCTCAATTATGATTTTTGAAATGATGGAAGAAGAGGGTGTAGATTTATTACTTCACAGCCTTGTAGTTGATGTAACAAAAGATGGCAGAAAAGTTACGGGTGTAGTTGCTGAAAATACCAATGGTACTGTTATAATAAATGCAGACGTTGTGGTTGACTGTACAGGGGAAGGTGATATTGCTGTTCGTGCCGGGGCTCCATTTGAATATGTTGATAAAGACACAGTGCAGCCTCACACTATTTCCTTTACCATGGACGGTGTTGACTGGGATGAACTTATGGAATGGATCAATGCCAATCCGGAACAACTTGTATGGTTTGAGCATACGCTGCCTCACTGGTCAGTGGAAAGAAAAGAAGAAGCTCATCAAAAAGCTTTAGAATTCTATCAAAAATGTAAAGATCCGGCACAGTTTGGTGAGATGATGGGATTCATAGACTTTCATAAAATGGGACTGGAAACAGGAGAGTGGCATGAATTTAGCGGAGTAGGATTCTTCATAACTCCAAGAGAGGGGGGGCATATCCAGGCGCATATGCAGCATTCTTCGCAGGTTCCGTTTATTCTTACAGATGATGCATGGGATTTGACAAAAGGGGAAATAGAATGCAGAAAACAAAACGCAATCGCGATTAAATTTTTCAGAAAATATATCCCGGGATTTAAGAATGCATATTTAACAAGAATGTGCCCGGAGATGCGCCTTCGGGAAGGACGCCGTATTATGGGTGATTATAAACTAACAAGGGATGACGTTGCCGTCGGTCAGAAATTTGGTGATGTGATTGGTAAGAGCCACTTTAAAGCAGGAGCTCATCATACCGTTGACAAGAATACAATTGCGCAGGTTGAGAAGGTCTGCCCCCGGGATGGAGGCTCATACGATATTCCGTATCGTTGCCTTGTGCCGCTGGATGTAGAAAACCTTTTAATAGCCGGTAAACATGTTTCAACAGATAGAGATGCGTATTTGCGCTATCTGCATCAGACCATGATTACCGGACAGGCAGCAGGTGCTGCAGCTGCCTTATGTGTTAATAATCAAGTAACGCCAAGAGAATTAGAAAAAGATGTAACAGGACTTCAGAAGATTTTAAAAGAGCAGGGTGCTATATTGGATGGGACCCATTAGCCGCTGCGGATCATAGAAAGGGTAAAGGGTGATTGCTATGGCAAGAACAAAAAAATATTTACAGTTTGGTATTATGCAGCGTATTTATCAGGGATCTGGCTGTATTTGTATGATTCCTGATATCCTTGAAACAGAAGGATGGAAGAAAGTTATGATTGTTGCGGATCCTGACTTAAATAAAACAGGTGTCATCAAACCATTCGAAAAAATGCTTAAGGAAGCAAATATTGACTATTTCATTTTTGACAATGTCCGGCCTAATCCGGAGGCAATTACTATTGATAACGAAGCAATTCCGGCATTTCATGATTTTAATGCGGACGTTATGATTGCGGTTGGGGGCGGAAGCACTATGGATACTGCAAAAGGTGTGGCCATTGTTGGCGATTCCGGTAAAAAGGTTATGGATTTTATCGGCATTTTGCCACAGGTTCCGTTAAAGCATAATACATATCCAATGATCGCAGTACCAACTACAGCCGGTACAGGAAGTGATGTTTGCAGAAATGCTGTTATTTGTGATGAGAAGGGATTTAAACTGGTGCCCTCGCATGACAGTATTCTTCCTGCATATGCAGTTTTGGATCCTGACCTACTGGCAGGGCTTCCATTCCATATTGCAGCAGCAACCGCAGTAGATGCTTTCACGCATGCGCTGGAATCTTATACTAATATGAATGCCAATGATTTTACAGAATTATTCTCCTTGCATTCCTTAGAGTTAATTGGTGATTGCATCCGGCCGTTTGTTGCCAATCCCGCAGTAGATGAATATGCAAACAAGATGAGCCTTGCATGTATGTATGCCGGATTTTCCCTTGGTATTGCAAGTATAGGTCAGGATCATGTGATAACACATCCAATGGGTGAAGAACCATTTCATATGCCGCATGGTGATGCCTGTGCAATGGCATTGCCGGCAGTTATTGAGTGGAATGGGCTTGGCTGTAAAGAGAAATACCGCAAAGCGTATAATGCTTTGACTAAGAAACATGTAGGTGAAAGTGAATTCGAAGTTAAAATGTTAATTGACTGGGTGATTGAATTGAACAGAGAGTTCCATCTGGCCTCCGATAAGTCTTTTGAAGAATGGGGATATAACGATGGAGAGGTACTTCAAATGATGTTAACGCATCCTATTTTCAAAAATAAAGATAAAACAATAAATCAGGATTGTAATTATCCAAGAGTAACGAGGATGAAAGAATTTGAACATATTATCAAACGTATTGATTATTATTCTAAAGTGACCATCGGTCAAATTCAAGAGAAGGACTTTTGACACTCGAATCCTATAAAAGCAAAACACATGCCAGACCGATATTGACAACCAAACTACCAACACTTATTTATATGCTGATATTCCGATGCGTAATTGACTTTTTTTCCTTTCAATCATATAATAAAAACAGTACAAACAAGATGAAAAAGCACATGTCCACTCATCGGTAAAACAACATAATGATTTGAAAACCAATGAATTTGCCTTGAAAGTTTTTTAAATATTTCAAGGCTTGAAGCAAATAAATGAGATGTATATATCCGACAGATTGGCACCTGGGGAGTGATTAATATGGCATGGTATCATGATCATTTGGAGGCTTATCATTCAAAGATTACGCTGCCTAAACAGTTAGAAAATAATTTGCCGCGGAACAATATAATGAGAATCATTGAATCAGCTCCATTGGATCAGATTGTCTGTATATCCGCTCCCTTTGGGTACGGCAAAACACAGGCTGTCATCCAGTGGCTGAGTAAACAGAAATTACGCTGCGCCTATTGCTGTCTGGACGACAGTGATAACCGGGCAGACTTACTTCTTGGGTGTTTAACGGCTGCCATTTTATCTGTTGTGGACGTGGATAGTCTTAGCGGCGATTTACTGGATTATCATAAATATCATAATAATTCCCGGAATTTTTTACATGATATCGCTTTGAGCGTGAGAGACAAACAGGCTGCGCTTGTAATAAAAAATATCCACTGTATCAAAGATCCCGATGCGCTGAAGTGCCTGCAAGAACTGCTGGAGCTGTTTTTGGGGTGCTGGAAATTGCTGGTTATCAGCCGTGAGCAGCTGCCGCCTGTATTCAACCATTTGATTATAACCGGCCGTATCCGCCCAATAACAGCCGAGGAGTTGTGTTTGAATTCCAATCAAACCGGTGAGTTTCTAAAACTTGGTGGTATTGAGGCCGCTCCGGCTGATATTGAACGGATCCAGCTGCAGACACAGGGATGGTTTGCCGCATTAAATGCTGTTCTGATGACTTCAAAAGAAGAACATAACCTTAATTATGGCGAATGGGCCAAAAGTATTATTGCGGATTATTTTGAGACGGAGATCTGGCGGGACCTGGATGACAATATACGTGCTTTTCTTATGAAAACCGCTATCCTCGAGATGCTGAACCCATCGGCCTGTTATGCCGTTACCGATGTCGACGATACCAAGAAGATATTGGGTCTACTGTACATACGGAGAATCTTTGTCTTTTTAAATGAAAACGGCAAATATCAATATCATCCGGCCTTCAGGGAGTTTTTACTGCATAAGTTAGAAAGCAGCAATATAGATGCGAACGATCTATATATAAAGTACGGCTGGTGGCTTGACAGTCAAAAGGAGTATGCTGCTGCTTTTGGGTGTTTTTATAAAGTAAAGTTCCTGTATGGCATTGACAAGATTCTCAAGGAATTCAACCTGGCGGTTATGCCGATTGAGGATTTTTTGGATGTGTCAGGCTGTATTACATCGCTTGACCCGGGTGAGCTGAAACAATACCCGATTATCGTCGCGAGGATGGCGCTGATCGAATATCTGACCGGGAACCTGGAGCGGATGCGGGAGCTGAAAGATATTTTTTTGACATGGTCTGAACCAGGCGTTCTACCGATTGATTCGGATGAATACGCTTACTATTACTGG
>Ga0153928_1000519_pt1 | contig 18959 bp, 16 predicted proteins | sample TSNJ012MetaG_FD_106656 | JGI IMG/M metagenome (GOLD analysis project Ga0153928, IMG submission 106656) | Attine ant fungus gardens microbial communities from New Jersey, USA - TSNJ012 MetaG | ecosystem: Host-associated > Fungi > Mycelium > Unclassified | place: USA: New Jersey, Wharton State... | reverse complement strand
GGTTTATATCCCCATATGCTCCATTACCCTTTCACAATAATCTCCTGAACTTGTTGTCCGAATAATCACTAAATCAACGTTTCCAATACCGCTTTGGCCGCCAGAATATCTTTTTTCTGCTCTTCACCGGAGATTTCCCGTTCTATCGTGATATCACCCTGATAGCCAACTTCCTTCAGTTTTTCAATAAAAACCGGGAAATTAACTTTTCCTTGACCAAGGGGCATTTCGCTGCCTAATTGCTTCCCATCGGTTGGATAGCAGCCATCTTTTCCATGAACGCCCAGAACATATTCGCCAAATACCTCCAATGCATCTACCGGATTTCCCTTTCCATACATGATCAGATTCGCCGGATCCAGATTAATTCCGACATTGTCACACCCAATATCCTGGATTATACGTCTTAAAACAACAGGGGTCTCCTGCCCGGTTTCAAAAAGGAAATTCTGTCCGTTCCCCCGGCACTTGTCAGCAAGCGCTTTCAGCACAACAACAATCTCCCGATAAATCGAATCATAAGGATTTTCCGGCAGGTATCCCACATGGGTTACCAAATCCTTAACATTAATTTTCCTGGCAAAATCCGATCCCTGCATAAGCATCTGCAAACGCTGAAAGCGAAAAGCCGCCGGAACCAGACCCAGGGTCAACTGACCATCATAGAAATCCCAGGTCTTCGGTCCCTCCCAGCCACACCAGAAGGCAGTAATATCAATTCCATGTTTCCGGACGGCTTCATTTATCGATTGCGCCGTGGCATCACACATTACATCTTTATCCCAGGTGACCAACTGTATACTTTCCATACCCATAGCACGGACTTCTGCAAACTTTTCATCTACATTCGTATTTGCAAATACTTCTACCAACACACCTATTCTCATCTTCTTTCTCCTCTACCCTTTTATAGCTCCGGCCGTAACGCCGCCAACAATATTTTTCTGCATTACAACAAAGAAAATCAAGCTGGGGATCATCGACATCACAATCCCCGGAAGAGCATGTTCCCAGTCAGATGTCTGGGCTGAAAACTGCATATATAAAGCATTTTGTAAGTTCATCGCCGCTGTATTACCCCCGACAATCAACTGGTTTGTAATAATGTCATTCCAGGTTGCTAACGCATCCAGCACAATGACCGTTGTTAAAATGGGTTTTAAAAGTGGAAATACAATCAAAAAATAGATTCGCAGTTTCCCCGCACCATCAATCTTGGCACACTCCTCCAACTCAATCGGTACATTTTTCACGAAGCCATGAATCATGTATACCGCCAAAGGCATTAACAGCCCAATTGTCACCAGAATATAACCCGTCTTCGTCCCAATCAACCCCACCTTTGACACCAGTCGGGTCAGAGTGATCATATACGATTGAAAGGGAACCATCATCGGCATAATAATTATAATAAAGCAAAGCGTACTAAACTTCGACTTGGTTCTCGCCAGTTTATATGCCGCCATTGGTGCCAGAATCACAATTCCAATTACAGACACTACGGTATACAGTAATGTATTCATGATCAGAGTCGGAAAATCAAATTTGCTCCAGGTCTCAAAATACATATCCAGATTCCAACTTTTTGGCAATGCCAGAAAATGCTGCATCATATCATTATATGGCTTAAATGAATTCAGGAAAATAATCAATAGCGGTAAAAGCCATAAAACCGAAGCGGCAAAAACAAGCACATTTGTGACTGATATCTTTCTGCGTTTCATTAGGCTTCCACCTCCTTCCCTTTAGTAACCCGCAGCTGAATTACTGTTACCACCAAAACAAAGGCTACAAATACCAGTGATTTAGCAGTTGCCAGACCGTACTTGCCATTCACGAACGCTTCCTGATAAATGTTATACGCTACCGACATGGTTGCATTTGCCGGCCCTCCCTTGGTAAATACCATGATCACATCAAACAGCTTAAAAGCAAAGGTCAATGCCGTCAACATACAGATGGAAATGGATGGCATGATCAGCGGCACAGTAATTTTCCAGATTGTCTGAAAACGGGTTGCGCCATCAATTTGTGCCGCTTCCAGCAATTCTTTCGGGATAGTGACAATTCCGGCAATATAATTGACCATGTAAAAGCCGACATTCTGCCATACAGTCATTACTACTACTACGATAAATGCCAGTTTCCCCGTTCCCAGCCAACTCCAGTCAAAGAACTCCCATCCGGTCATATCATATAACGCCCCAAAACCCGGTCCCAGGATAAACTTCCAGATCAGTCCAATTGCCGTAAGGCTGATAATATATGGCACATAATAAAATGCCCGTACCACACTCGATGACTTTTTTTCTTTTGACAGCACCAGGGCAATGATAAAAGCAATGGCATTCACAATTACAACATAGAATACCGCATATTTCAAAGTGAACTGCACACTTTTCCAAAAAAGTCCGTCATTGATGAAAATCTTAATGAAATTATCAAAGCCCACAAATGCCATATCCTTGCTCACACCATTCCAGTTAAAGAAAGAATAATAGAGGTTCATAAAGAATGGGATGTCCGTTGCAAAAAGAACAAATGCTACGGCCGGAAATACAAATATTGCAAAGATCAAAAAATCTTTTAGTTTCTTCCGTTTCAAAAGAATCCCCCTTTACCTTAAGACTCCCAGAACGCCTGCATCTGAGCAGTCACCTCTTCCGCTGTCAGGTCTCCGCTTATATATCCTTGAATCATCGGACCTACCGCATCCCCATAGCCAGTAGGTGCAATAGTATGAATCCACCCATTTGTCTTTCCTTCTGCGACGTAAGTCTTAGCATCATTTGCCAGTTTTCCCTGCACTTCTTTATCACTCTTAACCGCCGGTACTGCCCCAACGCCATCGCACATCCAGTATTGTCCCATATCCGATGTCAGGATAAATTCACAATACTCCTTGGCCAGCTCCAGGTTTTCAGAATCCTTATTCACAATATAGGTCCAGTTACAAGATGAAAGCAATGTGGTATCCTCTTTTTCATCACTTACCGGACAAGGTAAAAATCCCAGATTTGCATCCGGATTAAAAGAATCCAGTGTGGACTGACACCAGTCACCCATATGAATCATCGCCGCTTCGTTATTTGCCAACATATTCTCACTGATTTCCCAATCAACCTCAAGTGGCTTAGCTGGACCATATTTCACCGCCAAATCCAGAAAACGAAAAACATTTTTAAAATTCGGCATATTGTCAAAAGTTAATTCACCACTTTCGATCTTCTCTACCACACCTTTTGCATCCAGTGATTTGTCCATCATGAAATGGGTAACCAACTGACCCAGTACCCAGTTTTCTTTTCCCGCCAGGGCAAACGCGGTAATGCCTGCGGCATCCAGTTTTTCACATGCTGCTTCAAGTTCATCCATTGTCTGAGGTAATTCTGTAATTCCAGCTTCTGCAAATAAGTCTTTGTTGTAGATAATACCCATATTCTCATAAGTCCATGGAAGACTCATAACCTTTCCCTCGGCATCTGTACCACCGGCTAAAGCATCTTCATGGAAAGAATCAATAATCTCTTTATCTTCAGTCCAATTATATGCATATTCATAATAGCTCTGTGCCTTTGTACCGGCCTCTACGTCGAACACATCCGGAATATCACCTGAATTTACTCTTGCCTGAAGCAAAGTATCATAATCATTAGATGCATGCTGGACTTCAATTTTCACACCCGGATGTTCTTCTTCAAATTGCTGAACCATTTCTTCATATTGCTCCAGACCATATGCATGTGCATCAAATACTTTAAGCACCACCTCTTCTTTTGATTCATTATCGGAATCGCTTTTAGCGTCTTCCCCAGTTGAACCTGAACTGCTGCCGCAACCGGCTAACATCGTCCCCACCATTGTTACACACATTAATACTGCTACTGCCTTTCTCTTCATATCCTACCTCCTTGTAAAATAGATTTCTATTGTTTCTGAATGTACTGTTTTGCTGCTTCTAATTCTGACAAAGCCAAACGTACACTCTGAATACCTTCTTCTAAAGTAGCAATTACCGGCTCTCTTTTAGTCTGCAGGCACTCGATAAAATACTTGATTTCAGTATAATACGGTCCCAAATCAGACACATTGATGCCTGCTGCATAACTAACCTTCTCGAACTCGCGTGAAAGCTCTGGTGCAAAAGAACTGCCATCCGGAAGATAAACCATTAAAACAGGGTCTTTGTTTCCTTCAAAAATGATAGTTCCTTTTTCAAAACACGCTCTGAAGCGGGCCTCAAAAGGCAGTGAAGGCGAAATATCCCATAAACCTTCTGCAACAGCAAAGGTAGTTCCAAATTGATATTGTGTAACAATTTGATTCACCACCCCAGAATCGAAAGCAGTTGCTTTCACTTCAAAACTATCCGGCTCCCCCAACATATAACGTAAGAAATCTAAATCATGTATATGCAGATCCAGAATCACAGTTCCGCTTTTCGCTTCATTATGAAACCAATTTTCAAAGCCCCAATTAGCAGCTCCGCCGATTCTTGACATAACAACCGATTTCAATTCCCCATATGTTTTTTCATCATAAACCTGTTTTAAATAACGGTACTCGTCAAATATACGCACCACCTGGCCAACCATAACCTGTACACCTGTACGCTCTTTTGTTTCTAATAAAGTCCGGCATTCTTCCTGGGTCAGGCAAACCGGTTTTTCTATAAACACATTCATTCCCCGCTCCATAGCTGCTACTGCATATTCCGTATGCAGATAGCTTGGCAGGCATATATGCAGCAAATCCAGCTTCTCTTTTTGGATCAAATCCATTCCGCTCCGATACTTTTTTGCCCCCGGCCACTGTACTGCCGCTTTTTCGAGGAATTCATCCCGGGTATCTGCCAAAGCAACCACGCCGATATCCAGCTTCTCTGACAGCGCCTTTAAAGCCAGATTATGCGTGATGCCCATTCCTCCACATCCCAACAGTCCGATTTTCATACTTTATTCCCACCTTTCTTTTTATTTGTTCATTGGTCGTACTAATTGATTGAAAAATAAAATATACACTGGATTTTTTTATAATTTTGGTTTCCATATGCATATTCTTTTTTGTTAATTCATTCCTTGCCTTCTGTTATCTCAACAACACATTATTTATTATATTTCCTGCTTTTTTACTACTTTTATGTACATATTTACCATTTTTTTCTTCGACGCATCTCATTCGCTTGTATATTTGCATAATATCATTATACTATTTCATTGTCAATGGAATTTCATTAAAATTTTCGTAAATACAACTTTTTATATTGAATTAGTAAACCAGCCGAACTATTTTTATTTCGTTGTTAAAATACCTTGTTATTTGTTTTTATCTGTGCTAATCTATAATTAGTTCGTTCCATTTACTATTATATCGGGAGAAAGGGGATATCTTTTATTGAAGCTTATAAATCAACAATTAATCAAAGATACAAATTTAAAACTACTTTACTCATGTATCTATCAAAACAGAGGAATTTCCCGTGCTGCCTTGGCAAAGCAGACGAACTTAAGCAAAACCACAGTCTCCACACTAGTGGATGAGTTGATTGCCCGGGGATTTATATTGGATTCCGGGACGACACTTTCCCCTTCTACCGTAGGACGAAAGCCAAATTCACTGGAAATCCGCAGCGAAAAGTATTATGTGCCGGTGCTTCGTTGGGAAGAGAATTACATTGATGCCCACCTGACCGATATTTGTGGGATTACTATGCCGGCTGTGCGTAAGGAGGTTGGGGCATCTGACTCCTATGTTACACTTTCCCGCCAATGTATCGATGAGCTCATACCCGACCGCATATCCCGGGAACAGGTTCTGGGCATCTGCATTGTGGTTCCGGCGATGATCAATATGGAAAAAGAAGAAATCTATACAACCACCTTACAGTTCTCGCCGAATGATCAGAATATTGTTTCTGACTTAAGAACTGCTTTTTCTGATTATGCGGTGGCTGTATTCAATGATACTGCCTGTTTTGCTTATGCTGAAAAAATATTTGCCCATGTCAGTGAACAGGATTTTGCTTTTATTAATTTTGACAGGGGAATTGGTGCTACTTTATTTATTCATAATGAAATGCTGGGCTCTGCTTCCGCTTCGTATACACAATTTGGTCACAGCTCAGTGGATCCAAACGGAAAAACTTGTCTTTGCGGAAACCGGGGATGTCTGGAATTGATGATCGGTGAAGACTCTTTAAAGGATCGGCTTAATCTTCCCGGTGCCAATCCTAATTTTCGCAAAAGGGACCATATAACCTATGCCGAACTTGGACGTGCGGCACTCTATGGTGATGATATTTCCAAGCGGGTTATCTGTGACATCGCCACACAGTTTTCCCATGCTTTAAGTAATCTGATCTGCACTGTTCATCCAAAGTTAGTTGTTATCGGCGGCAAGGGGCATGACCTGGGAACTTTATTCCTGGAAGAAATTAAGAAGAACATAAAAAAAACCGGCTTTCGCCAGATGGCTGATTCTGTGGATATTCGGTTTAGCCTACTGGATTCAGGCGCTTGTTTTAACGGGGCAATGAAGTACTTCTTCGATATTCATTACCGGTTCACCCAAGATACTACCGGAACATTTTATTTAGGATAATACAAGCAAAGGGGTTGTCGGATAATATCAAAATTTCAGCCCCTCAAACACAAAATAAAAGCAATCCCAGACGAACTCATACTTAAGCGCATTTTTGACTGTCATCTGTGATTGTTTTTTATATCTTATATGTATCTATAATTTTTATTTGAGTGTAGAAATAAAAAGCCTTTCTTTTTTGCTGCGTCTCTTCTCTATCGAATCATATACCGTGTCTTTCCGGTATCCAGCAGCTCTCGGAACTGTTCAAGCAGCATATTCGGAGCCCTTAGATAAGATTCAATGGTTGCTCCTCCCCGATGGTTGGTTAAAGTCACGTTATCCAGTTCAAAAAACGGATAATCTTTTGGAAGGGGTTCCACAGGATATACATCAATAGCAGCTCCCCAGATAACTTCTGACTCTAAAGCTTCATACAGCGCCTCCATATCTACCAGCATTGCTCTGGCCGTATTGATCAGATAAGAAGATTTCTTCATCTTTTTTAATTCTTCGCTTCCTATGACCGGCGGATCACCGGAAGCAATCCTTCCATGAAGCGTTACTACATCTGCTTCTTTGAGTAACTGTTCTTTATCTGCACTGCAATACCCCATTGCTTCAATTTCTTTTATATCCACATAAGGATCATGTACCAGAATTTCTGCCCCAAATACTTTCAGCCGTTCTGCTACCAGTCGACCAATTGAGCCAAATCCTATGATTCCAATTTTACAGCTTCGAAGTTCCATGATCCGCTCCGAATTAGGGTACTGCTCTCTCCATACACCGTCAGTCAGAGCCCTGTTTGACCTGGTGATATTTCTCATTTCACACAGTATTAAACCAATGGTCATCTCTGCCACAGCATAAGCATTATGTCCCGGACAGTTAATAATCGTAATCCCTCTTGCTTTGGCTGTCGCGACATCAATATTTTCAACTCCGCCGCGGCAGGTTAAAATATATTTCAAATTTTTTGCTTTTTCTATCAGCACTCCGCTAACCGGACACAGATGGATAGCCAGCACCTCAACCTCTTCAACTGCCTCCATAATTTCATCCGTAGGTGCGAAAGCCCTAAATCCCAAAGTTTCTATTTTGCGAATTGTATCTCTTGCCTCTTTTTTCCCTTGCTCCTCTTTCCACGAAAGACTTTTATATTCTTTAAATAAACCGCAGTTATTTAAAGCTTTATCAAAATGTACTGATGGAATAAACATATCTCCGATCGCTAAACATTTCATAATCTCCTCCTCTGTTCACAACTTGCCAAGGATCTGCTGTTCAAATGCCTTTTTAAAACGTTTATATCCACTGCCATACACAACAGCTTGATCCGGGTTTGGCAAAATCCGTTCCTGCACAGAACTCTTTCTGACGAAATCTGTTTTTTCCACTGCCTTTTGGGCCAGCATCGCCGCTCCTGTTAACGCCGCTTCTTTTACCTGGCTGACCACCAATGGTTTTTTCAAAATGTCTGCATAGATCTGCAGCCAAAAACGGTTTTGGGAACCACCACCGCATACTACCAGCTCTTTTATCTCCATACCCGACGCTTCTTCCATCTGCTCCATATTATATCGTATACTATAAGCACATCCTTCTAAAAGTGCTCTGACAAAGTCAGCATATATACTCCCCAGACCAATATACAAAAAAGCACCTGTGGCTCCTGCCGCCTGCTGAGCGCCCTGAAGATAGGGCAGAAACAAAAGTCCTCCGGCACCCGGCTGTGACAGCTTCGCCGTATCACACAATTCATCGTATACAGAAGTTCCTTTACTGGCGGCTTTTTGGATTTCTGCCAGTCCAAAACAACTTTTATACCAGCGAAAAGCAGCCCCGATGGTTGCACTGTAAATCTGAAATAACCATTTCCCCTTTAGCGGATGACGATAAGTATCACTGGTCAGACAAGAAACCGAAGTTCTTGTACACATTATCAGGTTTGCTGCATTTCCAATATCCAGACAGGCTTCTCCGGGATGCTCTGCTCCCAGTGCGTAGGCCGACAAAGCACTGTCATGACCGCCGGAAATAACAGGTGTCCCCGCAGGAAGACCTAATATCCCGGCTGCCTCTTCAGTCAGCCTTCCTGCAATTTCATCCGAAGGAATGATCTCCGGCAGTTTCTCCTTGTCAAGACTAAACGCTGCACAGATTTTCTCACTGTACTTACCGTCTTCTTTATTCGTCAGCATCAGTAATTCGCCATGAGAACTATCCAGACAGATTCTCCCCGTCATCCGGTTTACCAGATAGCCGGATGCCTGCAAAAATCCTGATGTTTTTTCATAGAGATGCGGCATTTCATCTCGAAAATATAATAACTTGTTCAAAAAAGTGACTTCTTTACAGGAGGAACCCGTAATCTGAATCTGCTCTCCACAAGACATCTTTTTATAAATTTCCGGCATCTTACCTATCGCCCGCCTGTCATACCACACCCATGCTCTGCATAAGGGAACACCTTTTTTATCTACCGGAAGCAATATCGGGGTCATACAGCTTAAACCAATTCCTCCAACTTCATCCTTCGAGACCCCGGCCTCTTGGAGCACTGCCGAAATGCCATCTATGGCGATCAGCCACCAGTCCTTGGAATCTTGCTCTGCCATAATACCGTTTTGCTCCAGATAGGTAGGATAATCTCTGCGCCAGCAAGACAACAACTCCATATTTTCAGAAAACAAAGCGGTTTTTCCGCCTGTCGTTCCAATATCAATACTGAGATATTTCATAGCTTTTCCTCCCTCATTCCGAGTCAGCGATATCTTCCATATTCTTTTGCAAACTCAAATACCATTAAAACCTTTTCGATTGGAAGATGGGGTGCATAATTATGCGTAGGCCCTAATATATATCCTCCTCCGGGAGCCAAAATATCAATCGCCCGTTTTACTGCATCTTTTGCTTCTTCCATGGTTCCTTCAAACGGATGAAGAACATCCAGACCGCCATTAAACACTAGTTTATCTCCAAATTCCGCCTTGATCTCGCGAAGATCCATGCCCATACAGTTTACTTGCAAAGGATTTAAAATATCAATCCCTGCTTCTATGTAGTCCGGAATCAATTTGCGGACTGCTCCATCCGAATGATGGAATACTTTCACTCCCGGACGGCATTTACTTTTAATAAAAGAATATAGTTCTTTGTGCCGCGGCATAATTAATTCATGATAGATTTCCGGCGATACCAGCGGGCGATCCTGCATTCCCATATCATCTTCTGTTTCTACATAGTCCACCAAATCACCAACTTCATCCAGCACCGCTCCATAAAAGGCTTTCTGCGTCTTTAGTGTTTCATCCAATAAAATCTCCGCTAATTCCCGATCTGCCACCAAGTCCATCATAAACTGGATCATCCCTCTAAGGAAATTGTGAATAGATCCAAAAATCCCACACTCCAGTACTCGGTAAACACCAATAGCATATTGGTTCTCCCGGGCATATTTTAATGCCTTTTTTCTTAATCCTTTCGTCAGACTTGCATCCGGACGGGGCCAGGCGTAATTCAGCACATCTTCCACCGTCAGATCCTCTTTATCCAACGGAAGATCTAACCCCAGATTTGCCCACTCGGCGTTAGAATCATGATATTCAAACTTACTCCCCCAGCGACTCACAAAAATCCCATGATTCATTTGAGCCTCCAGCATTTCTTCTGAACTGCTCAAAGGATAAAGCGTTCTCGTATCAATTTCCAGATATTTATAAAGTTCTTCACAGAAAGGCACATATTTAAAACCGGCAGGATAAAATTCTATCTTATCCTGTGAAATTCCATAAAAATCCATGGCAGTGCGCATTGTGGATTCGTACATTTTATTAGCGGTTCCCCCCAGCGCAATGGGAACTCTGTCTGGTTCCTGATGATTACAAGCCATTAAAAATCGTTCCTTGGATGTCATAATAGTCTTCTCCTTTCAGACAGCTGCTGCTTTCTTACCTTTTCTTTCTCTTTCCCGCCATTTGCATAGCAATTGCCAGAATCATTACAATGCCCTGGGTAACATATTCATGCCAGTATTTTAACCCGATCAAACTAAATCCATTCGATAATTCCTGCAAAAAGAGGCAGGCTACAATCGTTCCCCACATATTAGGAACGCCATCCTTCAGAAAGATGGAGCCCAGATAAACCGCGATAATGGCCGGAAACAGATATCCGCTCCCCACATTGCAAGTAGATGAGGCAAATTTGGATGCAATAACAATTCCTGCTACCGCTGCTAACAATCCCATGATCACAAAGCTCAAAGCTTTGATATTATCAGCATTTATACCCACATGATCTGCCGCCCTGGCATTTCCTCCTACTGCATAAAAGTAACGGCCCAGTACAGTCTTATCCAAAACAATCAGACAGATAACAAAGATAACAATTAGAATCACCACCGGAAAAGGGATAAATCCCAAAACAACCGCCCGTCCCGGAACTGCAAACAGCGTTGAAAACTTGGATGTCCATACCGTTCCTCCACTGGCAATCCAGGCTACAATTCCACCCACTAAAATCTGCGATCCTATCGTCCCCAGCATCGATGGAATCCGAAGCTTCACTACAATAAACGCATTGAAAGTTCCAATCAGCAGACCGAGAACCAACACAATTACCCATGAAACAACAGCATTATAACCTTTAATTGCAAAGGTCAGACATAAAACCGCTGACATGCTGGCAATACTGGAAAACGACAAATCCATCTCACCTGCTACGATTACAAATGTTGCCCCAATAGCCATGATACTCATAATGGCCGTTTGATTTAAGATATTCATTAAGTTCGTACTCTTTAAAAAGGTAGGGCTCATGCTCGCAAAAACAATCCCCAGCACCACTATAATAATAGGAAGTATCCATTTTCTTAAAGTATCCAATACTTTATTATGCTTCATAGTACCATCTCCAATATTCGTTCATTTTCAAATTCCTCTCGCTTCAGTTCCCCTTTAAATAAACCTTCTTTTATAATATACAAACGATCACATATACCTGTTAATTCAGGCAGTTCACTGGATACTACCAAAATACCTTTCCCTTTTGCTGCCAGATTTCGGATCAATACATAAATATCATACTTCACACCCACGTCAATCCCATGGGTTGGTTCATCCATCAGCAACAGTTCCAGATTATCCCGATAGATCCAGCGTCCCAGCACTAGTTTTTGCTGATTTCCTCCGCTAAGTTCTTCAATATCCTGATCATCTCTTGCATATTTCACCCGCAGGTCTTCTCTGGATGTGATATTTTTAAACAGTTCCTTTTCTTTTTTCTTACTGATCATTCCTAACCGGTTGCTGATTTTATCTAAATATCCAATCGAAACATTCTCACAAATCGTATAAAAATCCCGAAAAATACTTAAATGACGCCTGTCTTCCGGAATCAGCAACACCCCTCTTTTTACCATATCTCCCGATTCTTTTTTATTTGGACATTTTTTTCCATTCAGAATTACTTTTCCTTCTTTAATCTTCCGCAACCCATAAACAGACTCCAGAATTTCTGTTCTGCCAGACCCCAGTAACCCATAAATCCCCACAACCTCTCCCTGGTGTACATCCAGATTGATATTGCAAATCCGTTCCTGTTCATCTGTTAAACTCTGAATTTCCAGAACTTTTTCTTTTTTCGCTGTATTGACCACAGTCGGAAACTGACTGGATACCTCTTTGCCGATCATCATCCGCGCTACTTCCATCCTGTTAACTGTTCCATTTTTTACTGTATCTACTAACCGCCCATTTCTAAGAATGGTAATTGTATCCGAAATTTCAAATACTTCATCCAATTTATGTGTGATGATCATAATAGCGACCCCACTTTCTTTCAGCTTCCGCATCACACCAAATAATATTGCCACTTCTGCACTTCCCAATGAGGCCGTGGGTTCATCCAAAATAAGCAGTTTGGGATCATGGGCCACTGCCCGGATAATCTCAATCATTTGCTGCTCGGCAACGCTTAGTTCCTCTATCGGAACATTCAGAGGTACATCTGCTCCGATGTCCCGGCAAATGGCTGCTGTTCGTTCATGCATTTTCTTTTCATCAATAAAATACTTTCTTTTACGGTCCTCCAAACCAAGACAGATACTCTGGGTACCGGTCAGATATGCAATCAGATTCCGTTCCTGATAGACCATGCGGATCCCCAATGCCAAAGCATCTTTCGGATGGCGGAATTCTACCTTCTTCCCCTCAAAGAAAATTTCTCCTTTTGTAGGGGGCAAAAGCCCGGTGATCATATTGCAGAGCGTGGACTTTCCTGCGCCGTTTTCTCCCATGATCGCCCGGATTTCTCCTCTTTCAATTGTTAGATTCACATCTTCATTTGCTACTACTCCAGGGAACTGTTTTGTCAGTCCTTTAATCTCCAATGCAACTGCCTGGCTCATTGTCCCTACCTCCTTACAGGGCAAGGGGGCACCGTACTGATCTACCGTACGATGGCCCCCTGCTGGTTTCTCACCGTTAATTTCCTTCTGCTTCTTCAGCAGAACCCGGATCTTGCGCATAATCAGAAATCGTATAGATTGCCCCCTGGTTATACCATGCATCCTGATCTTCCGGATTATAGTATTCGAACAGCGTATGTACATTTGCTCCCACATCCGGCACATTGTTCTTATCAATCATAATCGTCATGCTGTCTGTGGAATAATCTCCTGATTTTGGAATAATACAGTCTGCGTCGCCTCTTTTCTTACCTTCTACCTGAAGCTGATAGATTCCTTCAAAGCATTGATGAACCTGATACTCAAATGGTTCCGCCAGCGAGGCTACAAATGGAATTTCTCCAGAACGCAGATAAGCCCATGCCTGATTCCCACCGTCCATTCCAACAGTGAACATGTCATCTGACGTATAGCCTGCTGCTGCCATAGCCTGCGCAATAACAATTCCGCCGCCATCCCAGCATGCCCATACAAAATCCAGGTCGCTTCCGTATTTGGTCAGCCAGTTTTCTGTTACACTGTACATTTCATCGGTAAAACCTTCCTGGGTCACTTCATGCTGCTCTATCGTTTCTATATTATAAGTCTTGCTTTTTGCCATAGAAATGGCAACTTCATCTCTCCTGATTCCACGCGTCATCCAAAGAGTCTGAAAGCCCATCGCCTTCGCTTCACCACCCAGGCGATCCATCACATAAGCCATAACTTTGGCTCCTATTACTGAGTTATTGGAATTTACATTCATTAAAATTCCATCTGATAAATCTGTTCCAATGCAGTAAACACCGATACCCTTTTGATTGGCTTCAACACAAAGATCTGCAATAGGCGGAATATCAAGATAAGAAATAACAATCGCATCCGGTTCCTGCGCCATCATATTCTGAAATGCCTGCCTCGTGGGATCTGCTTCATAATTTCCAGATACATTCGTTTCAGAAATCAGTTCCCAGCCTCTCATCTCACACTCATTTTGCACCTGCTGCCAATGACGCTGAGATGAATCGTTAGCCAGACTGTCCAAAAGATATGCGATCTTTAGTTTTCCATCAGACTTAACGATTAAGTCCTCAGAAGTACCGGCACCACTGTCGGTTTTACTATCTACGGCCGATTCTGCTGCTTCTCCTTCGGTACTGCTTGCACTCTCCTGAGTTTCTTGAGGCTCAGCCGTATCCGAGTTTTGGGGTACGGAGCACCCCGCCGCAGACAGTACCATACCAACCACAACTATCGCTCCAATTAACTTGTTACACCAACTCACCTTCATCATGTAAATTACCCTCCTTCTTTTTTATAGTGTCTCTTGTTTTACTTTATGTTCTTTTTTGTTTGTTCTTTTGTTTTTTCTTTTTTGTTTGTAAATGTTCGTTATAATTATTGTTTTATCACATTACCTTAAATATGTCAATATTATATCACTATTTAATTCATTTTAGTTTATATTAACAATTATTTCTCATGAATTTTATGAATTTTTACACTAAATGTTTGTTTTATTTTTTATTTCGAACATTGTTGTTTTTTTTTTATTTATTTGCTATAATGATATGTAACAAATACAAACACTTTTATTTTTTGATACATAAAAATACCTAGTAACACATAAAAACAGAAGGAAGTAGCACTATGTTAAAAGAAACCAGACACGAAAAAATTTTGCTTCTTTTAAGAGAACAAGGCAGCATACAAGTCAGTAACCTCTGCTCTGATTTACAGGTAACACCTATGACTATCCGCAGAGATTTAAACGAACTGGAGAAAGAAGGAAAGCTTCTGCGCACTCACGGAGGAGCACTTTTGACCAATCCCGAAGGAAATCAGACCACTTCTTTCTTTCTTCGCTCTCATGTTCATATGGAACAAAAAAACCGTATTGCCCAAGCCGCTGCCTATGAAATCAAAGCCGGTCAGAAACTATTTCTGGGTTCCGGTACCACCGTTTATACATTGTCCCGGCGAGTCCATACGATTCCTAACCTTACGGTAGTGACGGATTCGATTCCGCTTGCCAACGAACTGAGCCCTCTTCCTAACATTCACTCTGTAATGATCGGCGGAGAACTGGACAGTACCACGCTTTCCAGTACTGGGAATATGGCTGAAAACATGCTGGTACATTTTAAATTTGACGCTGCTTACGTGAGTATTACCGCTATTGATTTTGATGGACAGATGTATTTGAACAGCATCACTGAATTCGGAATTATGCAAGTTATTTTTTCCATTGTAGATAAAGTATATCTTTTAGTAGACTCCAGCAAAATCGGACGTCAAGACTTTGTTTGTATCGGCAAAATCATTCCAGGTTATACCATCATCACAGATGCAATTCCACATGAATATAAAAAAAACTACGAAGAGATGGACGCACGGACGATCATAGCAGATTAATATTTTATCATCGAAATGACACGTACCAGCGCCAAAACCACTGCTTTAATAAAGTTTAAGGGACTGTCGGTTAATACCGGATTTTGACCCTTTCGATACAAAATAAGAACACCCCCGTAGGAATCGGCGTTTTATAAACGTGGGATTTCCCAATGGGGTGTTCTTTTCTGGTTTCTCTTCCAACCATATTTATTTCTGTGCACAACAAAAAAACGTCTCCTGTTTTAGGCTATCTATTTCCCGACAACCACTTTACTTTCACGCCTTGACCGCCCACCGCATCTTCGCCGAATGAGCACGGCTGTTTATCAGACACTCCTCTGCTGAAGGGCGAATAACGTCGGTTGCAATTTCTTCATACATTCCTTGGTTATGCAATTGCTTAAAGGATTTTTTTACAATCCTGTCTTCTCCGGAATGGAAAGTCAGAATCGCTGCCCGGCCACCTGATTCCATAACCGAAGGAAGTTTTTCTAAAAATTGATACAGTACCTCGAATTCATTATTAACATCAATACGCAATGCCTGAAATGTTCTCTGACAGGACTTTTTAATAGCTTCTTTTCGTTCGTCAGCCGGTACAACATTTAAAGCATCGGCAATAACTTGTTGAAGCTTTGTTGTTGTGGAGATATTCTTACTTTTCCTGATTTCAGAAACGACTGCTTTTGAAATTTCTTTAGCATAAGGTTCATCTGCATTTTCTATCAGCATTCCCTGCAGTTCTTCCTGCGAAATACTGCTTAAACGCTCTGCCGCAGAAATCCCTTTTTCCGAATTCAATCTCAGGTCCAGCGGACCCTCTGTTTTATAGGAAAAACCGCGCTCCGGATTATCAATCTGCATGGAAGAAACGCCCAAATCTGCCAACACAAAGTCGAACAAACCCGCTTCACCGGTAATCTGATCTACATCAGCAAAATTCAATTGTCTGACTGTTAGTATATCCGCCCCATATCCCAATCCTTCCAGTCGCTTTTTGGTCTTAGCAGATTCTACCGGATCCACATCAAGTCCATATATATGTCCCTGATGTTCTAGGCATTTCAGCATTTCTAAAGTATGCCCGCCATATCCCAAGGTGGCATCCAAACCGGTTTGACCCGGTTTGATCTGCAGAAATTCCAGTATTTCTTTAACACAGATAGAAATGTGCATGCCAGCAGGGGTACTCCCTTTTTTAATTACATGTTCTATCGTCTCCGGGTATTTCCCCGGTTGGTGTTCTTTATACTTTTCTTTATAACTTTTTGGATGCGTTCCCTGATAGCGAACGCGTCGTTTGTGTTTTTGTTCTTGATTATCCATTTCTTCCCTCATCATCCTAACCATTTTGCCATTAGATGCCCATGTTACAAAAAATGTACTGACAACCACCACATGAAACTAAACTTTCCATCTGCTCACCCGTAACTTCCTCATTTCAGCAGGAGGTTAAATTAACATCACCATTGTTCCTCCAACAATAAAAGCTAATCCAACCAATGCCTTGGGGGATAACTTTTCTTTAAATGCTATGTATGAAAATACAATGGTAACAACTATACTCAGTTTATCAACAGCTACCACCACACTGACCGGACCATCTTGAAGCGCCCTATAATAGCACAGCCAGGATGCCCCCGTTGCCAGACCCGAAAGACAGACAAACCCAAGTTCACGCCGGGATATCTGTCGAATCGTATGCTGCTTGCCAGTAGCAAATACAATCCCCCATGCCATAATTAACACTACGCCAGTGCGGATTGCAGTCCCTAGATTTGATTCCACGCCGCTGATTCCAACCTTACCCAGAATAGCTGTAAGACTGGCAAAAACAGCAGAAAGAGCAGCATAGACCAGCCATCCTTTGCCCTTTTCCCTTGGATGATCAGAAGTCGCTTGTTTCTGAATCATCAGGTAAGTTCCTACCGCAATTGCCGCTACACCAACTGCTTTTAACAACGTGATTTCCTCTCCCAGAATAATCACCGCCACCAGAATAGTCAGTATAGTACTCGATTTATCAATCGGGACCACTTTATTAATGTCTCCCAATTGCAGTGCTTTAAAATAGCACAGCCAGGATGCTCCTGTCGCAACTCCTGAAAGAACCAAGAAAAGCCATGTTTTTGCATCAACATCAGCAAGTGTAGACTGTGATCCTACAACAAACACCATAATACATGAAAAAACCAGTACAATACCTGTGCGAATGGCTGTTGCTGTAGTTGAATCTGCTGTTTTAATCCCGCATTTCGCAAGTATCGATGTAATACCGGCAAAAAAAGCTGAGCCAATTGCAAATCCAAGCCATATAACATTCTCCATATCATTCCCTCACTATTCTTTACTCATGACTAAAGGTCACAAGAATGCGGAGCCACTCGATTCAAATGGTGCAGCTATATGCTGATAAAAAACCGCCATGGAAAATCCTTTGCTTCTTCCGCATAATCAATACCGATTCTTGATGATATTCCTACCTCAAACGTAGGATTTTCAATACCTTCCACATAATCTGTAATAAAAAATTCCTGTCCGCAAAGATCCATATTATTCTGCTCTCGGGTAATACCCATTGCCTTACAGAGCTTTCCTGGCCCATTTGAAAAATTTTTTAGCTGGTATTTGCTTAATGCTTCCAATTCTTCTCCATAGCGAAAAATAGCTGCTTCCTCAAGTCCTTTGACAAACTCCACACCCCGAAGGAGCACTGCTGCGGCTTCATCTTTGGGCTCTGTCACCACATTCATGCAATGATACATCCCATACACCAAATACACATAAGAGGTACCACCTTGTTCATATAGTGTTTTTGTCCTTGGTGTCATCTTTTTGCCGTAAGCATGGCACGCTTTGTCAGATGCCCCAATATAGGCTTCTGTCTCCGTAATCCTGCCAATCAAGTAAGTCCCATCGCTCTTCCGAACTAAATATTTTCCCAATAAATCTCTCGCTATCATTAAGGTATCCCTTAAGTAAAATTCTCCATTTAAAGGTTTCATGATCTTCTCCCGGTATCTCAGATTATTAAACCAATTATAGCATCTGCTGTAAAAAACGAACAGACTGTTTAATCATGAGTGAATTTTAGCAAACTTACAATTGAAATACAAGCTGTTTTCTAATTGAATTGAAATGCAAGCTGTTTCCTGGTTACTGTTTACTCCGTGACCAGTAAATATTACCCTGATTTTGCATGGATATCAATTATTCTAATGTTTGATAGAATAGTAGTTCGCAGGGCAGACGCGCAGAGGAGCATGGATACTAAACTTATAAACTAACAAAACCCAGCCGCTGTGTGCTGGCAGAGGTGCGGTGCTGTTTGCAAAACCATAGCATGAGCTGCTAAAGATACTGGCCCAGATGGAACCGGAATTTGCGGGCAAAAGCTGCTTCCCAAGCTAGCTTTTGTATCCACCTGAGATGCGTTTCCATCAGGAAACGGATCGAATGTGGATAGTCCCGTAAATTCCGGCTCCATCTGGGCCAGTATCTTTCAGCGAAATGCTCTGGTTTTGCAAACAGC
>Ga0153928_1000512_pt1 | contig 19096 bp, 14 predicted proteins | sample TSNJ012MetaG_FD_106656 | JGI IMG/M metagenome (GOLD analysis project Ga0153928, IMG submission 106656) | Attine ant fungus gardens microbial communities from New Jersey, USA - TSNJ012 MetaG | ecosystem: Host-associated > Fungi > Mycelium > Unclassified | place: USA: New Jersey, Wharton State... | reverse complement strand
GCGAAGGAGATGCCGGCGTAACCATTGTAGTATTTAAGTAGGGAGGCAGAACAAATGGCTGAAAAGCAAAGAATTTTAATTGTAGACGATGATGAGAATATTGCGGAATTGATTTCCCTCTATCTGATGAAAGAATGCTACGAAACCCAGATTGTCCATGACGGCGAGGTGGCACTGCGCGTATTTCCGGAGTTTAAACCTAACCTGATACTGCTGGATCTGATGCTGCCCGGTATTGACGGCTATCAGGTCTGCCGGGAACTGCGGGCAGCTTCCCAGGTGCCGATTATTATGCTTTCAGCCAAAGGCGAGATCTTCGATAAGGTGCTGGGACTGGAACTGGGGGCCGATGACTATATGATCAAACCCTTTGATTCCAAGGAACTGGTCGCCCGGGTAAAAGCCGTGCTCCGCCGCTACCAGACGGTACCGGCACCGGTTGCTGCCGCCACCGACCAGAAAGGCGACTATGTGGAATATCCTGATTTGATCGTCAATCTGACCAATTACTCTGTGCTCTACAAAGGCCACTCAGTGGAAATGCCGCCCAAGGAGCTGGAGCTTTTATATTTCCTGTCCTCCTCGCCCAATCAGGTTTTTACCCGCGAACAGCTGCTGGATCATATCTGGGGGTATGAATATATCGGCGATACCCGGACCGTAGACGTACATATCAAGCGGCTGCGGGAAAAGATCAAAGATCATGCCAGCTGGGCACTGGCTACGGTTTGGGGGATTGGGTATAAGTTTGAGGTGAAGCGGTAAGATAACAGGATAACACAAGTGCCGCAGAGACAGGAGGCCATCACCTCACCGCTCTCTGCGGCACACGTTTTTATCGCTTATGAAACACTGCTCCCCAAAACCAGATCTTCCGCGATCTGCTGCAGCTTCTGCGCCTCCGCTTCCGCTACTTCACCGTAAAACGGAATTCCTACCGGTGTTTCCTGAAATAATACGGCATAGGCAGTACAAGCTGCCAGATAGGTTCCGGCCAGGGTAGCATGCTGTCCGTCATCACCCCACAGCTCAATCTCCGGCGCCTCTTCCATGGCCGCTGTAAAAGCAATACCGCCGGGAATTAACGGGGCATTCAGGTCACCGGCAATGGAATAGTATCCCTCTGCAATCATATCCTGCACTTTTTCGTGTGAGTAAAATGCCGCACCATCCTTTGGTGCCCAGGTCATCAGCAATACTGTCTGGCCGCCGGCTCCCTTGATTAAAGCATCCAGTTTACGGGCCGGCTCTTTCATCTCCTTGTCCGCATTGATTGCACCTTTGGTGTTCTCCTGCAAAACAACAAAATCCCACGATTCATTTTTCAAGGCTTCCGTCAGCACAGACCCCATCGTATCCGTTGGATCAGCAAACATTTTCAGATAATAGGAGCCTTCGGAGCATTCATATACTTCTATCGTATGTCCGGCAGCTTCTGCCAGACCATGGAATAGTCCCGGTAAATCATTTACATAAGTATGACTGTTGCCGACAAATATCATTCGGCCTCCATCCTGCAGCAATGGATCTGGTTTTTTTAATCCGGGAGTTTCGGGGGAGGCTGTAGTTTTCGGGGTTTTGGCAGATTCCTGCTGCGTCTGCGTTGTAGTCCCACCACTGCTGCCAGCCTGACTGCTGGCAGAACACCCAGTCAAATTCATACAAAGGACTACTGCTGTTAAAATTCCTAAACCCATTGTTTTTAAGTTTCTTTTCATTTTCGGCCTCCTTTTTCGGTCACTGTAAGAGTATTTTCATTTCTATTATAACTCATTATGCAAATATATGCATCACTCTAAATATATTCGTGTGATAGTTCAGATATGCCAGTGAGATTGAAAGACTCGCTCTACGCATCGTTGTCCGGATAAGCTGCCAGCAGCGCATCGGTTATCAAAGGAACAAAATCATCAAAGACCGGATATTGCTCCCGGGAATCGGAATATTGCAGGACCGCCTCGTAGGCCGTATCAATATAGATAAATCCTTTGTCACGTTCATATTGAAGAAGGGTTTCCGGGTCAATTTCCGTATTTGTTTTCATAATATCAATTACCGCGGCCCTTAGTACAAGCTCCTCATATGCACTGGACCAGTTTCCATAGGCATTTTGGCTCATGTCATCATACACGGCTTCCATCAAATAATCGCTGCGCTTTACCTCCGCCACCATTGTGGGATTATCCTTCTCATTGACCGGAACAAAGGAATGCCCGAACTCATGAATAACCAGATTTGCAATATCGTCACTGTCACCAAAAAAAAGCGTGTCGTCCTCCGCCAGATAAGGACCCTGGATCGAGTATATGTGCATCCCGTCAGCAAAGTCCAAACTGGGGCCAAAGCCGCCCGGATGAAAGACTGCAACCAAAATAATGTTGTACCCCGCCATTTCTTTGCCGTAATAAGTCTCCATGACATTAATCATATTCCACTGGGGGAAATTTTCGGCATATGTATTGATCATCCGATTATAAAAATCATAATGCAACTCGTAAAATTCCCCAAAGTTAGTATCAATGTAGAACTGTTCCATGATATCCCGGAATTCTACCATGATATTGCCCTTGAGAGTATCTTGCAGACGGTTGCGCTGGTAGTCGGAGCCTTCAAATTCCGGCCGGATAGAGAAATTTTCACTCAAGTACAGGCAGGCGGTAGGGGGAATGTCAAAAGCAAATCCCTGTGTCATAGCATCATTAAAAAACATGACCGCTTCGTGACCTTCATATTCTCTGAAAGCCGCTTCCAAATCATCGTGGTATGATGTTTTTTCCCTGGTTAGCAGCCCATACTCTTCATCATAATCACTCAGATACTGAATGACCGACAGCATTTCAATCATCGGGTCCACACTTATGGTAACCCCGCTGATTGTTTTTGAGATGACCGGGGGCAGAGTGGCTTTAGGTCTGAAATCAGCGGCGGAATCCTTTGGCGAAACAGAGGATGTATCACTTGAGCCGCAGCTGCTTAGCACCAGCATTGCAATCATTGTAAGGGTGAAAAACTTGTATTTCATAGTATTTATTTTCCTTTCTTTTTACAGCCAGGATTATCCGGCTCTGAATCATATTCGCGGCAATTATGCCATACTAACTCGTTATCCGCACAAACACCTCATTAACCCCTTCATAAAACCCCACCGTAAACACCGTCTTTTCAAAAGCCATCCCCTCTGTCGCAAACTTCTTATACTGCGTCGCCGCCTCTATCAAAGGATTATTCTCTGTAATATCCCCCAAATCGGTGATTTCCAGCTGCGCCATCCATGCCTTAGCCAGCTTGTCCGCATCAAAATCCGCCAGCTGCTCCGCCCGCAAGGCAAAGCCATATATTTTCCCGGTCTCCGCATCCACATATGCTTCCATCAAAGCAAACGTCGAACCGGCGGGCGGCAGGTTGGTGTCATATTCAATATGCCATACGGATACATTTTTCTGTGGTTCCAGTATATCGACGGCTGAATAGAGGGTCTGCCGGCAGGAGTTCATCACCTGAAAATCATCAATCCCCAGCCCCTCCTTCACAATGGCAGCAAGCTCCGAATTACAGATCCTCATGGCACTTGCCCCATCCATTTCCGACTGTGCCAGTCCTCTTACGTTCTCCACATAAGCATAAGATGCCGCCGTATCTTCCCGGTTTGTCCGGATTGCTTTTTCCCGCAGAGAAGCAGCATAGTCACTTTGCAGGATATTGCGGTTATCCAGTGCCATCGAAAGGATGTAGAGCCGCTCCGGCGTTGTCAGTGAATAACGGAAGCTCTCCGGGGAGTTATTGCCTTCTTCCTTTTGCACAATATCAAGAAGGGAGCGGTCGAACACCTGGGATAATTTCGTCGGCAGAAAGATGGAAAGCAGGATCACGGCGGCAACCAGAATCATCACGGCAGCATATTTCAGAAACAGAACTCGTTTGGATTTACGCAAGCAGATCACCACCTTTCTTGTTGTTATGAAACTCTGCCATATCAAGGGCAAGACTCACACTGGTTCCCTGTCCCACAGCACTTTCAACCGCCAGCTCCGCACCGTGCAGATGAGCAATCTCCGCACATAAGGTCAGGCCCAGCCCGGCGCCGTGACGGCTGCGGGAGCGGGATTTGTCCACCATATAGAATGCTTCGGTAATTTTGTTCAGATTCTCCGGCGAGATACCACAGCCATGGTCGCTCACCGTGAACACATACTTGCGCCCTCTTATTTCACCCGTAATATCAATTTCCGCATAAGCTTCCGATGCCTTAATCCCATTGTCCACCAGATTGATCAACAACGTCTTGATCAGGATAGCGTCACCGACAATCTGGCAGTCGTCATAATCCAGCGACAGATAAAGATCCGGCCGGGAAAATGTATCCTGAATGTATTCAAAGATCGCGGCTGCCCGGAATGTCGTCACCGGCTTCTCCGCCCGTTTCAGAACAATAATATCCAGCAGGTTGAAGGATAACTTCTCCAGCCGCCGTCCTTCCTGGTAAATGTAGTTCGCCGACAGAAGCTGCTTCTCCTCATCCATCTTCTGCGACCGCAGCATATCTGCATATCCGATGATCGCCGTCAGCGGTGTCTTTAATTCATGGGCAAAGGCAGCGACGAATTCCTCCTGAACCCGGGCGGCTTCCTGCAGCTCCTCCACATTTTTCTCAAGGGCGGCCGCCATCCGGTTGAAATTCACAGTCAGTTGCCCCAGTTCATCATTGCTGATCTTCCGGGCACGATAACTATAATTGCCCCGGGCCATATTTCTGGTTGCCCGGGAAAGCAGCATGACCGGCCGCGTCAGCCAGCGGGAAAGCAGGAAGATAATCACACTCTCACATAACAGCACCAGGATACAGACCTGCCGATAAACCGAAAAACCCGCCTCCCGCTCCGCAAACACATGGGTGATATCACTCAATGTTTCCAGATAAAGCTCACGGTCACTCACCCTGACTTGAATCGCCGTCTGAATATAATAATTGCCATCCACCTCAGTAATCCGGTACGTCTGTTCCCCACTGGTCGTATCCTGTAAAATCACATGGTCCGCACAGAACCCTTCACTGGTGTAAAGGACGGTCATATCCTCGCCGCTGATCCGGATATAACGGCTTTGCCCGCCGGTATCCAGATTCGCTCCCAGCTGGGTGACGATCTGATCCTGCAAATGATCATATTTCGAAGGAATATTCAGGGCCGCTGTCTCCAAAGCAAAACAGATAATGCCATGTTCATTCAGGGCCTGCTTGGATTCCCTTGACAAAGCTGATTGAAAAAACGAATTTACTATATAATAGCCGCCAAATGCCAGCGTTACCGCCACGATGGAAATGGTATATATAAATAGCTTCCAGGCAAATTTCATAATGGTACCTCCAGCCGGTATCCGATCTTATATACGGTTACAAGACAATGGTCCCAGCCCAGTTTCCTGCGCAGGCGCTGGACATGCAGATCCACCGTCCGGCTGTCGCCGTCAAACTCCCCTTCCCACACCCTTTCATACAAGGTTTCCCGGGACAGGGCAATATTCTTATTGCGGACAAATAAGCTCAGCAAACCAAACTCCTTTGCCGTCAAAGCCAGACTGCGTCCATTTTTATAAGCGGTATGGGCATCAAAATTAATGCTTACGCCTTCAACCTCCGCCCCGCTCTCCGCCTTATGATAGCGCCGCATGACCGTCTCCACCCGGGCCAGCAGCTCCACCATATCAAACGGTTTGACAATATAGTCGTCGGCTCCCAGGCGCAGCCCCTTCACCCGGTCACGCACCTCATGCCGGGCCGTGATAAAGATCACCGGCATCCCGGTGGGGCGGATATACTCCATCAGCTCATAACCGTTCACACCAGGCAGCATGATATCCAGCAGGATCAGGTCAAACCGCTTCCCTTCGATCAGATCAGCGGCTTCGATCCCGTCCCCGGCGGTGGTACAGGAATACCCGGCAGCACTCAGCTGAATGTCAATCAAATCACGTATCGGTTTCTCATCTTCGACAATTAATATTTTTATCATTCTGTTCACCATCCCCAATATTTCCGTGCTGCCTGCACAATGTCATCCATAACCTCTGTTCCCGTCAGCTCCGGCAAAAACACCTCATGGAAATCCTGGTCCTCAAAAAAGTACCCGTCCCGCTGATAATAGATGGAAAAATCTATGGCATCATAGGTTTTATTATTTTCATCAAATGATTTATAGTTTGCCAATATTGACAGATCCGCCCAGCCGTCGCCATCCACATCCTTAAAAGATATGCCGGACATCCAGCCAAAGTTGTCATAATCCCGCATCCCCTGGAAGTTCCAGACGATCTGCCCGTCACTGTTCACCAGGTAAAGAATAAAAATATATTGGACGCTCATCCGATACTCCCCCGGAATCACCCTGACGGTGCCGAACTTTTCAAACTCCGCATTGAAAATCTGGTCCTTAAGCAGCACAAACCCACCGTCTGTCAGCTCATCCAACGTTGTCGCACGATATAAAAACTCTGTCGACTGCCCGTCATGAGCAAACGCCGCCATCATTTCAATATCTTTATTCATGCTGAACCGGTTGATATTGTCACTGACCCGCCAGTCACGGTAAAAGGTGTCCTGACCCTGGTACACAATGTCACCGATTTTAAACTTCTTGCCGTCATGCAAACAACGGCTAAGGAGCAATAAATCCGGCAGACCGTCTTCATTGATATCGCGCACGGATATGGCGATAATATCCGTATTCGGCTGGTACAGGGAGTCTGCGAGAAAATAATTGCATTCCAGATTCTCGGTCTTATACAGCACATTCCCCTCCCCATCGGCAAAGAACAGCGCCACTCTGCCAAATGACCGGTTGATCATCGGATAGACCGTACACTCGCCGTTGAAACCGGCAGTTTCAAAACCGGCAATGATATGGTTTGTCCCGGCGATTTCATATCCGGCAGCTTCAGCCTCGGCAAGCGTGCTGACAGCGGCAAAATCAGCAAAATATTGCTCATAGCCAGAGGCGGCGGTTGGGGATATCCGGATCAGCATTATGATCAGACATAACCATATAAAAAGATATCGTTTCTTCATTTTTAAATTCCTCATTATGTATGGATACAGAAAGTATATCACACGGCAGACTGCGTCCGCAACCTAACCGCGTTGATTTTACACTTTAAAATCCTCTCAACCAGTGGTATAATTGGTTATGCCTTTTGTTGAAAGTTTATCGGGCGCTGCGCAAGGACGTGGTTATGGCAATTTTAATGTTATGAGAGGGGTATTGCTTTTATGAGATTGAATTTTCAAAGCAGTTATAATTTTGAGATACTTTCGTTTTTGAACATTTTAACATCGGATGATTTTTATGTACATTACAACAAGGACTCATATGACAAATTCTATCCTTTGCTGAGCAGCAGTGCTAAGGAAAAAATAAATCTATTAGTGACAGGAATGCAGCGAACAAACATTGCCTTCCTGTTCAATTTACTGTTAGCGAACATTCCCGAACATGATAACAACAGCGTTGCGGATTCCTATGCGAAAAATGATATCGTAGATGAAATTGTTTCTTATATGAAGCAACTGCCGTATATTCCATCCGATGTTTTTTTGAGCATTGAGGTATTCTTGAATGCCTGCGTTGGCATTGTTTCGGAGTTGGAGACTTTAGGCTTAAACGAATATTGGCGGTTACAAATTAAACCTTCCGTCGAATTAAAATGCAAGGAGTATCAGGAGTTTATCGGAGCGTACGATTTTGGGAATTTGTTTACACAGTACAAACCATTGCCTTCTGATGAGATGCAAATCTATATTTGCAGATTTCATCGCCCACACGGTACAAAATTATCTCTTTCCGGAAACGCCATGATTCTATCCGATAATTTTTCCAAAGAATCCTTATTGATGTTAGTCACACATGAAATGTTTCATTCTCCATATGATAGCATGAAAGCTTCGGAATCATTAAAAATACTGTCGGGAAAACCGTGGGTGATTAAAGCTTTTAACAATCAGAACGAGAATTGCCGATATGCTCAAATGGATTACTTCATTGAGGAAAATATTGTGGAGGCTTTGGGAGTTTATATTGCTTACTCCCTTGGCATCGAAAAGAAACCATACGAATATTTCAAAGAGCATGATTATGGTTCGCATGTTATTTCACCTAAGTTTTTTAGGTACATGCTGGAACATCCTAAAAGCCACGAGGAAGAATTTGAAAAATACCTATACGATTTTTCCTGTGAATTAGAGTGATATTGCAAAAAAACAAGGACATTTTCATGTCCTTGTTTTTTGCAATATCACTCGCCATCCTTCTGTCTGGCTAATTCTTCAGCTGAAACACCCTTTTGTTTTTCGCCCCTTACACTGATACCGTCATAGCCCTCAGCCAGACAACCTCCGTCTACCATAAGATCAACACCGGTGACATAACTATTGCGTTCATCAGCCAAGGCAGTAAAACTGTAAGCCAATTCTTCCGGTGTTCCGATACGCCCCAATGCACAATAGGACATTGCTGCTGCTTTTGCACGGTTGCTGGCATCATTTTGAGTCATCGGCGTATCAATAACCCCAGGCGAAACGGATACAATGCGAATCCCTTTTTCACGCCCCAGACGAAAGGCCGTCTTTTCTGTCAAATACTTGACAAAAGCCTTTGAGTAGGCGTATGAAATCCCTGGAGCTGATGCCAACTTCAGCATCTCGGTTTTAAATGCCTCCTGATTCGTCAGTGCCAGATCATATACATCGTATGGCAGCCGCTCCTTCGGCAGCATATACACTGTCGAAGATGCAACGTTCATCAGGCAGCCTCCTTCCATGACATTCTGAAACTCCTGATTCATGTATAATACTCCAAATGCGTTTACTTTCATAATACGGTCAGCAGGCGCCCCATTGGAAGGCGAAAGACCAGCTACATTGTACACAGCGACAATTTTTCCCATTGATTTTGCTTTTTCTGCCAATGCATGAACAGAACTGCGATCACTTACATCACACGTCATGCCTTCTGCCTCGACACCGGTATTGCGTAGTTCTGTTACTGCAAGGTCAATTTTTTCCTGTTCCAAATCAGAAATCAGCACTGCCGTCTTTTCGCCTGCAATCTGGGCACAGGCAAATCCCATTGCACCTGTGGCCCCCGTCACAACACTTATTTTTTTCATGTTCTTCTTTCCACCTTCACTCATTAATTAACCTACGATATATTTCATCATTCTCTTGATCATGAAGCCTGAACCTTACTTCTTGGCCTTACAAACCAAAACGCAAGCAGACAGACCACCAGACCGGAGGCAGCGGCCACCAGGAACACTGCACTGGCAGCTGCCGGAACAGACTCCACAATGCTGGTATCGGGAGCCATGGAATCAAACACCACGCCGAACACACAGGTCGACAGTGCACTTCCCATGGAACCCATCATTGCGTTAACTCCCATTCCGGAACCCATATTTTCCGCTGTCAGTACACTTTGAACTGCCGGCGTCAGCGAAGATTGTTTGAAGCTCTCGGCGATACCGGTAATTCCCAATCCGATGAAAAAGAGCCAAAGAGACATGCCAGGTGAAACAAAGCTGATGATCAGATTACCCAGAGCAATGAGTCCCCCGGTAATCAATAGCCCCTTCCAGCATCGATTGTGCGAGTCTTTGGCAACCCATGCCCCGCATAATGCGGGAAACAAAATATTTAAAATACTGCGCGGTAACAACACCGAGCCGGAGATGGTCGCCGACAGTCCCATGACATTCTGAATTACCATTGGAACATAAACACGCATAGAGGATTGATACCATGTCATTAAAAATGTACAAAGCATTGTGCCGGTAAAAATGGGATTAAGAAATAGTCTTACATCCACCACCGGACTCTTTACGCGTTTTTCCACATTGATAAATGCAATAAGAGCGGCTATGGTCAATACCATTGCCCCCAAAATGCTTCCACTGCCCCATCCGACTCTTGGTCCAAAACTGGAAATATACATCACTGGACCAACGACCAGAAACAGCAGTATGATACCTCCAATGTCAACTGCAGGCATGGATTTTTTAGGGATTGCCGGACAAAAAGCAAACATGACCGCCGCACCAAGGGCAGCCAATACTCCGGGATAAGCTACCGCTACCCAGGCAATGCCATGGTCGCTGAGAAACCCAGCAATTGTAGATCCAAAAAAGGTTCCCAGGGCTAAAAAGGCACCCTGAATGCCATAAAGCTGCGGCAGCTGTTTGCGTTCAAAAACAAAAGGCAGTGTAGCGGTTGGCAGTGGTGTCAGGAATGCCGTACCTACGGTTATCATCCCCCGCATCACAATAAAAGCCAAAAAACTGGTGGCACGCCCCGCTGCAATACTTGATACCAGTGTAACAACTCCGCCAAATACCAATAGGGGCCGCCGTCCGACTGCATCTGTCAGCTTACCGGCAATCGGCAGGAACAAAAGCATTCCGATGGATGCCATCAGGCTTGTCAATGTGTAATATTGCATGGCATTAAACTGTGTTAACAGCCGCGGCTGAATCGTACCAATACCATAGCTGCTTAGAGTCATAGACATCATGACCACCGCGCATGCAAAGAAGAATATGTATTTTTTGCCAGTTGACATTGTTGACATAATGTTCACTCCTTTTCTTAGACTGTTGGCGTTCTATTTGATTTGCGTAAGAATTAAATGTTTCTGGCAACCTCGTTTGCCGCCCGGATAGCTTCATGAATGACTCCAATTTTGTCGCAGTCGCCGATTTTGTACACCTCCGGGACACAAGTCTGCAATTCTTCATACATTTCATCATTTTTATTGCGCGGACTGGTGATGATAACCACATCATAGTCGGAAACCTTGTGAATACCGTTATTATAATAGTGAACTCCCTGGGCATCTACCGATTCGATCTTTGAGCGGAACAACATCCGGACAGGAGCCCGCATCGTATCTTTACTGCGCCGGATATAATTGTGATCGGTCAGTTTCTTTCGCAGATATACCTTCCGGTCACGGGTAAACCACCGCTCGGCAGCCACGGTATTATCCCCTCCTGGTCCAACCATTGTCACAATAGCGCCTTCTTCGGCCAGATCCAACGCAAATTCACAGCCGGTAAATCCCGCAAACCACACCTTTTTATGCCACCCGGCAAAACTCCGGAATTCCCGCTTACGCTCCATCGCTTCCATCAGGCTCATGACCATCGGCTGGCCCTGGAACACCTCCGGTAATCTTTCACTGGTACCGGTAGCAAGGATAACAACATCTGCACCAAAAGCCTTGACTTTTTCAGTATCCGCCTTGCAGCAAATTCTCACATCCACCCCCAGTTCCGTTATCTGACCGGCAAGATAATCAACAGCGTTTTGGAATTCGGATAAATGCGGTGTTGTCGCAAGGGTTCCTACTGCGCCTCCCAACTTGGGATTTTTCTCCCAAAGTGTTACGTTATGCCCACGAGAAGCCGCTACCCGTGCTGCTTCCATCCCCCCGACGCCGCCACCAATGACAAGCACTTTTTTGGCTGTGGCGGCATTCATCAACGGGATTACTTCAGCGCCACGCATTGCCAATGCTTCATAATTCATGGAACACGGGAAGCAAGTGGTGTCGCACCCAATGCACTGACGCACTTCCGACGGCATATTTTTCCCTTCCATAAATTTGTGCAGGAATTGGTTATCAACATATGCCTGCCTGCCGAAATAGAAGATATCAACAAGTCCCTCACGAAGAATTTTTTCTGCCATCTCCAGGCTTGTCACCCGGCCGACACCAATAACAGGAACATTTGCATGCTTTTTGACTGCTGATGATATGTACATCCAACAAGCTCTGGGATAGTAAAGGGTCGGCAGGTTGCCGTGTCCGGCATACAAGGCCCCACCATGGGAAACATCAATGATATCCAATCCGGCCTTCTCGATCTCCGGAATAATATACTTGCACACATCCTCCAGATTATTACCCAGCTCGTCTTTCAGATCGTCGCCATTGATCCGCATGGTAATAGGGTAATCACTGCCACATTTTTCCCGCATTGCCTGAATCAGTTCTACGGTATAACGAAGTCTTCCCTCAATCGCACCGCCATATTCGTCTTCACGGTTGTTGAACATCGGATCCAAAGAACAAGCCCCAAACATGATATCACTATGAGCATTGTGAACAGAGATACAATCAAAGCCGGCAATTTTGGCCCGCAGTGACGCGTCGGCGGATACCCGGATTAAAGTTTGAATATCCTCTTTCGTCAAATGGTGCCCCTCTGGTAACTCCTGTTTGGGATTTCCTGTCCCCATCTCGCTATAGGTAAACTTTTTGTGGTCATCAACTAAATCGGAAAACCAGTTACCCTGCATCAAACCAAACAGACCAAGCTGGATCCCGCATTTGCAGCCATACTTATGAATCGCATCCGTCACCTTTCTCCAGCCATCAATATGGCTGTCATCAGAAATTCGGATTTTAACCCGGCAGCTATACTGCAGACCACTGTCCACCGGCACAGGGTCGACAATACCGATCATTATAAAACCTACACCGCTCTGTGCGAGCGTTTCGTAATATTTCACAGTTTTGTCATCAGGTGAGCCGTCATCGGCGCAGGGATGTGCACCATAAGGACCGATCCCAATCCGGTTTTTTAGTGTCATTGATTTAACAGTGATTGGTTCAAATATTTTCATTCCCTCAGTTGAGCTGTATTTCATGTTAAAAGCCCCCCTTCTATTTTATTTATCAGAATCATTCAGGCCGCAAGTATCATTGATTAAATCAAAAACAAGGTCACGCACAGGCATTTTGACCCCCAATGTATCCGATAGCGTGATGGAAACGCCCAGATCCTTTTGCATAAACTTCGGATAGACTGCCTTCATCTCGTCGGGGAGTCTGCCATCTGAAGTTTTAGCGGCATGGCGTAAAAAATTATAAAACAGATTTTCCTTCACATCTAGTTTTGTAAGCAGCTCCAGATACTTATCCGGGCTGATTCCCGATGCCAAGGCCAGCTGTGTTGATTCATGTACAATCCGCCACATGCCGAAGGTGTTCACGTTCCGGGCAATCTTGGCCGCCATGCCGGCACCGGAGGAGCCGCAGTAAATAATGTCTGCTGACCAGTCAGCGATGACAGGACGTGCATATGCCAGTGCATCCTGGTCTCCGCCGACCATCGCGATCAGACCGTTTTTTGCCGCCAGAGAGCCGGGAGTCACTCCGCAATCCAAACACCTGACTCCCTTCTGGGAACAGATTTCAGCTATTTCCCTGGCTTCTTCTACCGTTACGGTGGACAATAATACAACTACCAGGCCTTCATGTGCCCCTTCCAGCAACCCATCATTGCCGGTAAGCACGTCCTTTGCCTGTGCGGCATCAAATGTAGCAATCATCACCACATTGCTGGCCCGTGCAACTGCGGCAGCGGATGAAAGTTGTGCGGGAACGCCTTCATGTTTTTGGTACGCATCCGGAATAATGTCATATACCAGCGGAATACGCCCACTGTGTACCAGGCTGGCCGCCACGCCACCACCAATAAGGCCCAGTCCGATTACCCCGGCGGTCAGATGATTGGGATTCGCCATAGCATGTTCCTCCTTTAATTTGAGATATTTACTTTCGTATTTCCATTCTATTTCTTTTTCAATCACTTTCAAATGTGCATCTGACCAAATCAAGACAGATGGAATTGTTAAAATTTACAACTTCAATTAATAATTAATGCATATTATTAGTAGTTTTGCTATAATAGTGTTAAGGGTTCGGAAAGGGGGCGCTGGATTATGGCTGTTGCAACTGATCTGGTAGAAAAACTGTTTATTTCTGCTATGGAAGATAAAAGCATCAAGGAAATTTTAGATTTCGCTTATGACATTTTACACAATCCTCTGATTGTATTTGGCGACAATGCAAATGTTGCCTGCTATTCATTTAAGGATGATCTTAGCAAGCAAATCCCGGCAGCGATGAGTATTAACGGGGATGATACGCAGCGTGAGCAATTTTTTGCCAAGATGCATGATGAATTTTATTCGTTTCCACAATCAGTTGGTCCAAGAATCGTTGCCGACGGTATCTGTTTTCCGGGTATTCGCCGGATTGTTATGTGCCTTTCAACAGAAAACAACCATTTGGGAGCCATCGCACTGTTTGAGGTAAACAACACCTTTAGCGAAGATGACCTTGCTTATGTGGAAACAATCGGAAAAGCACTGTCCGTTAAATTGCTGCAGCTCGATACCAGCCTCCTTCGATTTGAACAAAATATACAGGATCTTTTGTGCGGAAATAAGTTGAATATATCAGGCAATGAATGGTTAATGCACGTTAATGGGCACAAATACCAGAACTTTATTTTAGCTTCATTGGATGTCACCGGTATCAAACACAAAAAGAGGGAAGAAATGAAACAAGCCGTAAGTGGTAAGCTATATTTCAGCTCCACAGTCACCTGCGGTAACCACCTGGTTGTATTGGCAAATCCAAGAAACAAATCAGAGTCGGCGGTACTTCGGGATATCCTTACTGCTATTATGCACCGTTACCATGTGAATATAGGGTGCAGTAATACATTTTCAAATATTTTAGATCTGCAATTGTATTATCAACAAGCTGTCGATGCAAGAACCTTCGGATGTATGACAGACAGTATACGCCAACTGCATGAATTTAGTGATCATGCGATGAAAATCATGCTCTGGCAGATGACAGAGCATGTAAATCTGACGATGTATATCAGCAATAAACTGGAGGAACTTTCTTGCTATGATAAAGCAAATCAGACTGATTATTACAAAACACTGATTACCTTTATCCGTTTCGGAAAAAACCGCCGCTACACCTGCGACCGTCTGAACATACACAAGAATACCCTTTCCTATCGATTAGAAAAGCTTGAGGAACTGACTGGCCATAGCATGGATGATGGCGATTTTCTTTTTAACCTTTACCTTTCCTCACAGATAAAAGAAGTGCTTGCTTTACGAAACAAATCATGAATGTGCTTTTGTACAGATTCCTCCTTATGCTTTCGTTCAACAGCATATACAAAATGCCGGAAAACACCGATAAGATATAAAATAACAATAGTGTACGTTAAGAAGGAGGAATCGTATGAATTATCCGCATTTGTTCACCCCTATTCAAATTCAAAACATGGAATTGCGTAATCGGGTTGTTTTTCCCGCGATGCTGACCCGTCTTGCGCAAAATGGCATTGTGACGGATGAGCTGGTTGCTTACCATGCTGCGCGGGCAAAAGGAGGGAGCGGCCTGAATATCCTGGAAGCTACATCTGTGCATTTACCTTCTGCACCATGTCAGTTTCCGCGCCTTACCTCCGATGACTACATACCTGGTCATCAGAAGCTGACAACGGGAATCCGCGCAGCAGGCGGTAAGAGTTGTGTTCAGCTTTGGCAGGGCGGGTTTGCTCCCATGTCCACGGACCCCGCCTGCATTGCTGTGGTTCCCAGCGATCTTGATATGCGCGGACATGTTATCCCCGCCGCCAGTATTGAACTGATTGAGTCCTGTGTACAGGCCTTTGGCGAAGCCGCCCGCCGGGCTGTCGAAGCCGGCTATGATTGTGTGGAATTTCACTGTGGTCATAACTATTCTCCGCACTCTTTTTTATCTGCTGCTTTCAACAAGCGCGAGGACGCATATGGCGGAACTTTTGAGAAACGGATGCGATATCCGTTGGAATGTATCCGCGCCATTCGCGCCAATGTTCCCAGGGACTTTCCGGTCATTATGCGGATTGTCGCTCAGGATGACTGCGTGGAACATGGCATGACGATTGACGATATGATTGCCTTTGCCAAGATTGCAGAAGCTGAAGGAATTAATGCTCTGAATGTCTCGCGCGGCAATAAGATGTCGGCCGCATTTAAATATGAAGTCCCTTCCCTGGATATCAAACCCGGATTCAATGCTGATAACGCAGCGAAAATCAAAGCCGGAACCGGCATGATAACCATGATTGCCGGACGAATCAATAGCCCGGAGCTGGCGGAAAGCATCATTGCTGAAGACAAGGCGGATATGGTGGTGATTGGCCGGGGACAGATCTGTGACCCCGAATTCTGCAACAAGGCCAGCGCCGGACACGCCGAGCAAATTATCAAATGCGTAGGATGCAATCAGGGCTGTTATGATCGCGTGATAACCGGCACCATTTATCCTCATCTGTCCTGCCTGCGTAACCCCTCTGTCGGGGAAGAACTCACTTTTTCTTATGAACCGGCGGAAGAAACGAAAACAGTTCTGGTTATCGGCGGGGGAATGGCCGGGATGGAAGCAGCATACACACTGAAGCAGCGAGGACACTATCCGATTCTTGTGGAAGCTGATGACCATTTGGGAGGACAGTTCTATCTGGCCGGTTTTGCGCCCCGGAAACAGGAGATGTCCGATGCTGCCATAAGCCGGGGAGAGCAGCTTAAACACGCCGGTGTGGAGATACGTCTTAATACAAAAGCGGATGAGATTTTACTGGAAGACCTTAAGCCCGATGCTGTAATCATCAGTATGGGTGCCACACCTGCCAGTTTGAATGTACCCGGAGTCAATGGGGCTAATGTCTATGACTCGATACAGATCTTGAAAGGTGAAGTAGTCCCTGTGGGGGACACCGTAGTGATTGGCGGCGGACTGGTAGGTCTTGAAGTAGCAGAAACAATTGCTGAAAAAGGCGGCAACGTTACGGTTGTGGAGATGCAGGACGCCATCGCCAAGGATGTGGGTGCCGGGCGCAAGATGTCTTTAATGGAAGGAATTATGGCTGCAGGCATTCAATCGGTTGTTCATGCTAAATGTACTGAAATTCGTTCAAATGGTGTTGTAGTGGAATTGGATGGCCGCTCACAAACAATTCCATGTGAAAATGTGGTCATCTCTGTTGGCAGTTCACCGACAGACCACCAATGGGTTCAGGACTATTGTAAAAAAAATAGTATCCCCTTTTATATTGTCGGGGATTCTGTAACCGCCCGCAGAGCGATTGATGCAGTGCATGAAGGAGTTGCTGTCGCACGTGTAATATAATATGACCAGGAAGATTTATTTTGAAATGATGCAACTATGATACATCTTTGATGTTATTTTGATGGTTTGCTCCTGTATCCTAAGGTAACAACACCATCAAAAAAACAAAAGAGGTACCATTATGAAGAGAAAAACGAATTGGCTATGTATCATTCTTACCGCATTGACTTTCACTGCCTTTTCCATTACAGCATATGGTAAAAGCGGCAGTGATGAGGATGTAACCCTTTCCCCCTATTTCTATGTCCAGGGTGCTGAGACAGGGGTGGATGCATTTCCATTAAAAGACACCAAGGTCCGGGTTAATATCAATGGTGTGATCGCCGACACTTACGTAACCCAGACCTATTCCAACGAAGGAACAAAACCAATCAATGCCCGCTATCTGTTCCCTGCTTCCACCAGAGTTTCCGTGCACGGAATGAAGATGGAGATCGGCGATCAGGTGGTCATTGCCAGGATCAAGGAAAAGAAAGAAGCCAAACAGGAATTTGAAGAGGCCAAACGTGAGGGGAAAAGCGCCTCCCTGCTGGAGGAACAGCGGCCCAACGTATTTACTATGGATGTCGCCAATGTAATGCCGGGAGATACGGTCCGCATCGAATTGCATTATACGGAACTGATCACTTCCACCGACGGCATTTATCAGTTTGTGTTTCCAACCGTAGTGGGACCGCGCTATCCCAGTCCACAGAGCGGGGAAGAAGGGGATGCGGGGGATACGGGGGACGCAGACGCAAACCGGCAGATAGCAACCCCTTACCTGCCGCAGGGAAGCACACCGGCAGATGGATATGATATTGCGGTTCAGGTGTCCGCCGGTGTTCCCATCAGCGATCTGCAATGCAAGTCACACGAGACTAGCGTGACATGGGAAGGAACCCAGACGGCCCAGATCAGTCTGGCAAATTCCGCTGATTACGCCGGTAACCGGGATTACATTCTGGAATATAAATTGACCGGACAAGCCATTGACAGCGGCCTGATGCTCCATTCCGGAGAATCCGAGAATTTCTTTATGCTGATGGTACAGCCGCCAAAGCGGTACCGCCCGGAAGATATCACCCATCGGGAATATATCTTTGTCATCGATGTGTCCGGGTCAATGTATGGATTTCCATTGGATACATCAAAAGAGCTGCTCAAGAATCTGGTTGGTGATCTGCGAGCGACAGACCGCTTTAATGTCATATTATTTTCCGGCGCGTCAGAGCTGATGTCGCCCCAGTCAGTACCGGCCACAGCGGACAATATCAAGATGGCGCTGGAACTGATCGACGGACAAAACGGCGGCGGCGGAACCGAGCTGGCACCGGCCCTTAAGCAAGCCATTGCAATCCCGGCCAACCCTAATTTTTCACGGAGTATTGTGGTCATTACCGACGGTTATATTTCCAGTGAGAAAGCTATTTTTGAATTGATCAATAAAAATCTGAACAAGACTAACTTTTTTTCCTTTGGCATCGGCAGCGGAGTCAACCGCTATCTGATCGAGGGCGTTGCCAAGGCTGGTTTAGGAGAAGCATTTGTGGTGACAGACCCTTCCGAAGCCGCTGACACCGCCAAACGCTTCCGCACTTATATAGAAGCACCGCTTTTAACTGACATTCAGATTACATATGACGGCTTTGATGTCTATGATGTTGAACCGGCAAATGTACCAACCTTATTTGCCCAGAAGCCCATTGTCATTTACGGCAAATGGCGCGGCAAACCGGCAGGCACCGTCAAAATAACCGGTAAGACCGGAACCATGGATTATGTGCAGGAAATCCAGGTCGCGGAAGCGGCTCCGTCAGAAACCAATACGGCCCTTAGTTATCTGTGGGCACGGGCAAGGGTGGAGAGGCTTACCGACTACGGGTTAAATGATGCGGATACCGATACGGCCAAGAAAGAAGTAACCGAAATCGGATTAAAATACAGCATGATGACTCCCTATACCTCATTTATCGCCGTCCTGGAGACTGTCCGCAACCGTGAAAAACAAAGCACCGATGTGAGCCAGCCGTCCGTACTGCCGGAAAATGTATCCGATCTGGCGGTTGGCGGATATG
>Ga0153928_1000511_pt1 | contig 19143 bp, 21 predicted proteins | sample TSNJ012MetaG_FD_106656 | JGI IMG/M metagenome (GOLD analysis project Ga0153928, IMG submission 106656) | Attine ant fungus gardens microbial communities from New Jersey, USA - TSNJ012 MetaG | ecosystem: Host-associated > Fungi > Mycelium > Unclassified | place: USA: New Jersey, Wharton State... | reverse complement strand
GAATGAAATTAAGCGAAAGTATCTGACAATCGGATGAAGATATGCTTGAGCTGTATGTCGGGAAACTGACACGTACAGTTCTTAGGCGAGAAAGGGGAAGCAATTCCCCCGACTTAGCCGACACATGACGATGCTGCGGGAGTTCTTTGATGTTACCAAAGACAGCAGGGAGATTTTTGAAGGCCTGGACATTATGGGTACGGAATGTGCGGCCAAGATGAATACTTGTCCGGTGATTTATCTGACATTCAAAGATTGCAAAGCCAGAACTGCCGGAGAACTGTTAGAACGGTTAAAAGGAGAATTATATAGCGAGTATCTTCGCTATGAAAAGATTGTCAGAGAGCACCTGGTACCGGACTCATATGAAAGCAAAGATTTTTATGTTATGATAGAGACGCTTAGAAATCCGGAGGCCGAGATGGTGCATTTAGTATCATCCCTGCAAAAATTAACTCAGATTGCCAAAGAATATTATCAAATAGCACCAATACTGTTAATTGATGAATATGATCAGCCAATTATGAGCAGTTATGATGGATAAGGAGTATGCTGCTTATTTTGGTTTGAACGAAAAGGAGACGAAGGAGCTGCTTCATTACTATGGGTTGGAGTTAAATGAAAATGTAAGAAAGATGTATGATGGTTATTTGATGGGGGGAATCGAAGTTTATAACCCCTGGTCAGTCATTAATTACGCAAAAAGAGGAATGTTGGACAGTTACTGGGTCAAAACCTCGGCCAATTTTCTGGTAAAAGAAGGAATGAAAAAAGCTGACCGAAATTTCTGGGATAAATTTGAAGCTTTGATTACCGGTAAACAGATTGAGGTTTGGATTACATTGGATACTTCTTTTGCTGAAAGAGAAAGTGTTTATAGTTTATGGGGGTTGCTGGTCAATGCCGGTTATCTGACGGTAATGAAGCGCATTGATTCTAAGACGGCTATAATCAAAATTCCAAATGATGAAATTATGAGTATGGTAATTAACTGGAAAAGCAAGTGACAAAAAAAGGTATAGAATATACAGAACTGTAAAAAAATGTTAGGAGTATAAAGACAATCCTGTGAGGAGGCCTATCTTTTAGTAAGAAAATGAATAAAAATTGCTCATTTAGATATTTCATTTGGTGTCTATATGCTTTTACTGTGGTTATTTGCTTGATAACACTAAATCAAAGTTATTCAAGTGAAAGGGTGATTAATGCCATGACAAATATACAAAGTAAAGAAATAGATGCATTCATAAACAGTGCAATTGACGCAATTCCTATGCCCGGACTTTCGGTGATGATAACAAATAAAAGTGAGAATATATATTCTATGCAGTATGGGCATGGCATTACAGAAAATTCACCTTTTGCTCTGGGATCAACAAGTAAAGCGATTACAGCAACTGCCGTCTTATTCTTCTTAGAAGAATATAATATTGAGATGACTACTCCAATATGTAAGTCTTTGTCTTGGATTGATGGAGGATGCGGCATTACTATTAAAGACTTACTTAACCATACAAGTGGCATTGCCACCTATGAAACAATAGATAATCTTAAATTCTCTGGTACTTATGGGGAGTTTGAGTATTCAAATACAAATTACAATTTGTTGGCTAAAATCATTGAATCGGTAACGGGGGATCCGTTTCCTAATTATGTTGATAAGCAAATTTTTTCACCACTGAAAATGGACAATAGCTTTGCTTTATCAGGTGATACAATTACTAAAATTGTTCAAGGTCATAAAACATTTTTCGGACTAGTTTTTCCATGTAAAACAAAACTACCTGATGAAACTACTTGGATACAAGCTCCATCAGGATATTTATGTGCAAGTCCTGTCGATATGAGCATGTATCTGCGTTTTATGCTTGACTACTCACAGGATGGTCAGCGGCTATTAAACCTTGTGAAAAATACAGGTATACAAGTCAATGATAGCCCCGCCATTGAGGGAGTTTATAATAATAGCGGTATTTATGGTTTGGGTTGGGTATGGAAGACTATCAACGGTATTGATATTCTATATCACACGGGCAAACTATCAGATTTTTGCAGTCTTTCAGTGCTTATACCACAAAAAGATATAACAATATCAGTTATGTGTAATATGGGGGATTTTTTCGTTGGAACAAATCAGATTGAAAAACTATATGAGGGAATTATATCTATTTTGATAGAAAATAAGGATGTACCTACAATTCAAAAAAGTGATTATTTGAGACAGCACATCGTTATAAATATAAGCTTGTGTGTTTTATTTGTTTTGTGTGCACTTTCAACCAATTTATGTGATTTGACTGGTACGAGCTCGCATCCAACGATAATAAAATATTGCAAATTTATTTTAATACATGTAACAATTCCAATTATCCTAATTGGTTTTTTTCGATTTTTAGGTATCCCCTATGAAATAGTAACAGATTTTGCCCCGGACATTTTTGCAATACTTATAGCCTGTTCGGTCATTTTATTTCTAACTGGGGCTTGGAAATTAGTATCAATAGTTTTCTAATGCCTAATTAATTTTTAGTCGCTCCAACTTTAGGCTGCTGTTGATATTCAATGTCTTCTATACATGCTTTCGGAAGGGAGAATCTGACATTGTTAATAAAGCGGTTCAGTTTGTTCTTCTGACGGTGATTCCATTCTGCATCCACTAAAAGTGCAAAGCGTTCCTCGAATCCAAGAGGACTGTATGTATTGGGATTATTTAGCTGCTTTTCATAGCATTCATCATGATTCATCACCTGGACTCCAAAGTCAAGGCTGAGTTGTGATATCTTGCCGTGGTTTTTTCTAGTTTTTTCCAGATGTTTTTGGGGAGCTCTTCATGGTTATAGTTCTTTCGAGATGTTCGGGTACTATACAGCTACCGATACCAATGTGATGGCGGAGGAGAGCTTCCGGTTTCTGGTTGAGGGCCATATCAGCTGGTTGAACAGGTTGGAAGCAGAACATAAGGCAGGGGCTGAATAATACGAAAAGCCATGGAAATGCTTCTCGGGGACATGCTGGATTAAAAACTGAATGTAGTCCAGAACCGGAAGCGTTTCCTGGAAAAAAGAAGCAGGTTTCCATTGTCCCAGCGGTGCCCTCAAAGAAAATGAGGAATTTACGAATGCTGACTATGAAAACAAATGATATCATGCTAAATAGTTGATTGCAACGTTAAACCATGTGTAGTATACTATCCATAGTGACGCTGTACCTAAAAATCTAGTACAGCGTTGCTTGTGTTACGGCACATTACTGGGGGGTGGGTACAACTTTCTCATTATTTGTTTGTGCCTTAAGCGAAGCGAAAGGAATGTTGAAAAAATGATAAGTTCAGTTGGATTAACTGATTTTCTTAGCTTTGGGAATGATAGCGGAGAGATTGAATTGCAGCCACTCAACGTAATTATTGGAACAAACGGGAGTGGGAAATCGAATTTTTTAGAAGCATTTGAGTTGTTGCGAAATGTGCCGTCTGATATTACCAAGCCTATTCGAGAAGGTGGTGGTGTTTCGGATTGGTTATACAAAGGTAATCAAAATTCAAAAAGGGCAGTCTTAAACTTTGTAGTTAACAATTCGTTGTCTGGTGCGAAATATCCAGAACTTCGATATATTATTGCATTTGATGCAGTGGGTCAGGCATTTGAAATAGTCGATGAAAAAATACAAAGCAGACGACCTGATCCGGGGCAATCAGACCCCTATATTTATTATGATTTTTTTAATGGAAACCCCACACTAAATATTCAAGGTGAAGGACAACGCAGTCTGCAAAGAGAAGATATTGATATGACTCAATCAATCCTTGTTCAAAAAAGGGATGCGATTCATTACCCTGAAATAACATTTCTTGCACAAGAATTTAGCAAAATAAGGGTGTATCGTGAGTGGGGTTTTGGTCGCTACACTCCTGCACGTTTGCCACAAAAAGTCGATTTGCCAAATAAATATCTCGAATCAGATTGTGGTAATCTCGGTTTGGTTTTAAATCAAATACGGAATGATTATAGTGCAAAAAAGCGACTTTTAAAAGAATTGCAATATTTCTATAATGATGTTGAAGATTATGAGATAAATATCACAGGCGGTACGGTACAAATATTTTTTCAAGAACGTGGATTAAGATCATCAGTTCCGGCTACTCGTCTTTCAGATGGGACTTTACGTTATCTATGTCTTTTAGCGATTTTGTGCCATCCCACCCCTTCGCCATTGATATGTATCGAAGAACCAGAGTTGGGTTTGCATCCCGATGTCCTCCCGAACTTAGCCAAATTATTGAAGGAAGCATCCAATCGTTGCCAGCTGGTTGTTACTACGCATTCAGAAGTATTAGTTGACGCATTTACCGAGAATCCTGAAGCAGTTATGGTAGCTGAAAAAGTAGATAATGGAACACAAATAAAGCGCCTAAGTAAAGGGCAGCTAAGACCTTGGCTTGAAAAGTATCGCCTTGGAGAGTTATGGACTCGAGGTGATATAGGAGGAAATCGTTGGTGAAAACTGTAAAACTATTTATTGAAGGTGGTGGGGATAGTAAATATCTCCATACTGAATGTCGTAGGTCTTTTAGTTCTTTTTTGCAAAAAGCCGGATTATGTGGATACATGCCGAGGATTGTCGCTTGTGGCTCAAGAAATGACGCTTATGATAGTTACTGTACGGCTGTTAATAATGGCGAAGAGGCTGTGTTGCTGGTTGATAGTGAAGCGTCGGTTATAATGCCCTCGGAAATTGCCGTGGATTCAGATCCGAAATCGTGGAAGCCGTGGCACCATCTCAAAAATCGTCTAGGTCAAATGGGGCAGGCGGCTGACAACAGGAATAAGCCTGTAAATGCTTCCGATGAGGATTGCCATCTGATGGTCGAACTGATGGAGGCATGGTTTTTCGCTGATATTGATGCTCTAAAACAATATTATGGACAAGACTTTAATGAACGCTCCTTATCGAGGCGAACATGTATCGAAAGTATATCTAAAGCTGAAGTAATTCGATCTCTGGAAAATGCGACACGAGCCACGAAGAAAGGTACTTATAGTAAGGGTAACCATTCTTTTGAGATACTAGAACAGATAGACCCGGACAAAGTCACAAGCCAATCCAGGTGGGCGAAGCGCTTTGTCACACTACTGTTAGAGAAAATGCAAGGACGCTAATACGGCAGACTACGTCCGCAACCTAACTTACTGCTTATCGGCAGGGATTTATTGAACTCCAGTTAGGCTTCTGTTATCACAATTCAACCGTAAGCGTCAAATAAAAAAATAGTGTGCTCCCTTTTGATTTTGGTCACATTCTCCTGGTAATAAATTTCATCGCAAGATATTGAAAACAATATACGGGATAATCATGGAATTTACAATTAGGAAAAACAATATCATACGCTGAAATTGGCAAAAACGACAGGCAGTGTAAAAAATCTTATGTCTTTGAAAAAAATGGCTCCTTTGTGGTAAGAATCAAGATATGACAAATCTTATCGAAAAGGAGTATTTATTATGGCAATTGCAAAGGAGCAAATCAGACAAATTATTGCACAAAACGACATAAGCAACGCTGAGGATGTCTATGTTTTTATGAAGGAGGGATTCAGAGACATCCTGAAGGAAGTCTTTGAGGCAGAAATGGATGCCAGCCTCGGCTACCCCAAAAACCATAAGGGGGATATCTCTGGGATAGAGGAACAGGTGATTTCCCTTTACGCAAGAGGGATGAGTACCAGGGACATCCAAGACCAGGTACAGGACCTCTACGGAATCGAAATGTCGGCCGAAATGGTCAGCAAGATAACCGATAAAATTATCCTGCGGATTAAGGAGTGGCAGTCACGCCCGTGCTTCTCCTTAATTTATCTTATATACTTATTGCGCGCCAATATTGGCGCAATGTCAAGGGGTTTTTCAAAGACAATTATAAATCGTAATAAAAAGTAGAAACAGCAGGATTTTAAACTCGATTTTTGCAATGGTAATGGGAAGATTGTGTTGATAGCACATCATGGGTTTTCTTTCTTCGGCTTGCATAGAATGTATTCCGATTGGCGGGCAGGCGAAAATTGCGGTCTTTAAAATCAGGTAAGGAACCAGAAAAATTGGCTGTTGTACAGTTGGTGAAACGGCCTTATTTCTTTGTTTTTATCTGATTTATTCCGGCAAATATAAGGGGGAGTGCAGTGAAAACCGAAAAATATGTACCTTTAAAATTTGACAAGTATTAGTATCTATGCTATGATTTTAACATCTAGATTTGCTATTTTTTTTAGGGTACAACGTGTTTACAATACAATACAATAACGTAACGAGAAATTTGAACGATCATAAAAAAGAAGTTGGAAGAAACGCATGAGACAAAAAATCAAGGAAATCATAAGCTGTCTGATCGTTGTTATTTTCACCTGCTTAAGCGTGGTTATATCCCATGATGCTTTTGCAGCGGAAGTCAGTGGACAGAAAAACGCCTTGGATGTCAATTTTGTGTTAGATGTCAGCGGCTCGATGAAAACAAATGATTCGGATGGAATTGCCCTGGATATGGTCAAAGCGTTTATCGATACGGTACATATTCAGAACATCCGCATCGGGTTTGTGGCATATAATGACAAAATCGTGACATCCACCAGTCCTGTTCCCATCGTGGAACTGTCCGAACGGGAACGGCTAAAGGAACTGATTGACACAGTCGCTTATTCCGGTAATACGGATATTGGTCTGGGTCTTACGAATGCGTATCAGTCCATGCCAAAGGAAGAGGGCAGAAACCGAATCATCGTTCTAATCTCCGACGGGGAGTCGGATCTAAAGGGCTCCAATACCGGAAGAACCTTGGTTCGACGGTATTGGTAGAAGGCAAGATTCTGGCCGCGGTTGGCGGCGAAGCCGCAGATGATACCAGCAAGATCGCAAGGTGGTCTCTGGTACCGGCGGAGAACAGCGACTGCTACCGTAACGTTGAGATCACGGTAATCAGTGCATCACAGATTGTAAGACAGATCACCATACCGAATGCGTTTGTAGTTGGATATGAGGAGGATTTCACAGATGAGTCCGGTGCCGGTAAGTTCCGTCTGCTGATGAAACAGAAAAAGGATAAGATGGCGGCACTGAAATTTGAAGGCGGATTCAGCGGAGAGTAAGGAATACCGGATAACCAACAATATTTAGAAGAAGAGGAGATTAGTTATGGGATTTACATTAAAAGTAGAAGGACCTTCCACCATTGAATTAGGAACCACAAGTATTACCGGAGTGAAATTCCAAACGGATATCCCGGTTGATTCCAACGCCAGATCCACAGATATGGGAAGCACAGTGGAGATTACCGGAAAAATCCTGACGGCGGTGGACGGCGATCCGTTTGATGCCACGAAGCAGCTGGGGCTGTGGTCCCTGGTGCCAGCGGAAAAATCGGACTGCTACCGCAGTGTTACGATTGAAGTGATTGCAGCATCCCAGGTAGTACGTAAATACACATATCCCCAGGCATTTGTCGTAGATTACAGGGAGAATTACGGCGATGTGGAAGGGATTGGAACCTTTACATTGATGATCAAACAGAAAAAAGACAAAATGGCGCAGGTCGCTGTCGAAGGCGGATATGGCGTGTAATAAAGAAGAGTAAAGAAAGTTCCCTTCATAAATAAATACCCGGGGAGATGATGCAAGGGCTGCCCTGAGGGCAGCCCTTTTGCCCCAATAGGAATAAATGATGAAAGATTACTATAAAGTCCTGGGCGTATCGCCCCAGGCAGATGAAAAAGAGATCAAGTCCGCTTATCGAAAGCTGGCAAAGAAATACCACCCGGATGCCGTCCGGAACAATCCGGAGCTGGCGGAAAAGATGTATGAGATCCAGGCAGCGTATGAGGTGCTTGGCGATGAAGAAAAGCGGAAGCAATATGATGAAAGCCTGAAAGCCGGGCCATCAAGGCAAAATAAAGGCTGGCAGCCATTTGGCGGCGGCCCGTTTGATAACCATCCGTTTGGCAGTAATCCATTCCAGAACGGAACAGACAACAACCGGTCAGCTGAGCAGAAAAATGCTGAAAACGGAAATCCAAACCCGGACATGAGTCAGTTTGAACGCTTCTTCGGCTTCCAGGCCGGAAAAGGAATGGAGACCTATCAGGATAAGCGTACCGGGGCCAAGAAGGCGGACGGCCCGATTAACCCAGAAGATCTGTTTGCAGCATACTTTGGGAAGAAGAAGTAGCAGAGAAACAAAGAAAGCAGGAGTAACGATGAAGGACAACAGAAAAAAGAAGATATGGTTTGACGTGGCAATCATGGCTGTCTCCTGTTTGTGGGTTCTGGCGGCGTGGTATCTGAACCTTTCAGCGCAGGCGGTCCAGATCAGCCTGATTGCTGCCATCCTGATCGGCGGCATAGCATTGGTCGACTGCTTCCGGCAGATGGGCAGCCCTGACCGCAGTCAGGCAGGGAGGGAACAGGCAGTCACAGGTTTCCCGGCTCATGAGCTGGTATTACTCAATGAAGAGGAGAAGCCAATCCGGGCCTGGGATCTGACGGGTAAGACGGCGATGGTGATTGGCAGAAAAAGCCGGGATGAGCAGGTGGATGTGGATTTAGGCGATTGCGAATACGGTGCACTGGTCAATGTGCAGCATGCGGTTCTCAACTATAGTCTGGATACCTGGTATTTGGAAGATCTTGGCTCACAAAACGGAATACAAATCAAAAAGGTGGAAGATGGGAAACGTTACCAGGTGGCCCCAAACCACCCGTGTAGAGTCTCTGCCGGTGATGTAATATATATAGCAAAGACAAAACTGTTATTTACCTGAAATACGTTATCAAAACAAAGGATGGGAGAGAGGAACAATGAGCTTGGTAAAATGCCCTTCAGGACATGTGTATAATGCGATCCGGTACGGAAAGATCTGCCCCTACTGCAAGAAGAAGCTGCAGGAGGAAAAAGGAGTGGACAAGCCGGACGGCTTTGAGCCGCCGGTTGAGCTTTTGGAAGAGGAGATCAAGCCGGTATGCGGCTGGCTGGTATGTATCGCCGGGGCCAGGGTCGGGATGGACTATAAGATTCACAGCGGCAAGAACTTTATTGGCCGGGGCGATGACATGGATGTCCAGATTCTGGGAGATAACGAGATTAACCGGAGGAATCATGCCATTATCGTATATGACCCGAAAAACCGTAATACCATGCTGCTGCCGGGGGATTCCGAGGGTCTGGTATACCTGAATGATGAGGCGGTCTATGTCCCTGCCGAAGTAAAGACACACGACACTGTGGAACTGGGAAGAAGCCGGTTCCTGTTTATCTCTCTTTGCGGAGAAAATTTTGAGTGGGAAAATAAAAGATGACAACAGAGTGGATCATATTTAGCGGAATCGGGATCCTGCTGCTGATATTAACCGGCATGCGTCTGGCCATTCCGGGAAAAACCGCGAAAGAGCGGCCGGAGAATGAAGGCTGGGCTTTCAGCCAGACCACCGGAAATAAAGAGATTCAGGCAGACATCGTGCAGGTATGCCAGTGCCGGGCCGGCACGATGGCCGTACTGGCAGATGGTATCGGGAAAGAAAATACCGGTAAGCTGGCAGCTCAGGTGGCAGCAGATGCCGTACTGGATGCCTACGAACCATATCATGTCCTGAACAATCCCGAATATCTGTTCCGGACCGCATTTTTAGAAGCCCACAGCCGGGTGCGGCGGACCATCGGCGAACGCCGGGGCGGGGCCAGTATGGGAGCTGTTTTCATGAATGGAAGGCAGCTTTATTATGCTTTAGCGGGCGATATCCGGATCGCTTTATTGCGAAATAAGGAGATCATTCCTATCAGCAAAGGCCAGACCATGAATGTGCTGGCAAAAGATGCTTATGATGAAGGACTGCTTTCCAAACAGGAAACCATCTGGAGCCTGGAGGAGACCCGCATCTGGAATTATCTGGGCAAGGACGGGTTCCGGGAAATCGAAGTGTCCAAACCACCGGTCACCTTAAAATCAGGTGATATGGTATTGATGGCCAGCCGGGGCATTTACGCGGAATTGTCGTGGGCCGAAATCGAAGAGCTCCTGCTGAAGGACCTGACCATGAAAGAAAAGGCCGACGGTATTATCCGGGAGACTGAAAAGAAGACAGCATCCGACAAAGAGAATGGAACGGTGCTGTTGCTAACATCGGAGGTTACAGATGAGAAGAATCAATTCTGAATTTCAGACCCGGCACCTGTCGGAAGAAGGGCTAAAGCTTACCAACCGGGATTATTTCGGATATGTGGAAATGGATGACTTTGCCTGCTATGTTATGGCCGACAGTCTTGATGAAGACATGGACGCCAACAGCGCCCGGCTGGCCGTGGAGAGCCTGATCCGCAGCTTCGTGGAAAAGCCCGCCATAAAAAAGCGGACCCTGAACAGCTATATGCATCAGGCACACCGGGAGCTGGCCAGAGAACGGTCCGGCATGCGCCTGAAAGCATCGGTAGTGATGGTGGTGACGGACTACCGGAAGGTGCGTGTCTGCCACGTAGGAAACAGCCGGTTCTGTCTGATCCGGAATGGCCGCTGTCTGGAGCAGAGCAGGGACCAGTCCCTGACCCGGAACCTGATCGAGCAGGAACGGCTGTCCATGGACCAGGCCGCCATCCATGAGGAGCGGAATAACCTGTACTCGTATATGGGCATCCGGGACAGGCTGGAGGTCGTGATCACTCCCGAGATCAGGCTGGAGGACGGTGATATCCTTACCCAGTTCACCAGAGGGGTATGGGAGAACTGCAGCGACGGGGAGCTTCTTGAGACCGCCGGCGATGCCAAAGAACCACAGGACATCCTGGACCGGGTGGAAGACCTGATCCTGGGAAAGCAGGAAGAGACCGGTGAGATCGATAATTATTCCATGGCGGTCACCTTGATCAGCAAGGTTTACCAGCCGCCCCAAAAGAAGGTTACCTGGAAGAAGATCCTGCTGGCAGCGATTCCCGTTGTCATGATCATTGCCGTGATTTCCGTCGCTTTTTATCTGCGTTACCGCAGTATCAAAAATAAAGAAGGCCAGCTGATCGAATATATGGACAGCGGGGAACAGTATCTGCGTTACGATAATTATAAAAAGGCATCCGAAGAATATACAGAAGCCAGGAAGCTGGCCAGCTCCCTGAAACATTCCGGGGATCTGGCGGAGGCGGATCAGTATCTGAAACTGGCGGATCAGATCATTCTGGCGGATGAGGCGATGCTGGCGGGCGAATATGTAAAGGCGCAGGAACTTTACCTGTCGGCCAAAGAGCTCTCCGTCAGGGCCGGGAATGTAGGGAAAAAATATATCGACCTGCAGTTGAATCAGACCAAAGACTATATTGAAGTTTACGATCTGATTTCAGTTGGCGAGATCAAGGAAGAAAATGGCGACATGACGGGAGCGATCGAAGCCTACCGGCAAGCCAAAGAAAAAGCTGCGGCATTATATGCCAGGGAAGTAAAGGAACAGGCATTAAGCAAACAGACCGCTGCCGAAGGAAAAGCAGCAGCCGACAAACAGGAAGAGGCAGCAGCAGAAGCAGCGGCAAAAAAAGAATCCCAGGCGGCACTGGAACAGCAGCAGGCAGAGCAGAAGGCGGCGGAGGAAAAGGAAAAAGAATCACAAGCCGCCGAACTGGAGCTGGAGAACCAGCAAAAGGCCAATGACCAGAAGAATGCCATTGAACTGGAAAACAAAGGGAACGAACTGGTGGCGGCAGGCCAGTATGAACAGGCCATTACCTTCTACCGCGCCGCCCAATCGACGTATTTCCGGTTGGAGATGTACGATCTGGCTTACAGCACCGCAGACAAAATAGAAGCGGCCCAGGCCGGAATCAGTGCTGTCAAAGCGTCTGAAGCAGCAGCGGCGGATTCTGTGGCTGCAGCCGCCGGGACCAAAGATCCCAGGTTGGTCGGACCGGGACAATAAGAGGAGACAAAGAACCATGAGCCAATACACCTATACCTTGCATCCGGACAAGAGAAACCTGGAAGAAAAACAGTATTATAAAAAAAGTCAGCTGGAGCGGATGACGACCTTTCAGCTCCGGGAAATCTGCCGTCAGGAGAGGCTGGTCGCCAATGGCATCGATCCGCTGGACAGGGAGGGCTTTATCCGTCTGGTCATGCGGTTCCGGGGGCGGAAGGAATACCGGCATATCGCGGAATACTGTGAAGGCGGTATGGAGCGGATCCAGGATATCCTGAATAAGATGCCGGTTCAGATCAGCCGGAATGACCGCATTGGGATTCCGGCGAGCCTTACCCTGTATTATGACATGGCGGTGGATGAGTTTGACGGATATCAGGCGGAGGCGCTGCAGGGCTCCCTGTATGAGGGAAATATACTGATCGTGGATGAGAATCTGCGGGTATGCACCTGTGGTTATATCAAAGAGGTACAGGGGAAATTCTGGATCTGTAAAGGGAAGGATGTGAAAATCCTGCCGCCGGAGAAGCACCACTACTCGGTACTGTATTTTCCCGCGGAGCGGATCTCGGAGTATCTGTATGAGCAGTATTATGGGATGGACAGTCCATTTATGGGAACGGTCAGCTGCCTTAAGATCCCGCTTCTGAATCTGGAGGTAAGGACGGTGGAAGAGACACAGCTTCCGCTGGTGATCGATTTTGGCAGCTGCAACACGACAATGGGAATCTGTATGCCGGACGGCACCCGGAAGATTGCCGTATCGGGTGCCGGCAATGTCATTCCCAGTGTGGTGGGAATCACCGGTATGCGCGGGGAAGAGATGGAGTATGTCTTTGGTTATGAAGCCACGCTGCTTGGCCAAAACAATTATCAGGACCAGGATATCCCGGTATTTTATGATATCAAGCGGTGGATCAGCGATGCCAGCCGGCACGAGAGTGTTGTATTACATAACGGTGTGAAGGCAGATGTCTGCCGGAAGGATATGCTGAAAGCATTTTTTGAATATCTGACGCAGCAGGCCAGGAAGCAGTTCAAATGCCAGTTCCGCAGTATCCAGCTGCTGGCACCGATCCGGCAGAAAGAAAAGTTTCAGGAGCTTTTCCAGGGATTAATTGCGGAGGTGGAGATTGACTGCAGTCTGGACGAGGGAATGGCGGTGCTGTTCTCCAGTGTGGATAAGCTGGTGACACAGGAAACTTATGAGCAGAACCGCTGGTACCGGACCCTTATCATTGACTGCGGCGGCGGCACGACGGATCTGACCTCCGGCCGTTTCCGGATCGACAGCAGCCGGGTATCTTACAACATTGACCTGGAGACCAGTTATGAAAATGGTGATACCAACTTTGGCGGAAATAACCTGACTTACCGGATCCTCCAGCTTTTGAAGATCAGGATCTGCCAGGTTCTGACGGGAGCGGATCCGGCCGGTGATATCGGGGATCCGGAAGAAGACTATGCAAAGGCGGAGCAGATGCTGCCGACTGCTTTTAAGAACTATACCAATAAGGAGCGGACAACATATTTTCAGGTAAAAAACAACTATTATTATCTGTTTGAATTGGCGGAGCAGGTGAAGAAGACATTTTTCCAGCCCGGGTTCCGCTACGAACTGTGGGTGGGGACGAAGAAGGAAGAGGATCTGTTCCTGGATAAATGGCGGATTTCCATAGCGCGTGACGGCGTGCCCAGGCGATTGGACAAAACAGTCCGGTTTCCGGTGTACCGGCATCAGGTGGAAGAGTTGTTACGGCCGGACATCTATCAGCTGATGGAACGGTTTTTGAAACCTAAGTTCCTAAGTAATGAGCTGCAGGGGTATGATATGATCAGGCTGACGGGGCAATCCTGCAAGTCCAGGTTGTTTGAAGAGGCGTTGAAGGAATATGTGCCGGGGATGCTGATTCAGAGAAGCGGACAGGAGACGGATGGAAGTGAGCTGAAGATGTGCTGTCTGGAAGGTGCGCTGGCGTATTTCTTCAATTGTAAACTGGGATATATGAATGTCAATTCGAATTATCTGGTCGGGGCACTGCCATATGAGATCATGGCGTATACGCATGAAGGAAGAGCGAAAACCCTGATCCACAGTATGGACAGGGATGGGTATATTGGTTATATTTCCCGGTTTATGGTAGGAAAGCAGCTGGATATCCATCTGTTGGACAGCTTTGGGGAGCATCTGAAAACCTGTTACTATGTGTGCGATATCCATGAGTTCACTCCGACGACCCAGGAAGAGATCGACGGGGATTATGCCGGGACTGTGATTCAGGAAGAGACGGATACGATTCAGGAAGGAGAGATGAAGTTTTTTATCTGGGTGGACCGGCGGCAATGGGGATTTAAGGTTATGCCTGTGCGCAGGGCACATGATCTGCTATATAAAGGGAAAGAATTGTTTTTTGAGTTTGAAGATGATACCTGGGAAGAGAATTTCTTTGATGGGAGGAAGTAAGACAGCATGGATCAGCAGGAACAGATGAAGCAGATGATACGCAATGAAATCCGGTCTGTCAGCAGTCTGGAGGAGCGGATTATCCTGAAAGAGCTGATGGAGGGGGTGTTTCTGTCCCTCTACGAAACCAATGAGCAGATGTACCGCCAGCTGGAAGACCGGATTATGGATGAACTGGCTTATGACGTGAACCAGTATTTGATTAAAACAGGAATTGTTGAGCGGGATTATCTGGATCCGACCCATCATTTCATGACTGTGATGCGGGAGGAGGACCGGAAGCAAGGCAAAGCATCGGTAAAAGAAGTCCGGCAGAAAATCGCAGAGGACGGCAGGTGCTTTCTGGGAACCGTATTTCTTAAGTGTGATGTTCTGGATATTCGAAAGCTGCTGGGGCGACAAAATTTGATTTCAGGAATGATTAAAACCGGTCAGAACTATGAAGTTTCACTTTCTTTGGAACAAAACAGGCATTATCTGGGAAAAATCGAGCAGCTGTATCATCTGTTTAATAAAAACGGGATTCCCTGGCAGACTGTCAACTGTCCGTATCTGTTCAAGCTGATAGATGTCTATATCATGAAACTACCGGAAGAATGCCAGGAAAAGGAGACCATCCAATCGTTTTCTATTGATTTGGGTGAATGGACTTCCTCTGTCTGCTATGATCTGATCCCCATTTGGAATGTCTGGCAATTTAAGCTGAATAGTATTGGATTTCCAGCGGCATGTAAGGATCATAAAAGCTACGAGCATGAGCTCTCTATTGAAGATTATGGGGAAGAGTACGTCTATCTGGTGGATGGAGGGTCTGGTGTTACCAGTGTCAGGCAAAACGGGCAGAAGATATTACTGATGAGTCCAACGAAAAAAACACAGGGCTGGGATGTCTACAGTATCCGAGGCGGTCAGGAAGGACGGACATCAAATTATTCTTATCCGGTTATGGAGAACCTCCGGGTTGATGGATTTGCAGAACGTTTTCAGCGGAAAACCGGCCAGATCGTCAAGACAAAGATGGAATTAGAGCGGTTCATCCTTGGCTTTGGTTTAGAGGACTATCTGGAATATATTGATTGCAGAATCCTGGAAAATCAGGAGTTTTTGACGGAGACATACACTATGAATTTTTTTCTGAAAGATGAAATAAGGGCAGATAAACGGCAACAGCAGCTGCTTCTTATGTTTCGTCCCCAAGATACCGGAAAAACATCATGGCTTTTGCGGGATATCATGAGTTTTATCGTCTCCGAGGTGCAGGGATTATACCCTGAATATGAGTGTGGAGGAAGGCTTGAATGAATTATCTGTGGGAAGTCATGATACAGGCTAAAAGGCAGGGGATACCAGAAGAAAACCTCGTTTTTTGTGTCCCGGAGGTGTTTAGTGCATATATGGAGATTTCTAATATATTCATAAACCAGGACAACCTGGAGACCGGGCAGTGTATCGAGATCAATCCGTACTATCGGTTTCATGAAATATTCAAAGATCTGCATCAGCCGGATTATCGGGAGGGAAACGAACTGCAAAGCAGCCTGACGAATTTGATCTTACATCAGCTGGCCGGAAATGATGTAATGTCAGGAATGACGAAGGAAGAGTATCATAAAAAGTTGCTGTTACAGGACATTAGTGAGGGAAAAAAGGGAAGACTGGCAAAGGAAGCGATGCGCCTCTTTGATATCGACGAGCAACAGACTATCCTGAGCGGAATGCTGCGGCAGTACCTGACCGGCTGCTCCATTGATCTGTTCCAGGAGATGATGGCGGTATTGATTCCGGATCATATCGTATATCATAATAATCAAAAGGCCAGCGAGGTGTTGATTTACATCGGAAGAAAGAGGAGCGAACAGTTAGAGAAAAAAATACAGTTTTTGATTTCTGGCTTTCTGAATCTGGCAGGTAATGTGGATATTTATTATGAATACCATTTTGGAATCATTGGTGTTGAAGAGACCATGATAATAGATGAGATTGCGTTATGCTGACAGGAGGGATGCTATGTTTTATTATGAATATCCGAAGTTTGAAAAGAAACATCTTTTGACAACAGAAATGCTGGAGCAGCTTAGGGATCATCCGAGATATTATAGCGAATTACTGTTTTATGGGTATGGAAACGGGATTGTGAATGGCTGTGGATTCTTCCTGTGAAATGGAACTGTGTAGATTTCGGCTGCAGGTGGGGGCACGGTTACGAAATTCATATCAAGATTTTCGTGACTGTTCTACGGAATATGATACAATTAATAGAATACATACTCCGTTTTCGGACAATGGCGGAAGCACAATTAGCCCCGGCATTTTGATACAGTTTGCACATGAGATGTTGGAAACAGATTTATCGGATGCTTATGACGTTAGTTTTTGCATGAATGTGCTGGCGAATGATGGAAAAATAGCTTCTAAATGTATTAAAACCTATTTAAAAAGACAATGTGACAGCGATGTAAGGAAAGAAGATAGCAACGAAAAAATTTACGAAGGTCTTTTAAACACATTGAAAAGTAGAAGTGGAACTGGAAACTACCAGAAGGGAAATGATCAGAGAAAGAGAGGTATAGTGTTATTGTGATGTTTTTAGTGCAGACAGATAAAGACATGGTGAATCGGATTGATTTTTTAAATACAGCAATTATTCCGACAAATTTAGATACCTATATGAAACGCTTCTATACCTTGCCGGATTCTATGGTAATTCCAATTGATATGAAGGAGAATTGTGTATTTCCGGATATTTTACTGAGACCATATCCTATGGTTTCCGAAATGATTATGGATGTTATGAGGATGTACCGGGTTGAACCTTTTTTTCGAAAAGTTCTATTATCAGTCCGTAACAGTGACGAGTATAAGCAATATTTTTTATTATATGTTGATGAAAAGACAATATCGCTATTCCGAGACTTTGAAATAAGGAGAAAACCTGACACTAAAAATGGACTCAACTGTATCATCAGTCTTGATTTTGCAGAAAGCATACTTAGACGGGGGGCACAAGGGATTGTCCTAAGCGAGATAGATGAAACGGAGGAATATGCATTATGATGGAGCGAAAGATACAGATACGAGAATTTGAAACATTGGCCATTTTAGATTATCAGGGGATACAGGAACCTAATCAGCATGGAAAAGTGATAATCACAGCATTAATTAACAGCGACAGAGAAGCAGAATATCGAAACAAAGCAGAGAATATCACGTGGATTGAGATTGTAGCATCTGCTGAATCCGGGGAAGAGAAAATTCTTTTTAGTGGTGTGCTTATCAGTATGTTGATGAAAAGAAAACCACACGAATGCATTATGACATTGGAATTGGCAACAGGAACAATACTTCTTGAGCGTGAAGTGCACACCAGAAGCTTTCAGTCGAACAAATTAACTTTCAGAGATGTTATAAATATCTGCAATGAAGGATACGAAGATGCAGATGTGATTATGACAGTTGGAAAAGAAGAACGGATTCCGCATTTTATTCTTCAATACAATACGGATGACTGGCAGTTTCTTCAGCGTATCTGTGCCTTAAATGGAGGTGTACTGGTACCGTCCTGTACGGTAAATGGTGTGAAATATTTTTTTGGTATGCCAAAAACAGCGGAAACAGCGATATTCAATATGAATTGTTATACTGCAATCAATGGTGAAACTTTATCCTATGCAATAGAAAGCCGTGAGATTTATTTTATTGGTACTAAAGCAGAATTTAAAGGGGAGAGTTTCTTTATCTGGAAAGTTGAATCCAAATTAAAGCATGGCGAACTTTACCATACTTATTACATAAGCAAGGATATCAGGAAACTGATAAAAGCACCCGGGCATTATGACAAGGAGATTACAGGAGCTTCTCTTTTTGGTGAGGTTTTAGCTGTAAAGAATGAAAAAGTGAAGATTTCTATAGCCGCGGATGAGAATAAAGAAAATGCCGGCGACAGGTGGTTTCCATTTTCAACAGTGTACTCATCTTCTGACGGAGCAGGATGGTACTGCATGCCGGAGGCAGGGGATAAGATTCGTTTGTGTCTTCCAACATTTAATGAAGGGGAGGCATATGTATGCAGTGCAGTGCATGAAAATGAGGGCGACGGAGTAAGGACGAATTGTGACCATAAAATTTGGCGAAACAAATATGGTAAAGAGATACGTCTGACTCCGGATCGTATTATACTTACCAATAATAAGGGGAATTCAGTAGAACTGTCGGATGAACAGGGAATTCATATCAAAAGTAGTGGTTCCGTAAATCTGAAGGCCGGAGGAAGAATACAAATCAGCAGTGAAAATGCAGGTATTGAAGTAGCAGCTTCCAGCCGGATTCGCCTCCAGCAAGGAGAGTCTGAAATGCTTCTTCAGGACGGCGTAGAGATTACAGGAACAAAGGTAAATATTATGTAAGAAAGGAAGGGGCATACATGAAGATGTTTGTGTCTGATATGCTGAAGCTGGAAACGGAGATTCCTTTAAAACAGGTGGTTGATTTTCAATTTCAGTGGTGCCTGGATGAACATGCCGTTTTAACTATGACCGGAATACTGGACGCAGGGCAGGTAAAAAATGCTGTCTCCAGAGATTATAAGGGAACAAAAATAATCGCAGAGTATGAGGAAATAATTATATTTTGTGGCTTTACTACAGAAACCAAAGTGGGCTACGCCCACAACCCAGAATAAATAATGCACTACCACCTCATATGTTGTAGAATAAAGTTACCACACAAAATCAAACATATGAAAAACGGAGG
>Ga0153928_1000509_pt1 | contig 19209 bp, 16 predicted proteins | sample TSNJ012MetaG_FD_106656 | JGI IMG/M metagenome (GOLD analysis project Ga0153928, IMG submission 106656) | Attine ant fungus gardens microbial communities from New Jersey, USA - TSNJ012 MetaG | ecosystem: Host-associated > Fungi > Mycelium > Unclassified | place: USA: New Jersey, Wharton State... | reverse complement strand
TAATAATAAAAATCGAACAGACAAGTCTCATAAGAAACTTGTCTACTCGACCAAAGCTACTGGCTGATTACATCTCAAACTCTAAGGAGCCCAATCTATGAATCTAATCCAATTCGAAAATTATACCGCCTATTTGCTATAAATTTTGCATCTGAGCAGAACACAATGGAATCCGGCGATTCGTGTCTTATCAATAGTGATTACCTACTCTATTTTATAGGTGATGAGCTCGTGATCAAACTCCAGCCGGATATACCGGGGCTAAAATACGCCAAACGTGTTAAAAACAGCGTTTACGTCTACTGGAATTCATCCACCCCTAATATGAATAATAAACTATGTGGATCTGTTAAGATGTCTGTGAATTGGAAGCGATTGCAGAAGCTTTAGACGGATATTTAAAAATGCCACTTTATAATGCCCGGTTGAATTTTTGTTTAAAAGATTATTAATTTAAAAATAAAAGCTGCAGTGAGAAATGAAAAATTTGGTGATTTCTCTGTAGAATTTTTTACCACATTATAGTATAATTTTATTACCAAATTGAGGGGGGAAATGAATTATCAGAGGAAACGGAAGCAGATGAAACGGAGGCTCCAGAAGAGTTTTCAGAAGGTAATACTGAAGAAGAGCTATCAAACGAACCAACTGATGAAATATTTCCAGAAAAAGCTGAAGAGGAAGCGACAAATGACGCTTTGGATATTACATCTGATGAACTAGACAATGCTAATACAGAGGACTTGGTAGATAATCAGGGGGTGGCTTTACAAGCTAAGAATGGCTGGGACACCTCTAATGGGTATATATATTACTATAAGAATGGGAAAAAGGTTTCCGGTTGGCAGACAATCTCTAACGAGACATTCTACTTTAAAAAAACTGGCAACTCTATTACGAAAGGTAGCATGCTAAAAGGATGGCGAACCATCAACGGAAAGATATTCTATTTTAAAAAGTCCGGTTCTAATGGCAGTCAAGGAAAAATGCTCAAAGGTTGGAGCAATATTGCGGGCAAAACATTCTATTTTAAGAAGTCTGGATCAAATGGCATCAAAGGTAGTTTGTTTAGTGGTTTTAAAACAATATCAGGCAAGCGTTATTACTTTAAAAAGTCCGGTTCTAATGGTGAAAAAGGTAAGATGCTGTTAGGATGGCAAAAATTATCAGGTAACAAGTATTATTTTAAGAAGAGTGGCAAAAACGGAGAAAGGGGTAGCGCACTTACTGGTATTCGAACTATAGGAAGTAAAAAATATCAATTTTCTAGCAGCGGTGAACTAATTGAAAAAGATGTAACCGCGCAGAAAAAAAGTAGCGTAACTAAATTTTTAAGATCTTACAGTACATTCTTTGCACTCCCGATTGACAGTGAAAACAAATATAAGTCCGTAAAATATGACAATTACTATAAAACCAATATGGTATTATATAGCGAAATATATTGTAATTGGAATATCGATAATCACTCTAAATACTGTAATAAATCAATAAATACTGCAAAAAAGGCTTTTGATCCTCAAATCAAAAAACTTTTTGGAAATTCTGCTAATTTTAAAGTAAAGAATTATACTTATTCGGAATACGATAATTCTTATCTCAGTTACCCTAATTTATACGCAAATTACAACGGTAAGCTTAAATATTATTGGGGGGATTGGGGAGACGACATACCATATGGAAAAGTCAACAAGGTATATAAGACTGGAACAAATACATTTTTAGTAAAATACAGCGTATATGTTAAAATATACGGCAGTAAAAACTCAAAGAAAGATTTTGAAGGCACTTATAGCATTTACTTGAAATCTAAGGGAGAATCAAGCTATACCATTACTAATATAAAACTAACTGAAAGAGCGGTTTATCGTAACGGTAGTAAACTCTATAATGGATCAACTGTCGAAAAAATAAAGTGTCAAATATAGAATCACCATAAACGTTAAACGCTTACATTCTATGTCAAAGGATGCTCTCCTGACAACTCAGCATGTGACGGTTTCTTTGGCAGGCTAAAAAATGAAATGTTCTATGGAAAGACCTGACTTGGAGTTTACATAGAACACTTCATTGAGCAACTCAATAATTATATTGAGGGGTATGAGCATTGAGGAGGATATGTAAATGTGTAAAAATATAAAATTAAGATTTCTTTTGTTATTTTTACTACTTGTTACACTAATTAGTGGGTGTGGCAATAAAGATACCGGTATAGCAACAAGCAATCAGGAAGATGCTTTACAATCAGAATCATTGGAAACAGAAAAAAGTAATACTGAGGCTGCATCAGAATCTGTAATAACAGAATCTGCCATGCCAGAGCCCTCCCCGGAGCCAACGCCTGTCACCGGTGATATGGCCGTACATTTTTTAGATGTTGGACAGGGATTATCCATTTTTGTTCAGTCTGGAGGGCAAAACCTGATTTACGATGGTGGGGATAGAGCTACATCAAGTTTTGTAGTAGCCTACCTAAAGGACCAGGGAGTTACCGATATTGATTATTTGATTTCCTCCCAGTTGCTAGTAAAGGCTTAGAGGTACAACATGCTGCCGTAGGTACAGAGTTTAAGTTTGAACCGGAAATTTTACGGTCCTCTCTCCTGCTGATATAGCAAGCGACAGTAACGCAAATTCAGTGGTAATAAAGCTTGAAAATGGAGAAAACAGTTTTCTCTTGACGGGGGATGCTGACCACAATGCAGAATCGGTTATGATAGGCTCCGACTTGGATTTGGAAAGTGATGTACTGTCAGTATCGCACCACGGATCTGCAACTGCTACCTCATATGATTTTCTGCAGCAAGTAATACCTGAATTTGCAGTTATCTCATGCGGGCAGGATAACCAATATGGCCATCCCGATAGAGATACCATGGACAAACTTGAAAGCATGGAAATCGATGTTTACAGGACCGACAGGCAGGGCACCATAATAGCTGTTTCTCCTGAGTTTGGAATATCAACTTCCAAACTCAGGCGATTCGATACCGGATAACATAACCATTGATGTTGATAGCACTCCTCTTTGCCATGCCGGATACCGCATGACCCACTGGGGAAGCCGCCAAGCGAACAATAAATATGTAATCTCCTAGGGATTAGTCTTTTCTTTTTACAATGTAACAGAATAATCCATATTCTCCCACATTGTGGTGGCATTATCCTTCAATATATGGTATTATTACAACTAGTACCTATATAGGTTGTTGTTATTCTGATATTCAATACACATGTGTATCTGGGAATATGGATTTTATTACTCAAATGCGCAATTATTATTTGAATAATTTAGAAGAAGGGAGGGTCTGAGATGAAAAAGAAAAGCACTGTACTAATCAATTTATCTAAAAAGCTATTAGAATTAGCTCCAACGATGGCGGGTGGTAATACAGCTTGTTTAGGTTTAGTAGGCGAACCCAAGTTGCCAAAAAGATTAGAAACCAAATAATAATAAAAAGCTGTTGGCATGGTGTGATATCAAGCCAACAGCTTTTTAGTTAGATTAAATTCTTATCGTTATCGTGAGGTAATTACTTCTTTGGTCTTTTCGATATTCTTCCGTCAATAAGATCTCTCCCTTATAACTGGCGATTACTTTTTTTAAGTTCGGCAATCCATAGCCTCTTGAATTACCTTCACCTTTGGTAGAATATCTTTCTTGAAACATCTTATTAAAATCATCTGCCGATTTCCTTTCGTACTCATTGGAAACGGATAGATATAAACTTTCTTTTATTACCGATATCTTAATAATAATAGCTTTTTTCGTCCCGGTTTCAATGGCATTATCTAAAAGCACACCTAGCATATAAAGAATAACCGAAAAGGATATTTTTGAGTTGGATTCATAATAGGCAATATCCGTTAAAAAAATCAGTTCATAATCCCTATCTTTTGTCTTTTTTTGATTAATAAAAGATAAAATATTTTGGTTGTAGTCACCCATGTCAATATTATTACTATCAATGCCAATTAGTTCTAAAGTTTTATCTAGCTCCTCCCTCACTAAAAGAATATCAGATGTGCTATAAGCGGACATACGGACTCCTAACAGTAAATTTTTTATATCATGAAGCTGCATAGGAATTTTATTCGTATAGAAAAGGATTTTTTTTAATGTCTGACATAGGCTGAAAAATGTTATGATGATTATCAGCGAAAAATATAGTATGTAAGAAAATGTATATTCAAAATTGAAATAAAAAAGTATAAGCAAAAGTACTACTGCTAAAATAAATATTAATAATCTCAACAATATTTCTTTTACTATTATATTATAAAGCTTATATAAGGGGATTTTTTTATATATCAAAAAAACAATCATTGCAGCAGTAATTTGTACTAATAAAAATGTATGGTTTTCATTGATACCTAGTCCTAAACCGCTTATTGCTAGTAATGATAAAATTTGTATAAATGTTGTGCTTAAATATATGATCCCAAATATAATTAACACATCTTGAATCTTTTTTCTAGTTATGAACTTTAGCATTACAATAGTAATACTTGTAATTATTACTCTAGCCATACCACTATTGGGTAATGATCCTAAACCAATGCCATATAAGATTCCAAAAAAAATTATTTTAAATGTTAATTTAGGTTTTCTTTCGATTAAATTATTACCTAGATAGTAGATCATTAAATAGTCCAAAAAATTTATAATGATATTAAAAATCCATTCTACTATATTTGTATCCAATATTGTTTACCTCCAAGATTCAACATGCTCAATAATTAATATGACATATTTTAGCAAAAAATGCAATTAGAACCGGAAACAAGGGGTGAATATTTTTAAAGTGCGTTATGGCTGTTAAATGGAGTGGATTGTCGACAGGCGAGATTTAAACGGGGCAGCATCTATGTCCATAACTGCCACAGGTTTATAAAATGTTGCAACATATTCATTATCATGCCTATTAGACCAAGATAAATTTAAGAGCTTGCGAATACAATCTCTTAAATTTATCTACTACTATGCAAATCTCAGCTGACCAGATGTTTCTTGCTGCATCCTATCTAATCTGCAGATAGGCATTCGTCTACCAGTACAAAGTTCTATAAGATTCGCCTTTACGAGTGCTGCCGGGATAGGTGGGCACACAGAATTACCACATCGTTTTACCTGTTCTGTTTTTGTTATCTTCTTTCCTTTGATATCTCGGTCAATTATGTAGTCTTCCGGGAAACCTTGAGCTGCATATAATTCATGTGGTTCAAGCATCCGCAATCCTATGTCAATAATCTGATAGTTAACACCCTGGATCTTCACCAAACCAAATCGGTCTTTGCTGGTCACTGTATCCAATGGTTCATCGATATCTTGGCCGGTACCTGATCCGTAGTATTTAATTAAAAATGCTACAACTTCACCCATGTGACCCATACCGCCGGCGGTAATGGTGTTCAGAGGTTCTTTTAAGTCCGTTCCAGTACTCTGCCCTTGCATCTGGATAATATGAGCAGCACATAATGCATTATGCTGTCCAGTAGCTGTAATCGTCGGAAGCGGATTATCTACCTTATCTCCGGTATTTGTGCTATAAAATTTACTTATGAAAGCACTTACTAACCCATACCGGTTTGAGGTATCCAGAGTTGCAATTGGCTCTTTTACACCACCAGCCCGTACACCATCTTCTGTTGTCTCTGAATGATATTGAATAAGTGTTGGCGCGATCAGGCAATGTTCATTTTTGCTGACCACAGTGGTTATTGGCTCTGTAAGCGGCTTATTTCGGTCATTTGTAAATCCCGTCTGCCCAATTTGCGTAATGTAAGGCGTCACTAGACCAAATCCATGTTTTGCTGTAAGTGTTGGCATAGGCTCTTTTACCTCCTGCCCTCGGAATCCCTCACCGCTATGATTCACTTGTACAATAAATGGATCCGGATTATTGGTCACAAATTTCTGTAATCCTCTGGCAATCCTGCGCATAGTGTTTTCTGCCAGAGGCTTCTTGCGTTCAAAAATACTTGTACAATGGATAGACCAATCAATGATATCTGCCGCCGGCACATATGACTTTAATTCACCAGAAATTACTTTTGCATTATCTCGCGGACCATGCGTAGGTTCTGGCCATACAATCGGTTGACCGTCACATCTTGCTATCATAAAAAAACGTTTACGTTTTGTTGGGGCTCCATAATCCGCTGCCATTAACTCTTTGAATTCAACCTGATATCCTAATTTTTCAAGTTGGTATATAAACCGGTGGAATGTTTTACCCTTCTTTTTCCGAATAGGTCTATGGTTTCGGTTAAGCGGACCCCACTCTTGAAATTCCTCTACATTTTCTAACATGATGACTCTTGGTCTTACTAATCCTGCCCAGCGAAGAGCAACCCAGGCAAGTCCACATATGGACTTATCCTTTGGTTTTCCACCTTTTGCTTTGCTGAAATGTTTGCAATCCGGTGAAAACCAAGCCAGACCCACTGGTTTGCCATTACAGGCTTCTAACGGATTTACATCCCAAACGGATTCACAGTAATGTTTCGTACTGGGATGATTAGCCATGTGCATACGGATAGCATCTATATCATGATTGATTGCAATTTCCACACTCCGGCCAACCGCTATTTCTATACCGGTGCTGGCTCCACCGCCTCCTGCAAAGTTATCTGCAATAATTTCATGTAGATCATATTGCAAGCCTGCCTGGATGCAATGACAGATATAGTGCATTTGTTGAACATAGTGTTGTTTATCGAATATTGCTTGTGTATTCATAATGTCGCCCTCATATAATCAAACAGAGATATCTGCTCATCAGAATAATTCATGTATAATACCTCTGTTCTTCTCAGACCTCTTTCAGCATTGGTGTTTTTTAATATTCTTCTCCAACCAGAAAGCATATCATCATACATTTCATTTGGGTAACTGGATAGCATTATTTTTCCCGGATGATCCATTAAGGATTTTAAAAGTACCTCATGTTCTGCATTATCCATTTCATGCTTATAGAGATGCGGTTTTCGGATTTCATGAGGGTATGGTGGATCAGCATATATGAAAACGTCTTCTGTATCATATCTGTTCAATAATTCTACTGCCGGCAGATTTTCTATTTGAACTCCTTTAAAACGTTCTGCCATCAAAAGTAAGTTTTCCGGAAGTTCTGACCAGGCTCTTGCTGGATTTGGTGAATTGCTTTGCTGGCCACTTTTGAATCCATTCCGATACAGATTACCACATCCAAACCCTTGCCAGCATTTCACACAAAATCTTCTTGCCCGTTCAACATCACCATTGCTATCCATATATGCATTTACATATTCATCTCTGGCATATGGTGTAAACAGAATTTGCTGTGATAATTCTTCCGGATCATCTCTAAGCACTTGAAAGAAATTTACGACCTCACCATCCAGATCATTAATAGTCTCGATATGTGAACGTTCTTTATGCAACAAGACTGCACAGCTCCCCGCAAACAATTCTAAATAAACTCTATGTTGCTTTGGTATATAACTACAGATCCAATCTGCCAACCTGTTTTTAGCTCCTGGATATTTTAATATTGCCTTGATCTGTTTATTCAATTTGTCACTCTCCTTTGAATAATAACCTTGATATTTTTATCACTCACCATCTAATGATTGATAAGATATAGATAACTAAATAACTAATAATATTTTTTATTTAACTTCATTTTGATTTTCACACATGACATGCATAGCACATAATTGAAAATCAATGTATGAAATTCACAATACTTTGATTTTCACACTACACTTAAAAAAGGCATAAAAAAATGACACTTCATAATTGAAATGTCTTCTCGTAATAATATTCTCTTTTAAGCAGTTGCCAAGTTCTTACTATTTACTTCGTTTTGATAATAGCTTCGCATAGTTGTTATCGAATTAAATAAGGACGTAAGCAGGTATTGCTTTATATTTAATATTTTTTTGGTGGTCTTCTGCATACATTCAAGGACATATTCGATATGAAGATAGGTAAGTTTTAGCAATCTGCTTTTTATATATTAGGAAATTCCTCCGTTCGGAGGAATTTCCTAATATATAAGTAAAGAACAGACACACATGGGGTCTGTCCCTCCACTTAACCAGATACAGTGGTTGCTTTCTTAATTATATTTTCCGCATTTTACCTGCTCCATGGGGCAACGAAGACACGCAGCAAATCCTTGATGTCCTGAAAGACAACGAAGTACGTGCAACCTTCTTCATGACCGGCAACTGGGTAGACAGTTATCCAGACGATGTGAAAAGAATACAGGCTGCCGGTCATGACCTTGGCAATCACAGTGACAGCCACAAAGAAATGAGTAAACTAACCGCCAAAGAAAGAAAAGAAGAATTGCTGAAGGTACATAACAAAGTAAAAGCACTTACCGGTGTGGAAATGAATCTCTTCCGCCCGCCTTATAGTGATTGTAATAATGACGTAATTCTGGATGCCACCAGCTGTGGTTATTATACCATTCAATGGAATGTTGACAGTCTTGACTGGAAAGATTATGGTGCTGAATCTATTGTCAGTACCGTATGTGATAATGAATGTCTGTGTAATGGGGCAATCATCTTATGCCATAACGGAGCCAAACCAAAACTACAACCATATCCGGTTCAGAAAACATTACCATACATTTTTTGTCTGAAATAGTATTTATTTGGAAAAAATGCAACTTTTTAATATTTTCTGTAATTATTCTGAAATTCCTTTCGTATTCTTTGTGTTATTTTCTGGAAATCTGATAAGGGGTGATTATATCTCAGTCAGTTACCAGACTTTCTCGGAGAGGGGCACTATTATGAAAGAGATTCATGAACTGGTACGATCAATGGGCATTCACGCAACTTACAAAGGGTATCACTATATTATTCACGCGCTTTGGCTGGCACAAGAAGACGAGCGCCGCCTTTTGTATATAACCAAGCAATTATATCCATTAATTGCTGCCGAATTCAACACCAGCGTGCAGTGTGTAGAGCGCAATATCCGCACGGTGATCAATTCCTGTTGGAAAGAACAGCAGGAACTGATCCAGGGGGCTTGTCCATACACGCTGAAATTACGTCCGTCTACAAGCGAGTTCCTGGATATTCTATATTGGAATCTGTCTTCTAAGCAGGCTTAATCTCCGCCTTGCCGGAGATACGTTTGTCCGGATAATACTGATTCCAATCAAGTGCAGCAGGTTCATTTTCTGTAAGGTGTACATAATACGCCTCATCTTAAGTATTCAAATCATATCTCCAATGCATTTTTGCATTGTCTCATGCTTACGATAGTAAACATCAGCACATTTGTTATCATCACAGACTTTTGATAGAGCCATGCTGCACTTTTAATTCCACATAACACTAACTGCATTATCCATCAGTTATTTTACTCGGAATCCCTGTCTTCCCTTTTCTCAATTTCATATTCTATTGTTACATTCTGCTGTTCTTCCAGCAGATTTATTAATATTTCAAACACTTTTTCCACATCGCTAATGGTTCCCACCTTATCCAACATACCATTTCCTCTCACCAAAGAAGCACTCTCGGAAAGCTTCATTTACTTACCCAATTATAAAGAATCCGGCAGCCAAGTTCTAAACCGAAGCACGTTCACTTTAGCAGCTATAATATTCCTATTCCATTAAATATATGTGGTGGTGTTTGTACATCTTACCCATACATATACTATAAAAAACATATAAGGAAATTAACATGCAACGTTGTGCAATTTACATCCGTGTTTCAACCGCTGAACAGCAGATGCATGGAAAAAGCCTGCAGGCACAGCAGGATTTCCTCGAAGAGTATGCCCACACCCATCAAATGTCCGTAGCGGCTGTCTATGCCGACGAAGGCAAAACCGCCCGAAAGGAATTGCGTAAGCGAAAAGCCATTCACGCTTTACTTGAATCAGTAAAACAAGGTAACATCGACATTATTCTCTTCTGGAAAATGGACCGATGGTTCCGCAATGTCTCTGACTTTTATAAAGTTCAGGATATACTGGATCTCTATGGGGTGAAGTGGATTGCTGTTGCCGAGCCTAATATCAACATGGATACCCGGGACGGACGTCTGAATCTTAACATTATGCTCAGTATTGGGCAAAACGAAGTGGATACCACCAGTGAGCGCATCCGTTTCGTCAATGAAAACTCCATCCGTCTGGGAAAAGTCATCTTCGGCAACCCATCCATGCCCTTTGGCTATAAAGTAGCCGTAATCGATAATATAAAACGAATGGTAAAAGACGAAGAATATCAAGCAATTGTAGCGGACACTTTCGATTATTATCTGCGCCATCAATCTAAAAGTGCAACCATCCGCCATATGAATCAAAAATATGGGTCCATTCTCACCGTCAGCCGCATCCACTCCATGTGCACCAATCCTATGTATGCAGGCATTTATCGCAATAACCCCAACTATTGCCCGGCCTATATCACCCTGGAAGAGTACCATCAGCTGCAGTCCATCCAAAAGCAGAATCCTCACTTACGTACCCCGTTAAAAGACAACGCTGTCTATCTGTTCTCCGGTCTCATTAAGTGTCCTGCCTGCGGCCGGATCATGACATCCAATACGCGAAAAAAACAGCTGAAATCCACATTAAAATACTACCGTTACTACCGCTGTCCCAACCATTACGCCACCCATACCTGCGCCTTTTCCAAAAGCTGCGGTGAAGAAACACTGGAACGATACCTTTTATCCATACTCACGCAGCAAATGAACGCCTACCACCTTATCATTCATTCTATCACTCCCCACCAGACAGCCCGGCCAATAATAGATATTGATAAAATTGAAAAAGAAATCAAGCGTTTAAATTACATGTACCTTAAAGGTCGAATCAGTCAGCAGCAATATGACCAGACCTGCGGAGAATTAGAACTCCGCCTCCGGTCATCCACAGATACTGACAGCAATCCACCCATGCAAGCAGACCTTATAACAGCAAAAATGATTGCAAACAGCTGGCTATCTATATATCATCATTTAAACCGCCGGCAGCAGCGTTGTTTCTGGCGGTCGCTTCTGGAAAAAATCGAATTCGCAGGCAACGAACGGTTTGAGCAGCTTTTTTTTCGAATTTGATTGTTGTACTTAACATACTGCTCCCAATGGTGCAAAATATACTGTCCTGGCACTGGATGCCATGATTAAAGGGATAAAAGAAAAAGGCTATGAACTGGTCCCTATTTCTGAATTAATCTATACAAAAAACTATCATATGGATCAAACCGGCAGGCAAATCCTAGATAAATAACCTCATTTTGCCCGGTATAAATGCGACAAAAAAAATCATCCTAATGAAAAAGGAGGTAATGCACATTGGACGACTCATTTGAAAAGAATTATCCACTGGATCAATTTCCCGACGCTTTCGATATCCAAAAAACCGGCTCCTTGATGGACTGTACCGGTTTGATTCCATCTGCCATTCAAAGTGAAGATGAACTTGAGTCTTACGAAGATTTGTATCAATTCCAACCATGTACCATTCGTAAAAAAGAATATTCTTCAGAACAATAACCCTTTTCTACATCACTTGGACATATAGACCGCCCTCACACTTGTGAGGAGCGGCTCTGTTGCAGTTAGTGTGTATATTTTAGTTACTGGGCAGCCATATAAGCCAGCCCTTAATGCTAACTGTACGGGGTGAGTGTATCTCTTCAACCTTCGGTAGAATTCACCTTATGTCAATCACACAAAACTTACAACCTACCAATATCCAGCCGCTGTGTGAGACGAGGTGCTGCGCTATTTGCAAAACCATAGCGCGAGCTGCTAAGATACTTACCCTGATGGGATGGGAATTTGCGGGCAAAAGCCTGCTTTCCAAAGCAGGCTTTTGTATTCACCTGAAATGCGTTTTCTTCAGAAAACGGATTGAATGTGGATAGTCCCGCAAATTCTCAGCCCATCAGGGTTAGTATCTTGCAGCGAGTGCTCTGGTTTTGCAAATAGCGCAGCACCTCGTCTCACACAGCGGCGTCCTGGCTGCCAATGTTAAACTGTTTTAACTATTTAAATACATACGGCTGAACCGTTATAGCATGCACTTTTAAAATATGCGTTACTGTTCACTCCCCAGCAACACGCTTCGCGAAATAGTTGGGGAGTGAACAGTAACAAATATGCACCTATGTGGGATCTATACGTTGCGTTCATCTTTGGATTGTATTATAATTGGGCTAATATGCAAAGGCAGGTGAAATCATGTATGAAAGATTAAAAGAAAAAACTATGGAAGCGCTCAGCAGCGTCCTGCCTATCTCAGCAATTGTACTGGTGCTGGCGTCGCTTATCGTCCCTCTTAATATAGACACTGTTGTTATGTTTCTGGCTGGAGCCATGCTGCTTGTTCTGGGTATGGGATTATTCTCACTGGGTGCAGACATGTCCATGATGCCTATCGGTGAAAGTGTGGGGCGCTCATTTGGACACAGTAAGTCGCTATGGTTGGTGACCTTTGCCTGCTTTTTGCTGGGCTTTATTATTACCATTGCCGAGCCGGATTTAAGCGTTCTAGCCGGACAGGTTTCCGCAATTCCGGATATGGTACTGATTTTTACAGTTGCTTCGGGCGTCGGCATCTTTTTGGTAATTGCAATGCTGCATATACAGTTTGGCATTCAGCTCACGACGTTATTATACATATTTTATGGAATTGTATTCGCCCTGTCCCTTTTTACACCGAATAATTTTGTTGCCGTAGCATTTGACGCAGGTGGTGTCACTACCGGACCGATTACCGTTCCCTTTATCCTATCCATGGGAATCGGGCTCGCCAGTGCACGGAGCAGCAAGAACTCCCAGGATGACAGCTTTGGTTTTATCGCATTGTGCAGCATCGGTCCGATCCTCGCAGTTATGCTGTTAGGCATTCTCTACAACCCGCAGGAAGCGACCTATGAACAGGTGATCATTCCCCAGGTAGAAACAATGCGGGATGTATGGCAACAATTCTTTATACAACTGCCGGTCTATTTCAAAGAAGTGCTGCTGGCATTAATCCCCATCTCCATATTTTTTGCTGTTTTTCAAATTATTTCTCATCCATTTACCAGGCGGAAAATATTAAAAATCTGTGTGGGGCTAGTTTATACAATGGTAGGTCTGGTACTATTTCTGACCGGTGTCAACGTAGGTTTTATTCCGGTTGGTTCATTGCTGGGGGGAGAACTGGCAGCCTCTTCCGCCAAATGGCTCTTGATTCCCATTGGCATGCTAATTGGTTATTATATCGTGAAAGCCGAACCGGCTATCCATGTCCTGAACGAGCAGGTAGAAGAAATCACCAGCGGCGCTATCAGCCGCAAAGCGATGAATCTCTGTCTCTCCATCGGCGTAGCGCTTTCAGTAGGGTTATCCATGCTCCGCGTACTCACTGGCATATCCATCTACTGGTTTGTCATACCCGGTTACCTGATTGCACTCTTCCTAACCCGGTTTGTGCCAAAGATTTTCACCGGCATCGCCTTTGACTCCGGTGGCGTAGCTTCCGGACCAATGACTTCCACCTTCCTGCTGCCACTGGTGATGGGGGCTTGTGAAGCAATCGGCGGCAACGTAATGACAGATGCTTTCGGCATCGTGGCACTGGTAGCCATGACACCTCCCATTGCAATCCAATTAATGGGTCTTATCTACCAGCTCAAACTACGCAAATCAACCGTTGCAGAACCACTTGAAGATGAAGTAATCGATGAAATTGTAGAAGAATTAATGCAAGAGGAGGCATCAGAAAATGAATAATATAAATGAACATGCTTTCCATGATGCCTTACAAAACCAGGCAACGCCAAAGCTAATGATAACCATTGTAAACCGTCGGGATGGTGAACAGGCCGCCAGGACGCTGCAGAATATGCATCTTCGCCTGATTCACGGCTGCATGGGCGAGGGTACCGCCGGAAAAGGTCTGGCCGATCTCATGGGTTTCGGTCCATCCGGCAAGCTGATACTGATGGGTATTATACCAGGTACCCGGGCACGAATTGCTCTGGAAGAACTACAGCGCTTTTTACATCTTGATAAACCAGGACGTGGAATCGCCTTTACAATTCCCTTAAGCGGCATTGAATTATCGGAAAAGCTGCCACTGGATCCAATGAGAAAGGCGCACATCCAAAAGAAAATAGAAAAGAGTGTGGATATTATGTCTGAAGGTATAAAAAATGATTTGATTCTGGCTGCTATTAACCAAGGCTACAGTGAAGCTTTAATAGAATGTGCCCAGTCTGCCGGTATCACCGGCGGAACCGTTCTCAACGCCCGACACCTTAGTGCAGAGACCATGGCGGCCTTTCTCGGTATTTCCCTTCGGGATGAACGGGAAATCGTTGCTATCCTTGTAACAAGAGACCTCAAGGATAAAGTAATGGAACAAATTGCTGCTTTCCTGCATGAGACGCCAAAAGCCCAGGGTGCAATCATCAGTCTCCCGGTAGATAACGTAATCGGAATTCCTGAGTAATCCGTTACTATTCATAACCTTATTGCCACTTCCTTTATAAGGTTAAACAAGAGGTATTCCCGCTGCAAATCCGGAAATACCTCTAAACTAAGTTTCACTTTATCTTCTATTGTAATTGATCAGGCAGCCTTTCAAAATAATCTCTCTTTCATCATCTGTCAAGTCGCCCAGAGCAAGCGTAAACTCCTTAACCGTATCACCAACTGCATACGCTTTAATCTGCTCAGCCTTCTCAGCTACAGCCTTTTTAATCTCCGGAACAAACAGATAGTCCCCGTTCTTAAATGGCAGTTCCCCTTCTTGGATCAAGAATGGAAGCATGCCCCAGTTAATCAAGTTAGACCGATAACGTTTAGTCGCATATTCATTCGCAATATTAGCCCATCCGCCCAACACCTTCTGGCAAGATGCCGCCTGTTCCCGGGCAGAACCATCACCCGGCTTCACCGCAAATATCGTACTTCCAATACCCGTATTCTGATTATTCACATCAGCACAAACAGCTTTAATCTTCTCATAAACCGGTGCCAGTTCAGCCAAAGCACATACTGGGTCTTCCCCTGCTGTCCGCGCCTGCTCTGCCTTCTGCACTTCTTTAGCACGTCCCACATAAGCCGGATCCTTTCTGGAAAGGGTAAACTCCGCCAAACCCAGAGGATTTGACCGAAAAGAAGACGTCTCCCCGGAAGGAATCAATTCATCCGTAGTCGTAACCGGATCATGAATCTCCGAAACCACCTTCAGAATCAAATTATCCGTCAAAGCAGACATCGCCGGCCAATCCTTAATGTTCGGTCCAAACTTCACTTCCACCGTCGGATCTGCTACACCTTCACTATCAAATACCCGATTCTCATAAATCGTCTTATCAAAATGGTAGGTCGGTCTGCTATACTCACCTGCATATTCCGTCGCCGGCGTCAGATATCCCTTATTGGCCGCTGTCGCTGCAATCGAACGGGCATCCATCAGAGCCACCGAAGAAATCTGGCCATTTTGAATCTTAGAACCTTCACGATTCGGAAAGTTTCTCGTCGAATGACGAATACTAAATGCATTATGAGCCGGTGTATCTCCCGCTCCAAAGCAAGGTCCGCAAAATGCTGTCTTAACAATCGCCCCTGTTGCCATCAAATCAGCCAGCTTACCATTCTTCACAAGTTCCATATAAATCGGCGTACTTGCCGGATACACACTCAAAGTAAATTCATCCGAACCAATACCCTGTCCCTTTAAGATATCCGCCGCATCACAAATATTTTCAAAGCCGCCGCCGGCACATCCTGCGATAATTCCCTGCTCCACATAGAGTTTTCCGTTCTTAACCTTGTCCTTCAGCGTATAATCAATCTTACCATCCAGGCTTACCAAGGCTTTCTTCTCAACATCATCCAAAATGTCCATCAGGTCAGCATTCAACTCATCAATTGTATAAGTATTACTGGGATGGAACGGCATCGCAATCATCGGCTTAATCTTATCCAGTTCTACATAGATAATACCATCATAATACGCCACCGCGCCCGGATTCAATTCTTTATATTCTCCTCCTCTGCCATGTGTCTCATAGAAGCCCTTAATCTCATCATCCGTCTTCCAAATCGAAGAAAGACAAGTCGTCTCCGTCGTCATAACATCCACACCAATCCTAAAATCAGCGCTTAAGTTATCCACCCCCGGACCAACAAATTCCATCACCTTATTTTTAACATACCCGTTCGCAAAAACCGCTCCGATAATCGCCAGTGCAACGTCCTGCGGCCCCACTCCCGGCACCGGTTTACCCGTCATATAAACCCCGACAACCCCCGGCATATCAATATCATAAGTCTGTTCCAGCAGCTGCTTAACAATCTCCGGTCCGCCTTCGCCCATCGCCATGGTACCAAGCGCACCATAACGAGTATGACTATCCGACCCCAGAATCATCTTACCGCCACCAGCCATCATCTCCCTGGCAAACTGATGAATAACCGCCTGGTGCGGCGGCACATAAACACCACCATACCGCTTCGCACAACTCAACCCATACATATGATCATCTTCATTAATCGTCCCTCCCACTGCACACAAAGAGTTATGACAATTAGTCAAAACATAAGGAACCGGAAACCTCTCAAGCCCCGATGCCCGAGCCGTTTGAACAATCCCCACAAACGTAATATCATGAGATGTTAATTTATCAAACTTGACCTGCAGCTTCTCCATATTCCCTGACGTATTATGCGCCGCCAGAATCCCATAAGCAATTGTATTCCGAGCCGCCTCCCCTTTATCCAAAACCGCCCCCAACTTACTCTTCAAAACAGCTTGTCCGCCCGCACTATCCTCCACGAGCTCCACACCATTCAACAAATAAGCACCATTATCATATAACCGAATCATCGCTAATCCTCCTTCATCATCAACCCAACCCTATTCCAAAAACCTCGTAACATTATAGCATCATTCAACCCCGTATATCAAGTTTTTTCACAAAGCTATCCCTCCCGCTTTTACTCCCCCATCAACTCAAACAAAAGCGTAACCTTAAACAAATCCCCATCCAAATATATCTCAAACTCCCCATTCTGCATCTCCGTCAAACTCTTCGCAATCGACAACCCCAGCCCACTCCCTTCCGTAGTCCGGCTGGCATCCCCTCTTACAAACCTCTCCGTCAGTTCATCCGCACTAATATTAAGCGGCTCCTCCGAAATATTCTTAAACATCAACACCGCCCTATCCTTCACCATCCGCAGATCAATATAAACCCGCGTCCCAGCCAAAGCATACTTAGCAATATTACTGAAAATATTCTCCAGAATCCGCCACATCCGCCTTCCATCAGCCCAGATAATAATTGGTTCCTCAGCCATCGTCAGCACCACCTCCAGGGAACGCTTCTCAAACTTATTATCAAACTCCCCACAAGCCTGCTTAAGCATCTCCTGCATATACATCCGCCCCAGCTGCAGCTCAATATTCCCCGTACTTATCTTACTGGCCTCAACCAAGTCCTCAGTCAGCTGCTTCAATCGCTGCGCCTTACTCTCCAACACCTTAATATACCCTTTAATCTTCTCGTCATCAATCTCTTCCCGCTTCAACAAATCCACATAATTAATGATCGATGTCAATGGTGTCTTAATATCATGAGACACATTCGTAATCAATTCCGAACGCATCCGCTCATCCTTCATACTCTTTTCAACTGCCAACTGCAGCCCTTCCGCCACCTGATTCACAGCTTCAGCCATCTCCAGATTATTGCCCATCAGATCCGACAGATCAATCTTATAATCCAAATCCCCCGCAGCAATATTAGCCAGCCCCGTCTTTACCGTCTGCCTTCCAGCCACGTCCTTTAGCAAATACAACAACACCAGCACATCAAGCACCAGCAGCAGTAACACTCCCAACCCCTGCAGCACCCAAATCAGGAAAATGTGCAGTGCCAGGAAAAACACCAACAGGATCAAAACCTTCCGCGACGTATTTCGCGCCTGATATACTCTTCTACCCATTCCTACGATACCTTTGCAAATGCTGTTCTGCCACAGTGTTTTTGCTTTGACTCGCCGGGCAATGCTCAGGTGAAGCACCATAAAGACTACCACTCCACCAATCAGCAGCGAGCTCTGATATACAATCTCGGTAAGCCAACTGCTATTTAATAGGATCGTGCGGCCAACCGATACTGTCATGTTAAGCAATAACAATATTACAATAACCTGCAATGCCAGACACACTTCGGTGGGAATCCGGTCAAATGTATTGAGCAGAACCAGTCCGCCCTTTTGACTACGCCCGGTCTGAATTGTCGCAATTACAAAGCAACTTATACCGATCAGCAGCCCCATCACCATTACCACAAGCAGCGGTAGGAAAAGGCGCTGGTATTGCTGATAATTATTATGATATTCCTGAAACCAGTCAACCGCCGGATATCCACTGGCTATCGCAATCACTACTTCTTCCTGATTACCATAAAAAGATGAGTTGCATAATGTATGCTGCAGCCACTGAGCGCCTGAATTCTTGTTCTTCATAAACTGGGTGTCCTGTGATGTTTTTATATAATGAATAGCAAAATCAGCATTTTTCACAATCTCCCAGGCTTCATTAATGTTACTCCAGGCAGCATTAGTACAGACTTCATTTGTCTCTGTATTCACGATATAATACTTCAGATTCCCTGTATCCTGATTCTCACGGGCATATATTTCATAGGTATTATATTCCGTACACAATTCTGACAATTGCAGATATAAATCTCGCAGAGAAACCTCTTTTCGATTTTCTTTCGCATATTCTGCTAAACTTACACCGGAAAGAGGCAGTACTTTTTCTCGCACAATTCCCTTTTCATATAAATATGAGAAGGTCGCCGAATAGCTTTCCTTAACTTCCTCGACGGTCGTTTCCACTTCTTCAACGGTCGTTTCGATTTCTTCATAATAAGGTGCATTCTGAACAATCTCCGTGATCTCATCATATATGCCCGATTCCACTATTTCTTTAATTGCCCCTACAGTATAGGTTGTATTGGGATCTTGTTTTGATTTATCCGTTAATTTAACATTTGTAATATCAATGGTCTTATCCGGATTGAAAACTCCATTAATTTGATATGTACTGCCAATCTTAAGATATGTCTGTACGTGGGACATCTGCTCATACACTGTGTTGGAAAACAATTCTGTCTCTTCACAGGGTGTCCCTTTCAGCAATTCATATGGGTTCCCTACTGAGTT
>Ga0153928_1000508_pt1 | contig 19221 bp, 22 predicted proteins | sample TSNJ012MetaG_FD_106656 | JGI IMG/M metagenome (GOLD analysis project Ga0153928, IMG submission 106656) | Attine ant fungus gardens microbial communities from New Jersey, USA - TSNJ012 MetaG | ecosystem: Host-associated > Fungi > Mycelium > Unclassified | place: USA: New Jersey, Wharton State... | reverse complement strand
TCACTTTTTCCGGGAGACTGGAAACCGATATCAGCAAAATAGTGGGACAGGAAAAGTATATTTTAGTAGACGGCAGCACTGATTTTTCTTTTTTGGACTGGATCGTCCGCACCATATCCCTTCATGAATCAGGGCAGACGAATCCCATCCAGCTGTCTGTTGACTGCTATACCTTTCTTATGCACATCAGCCGTTTTCGGAAGTATCAGGAATACCAGTATTATCCGCTCTACCAGAGATATGTCGCGCCGGTAATAAAAGAAATCGAAACACAATACCATCAGGATATCACGACTCATGAGCTGGCCGGCACCGTCTATGTCTCACCGCAGTATCTGTCCCGGCTGTTTAAACGCTTTCTCGGCTGTTCCACTTATACCTATTTGACAAACTACCGTTTAACGAAAGCCAGGGAGCTTCTTGTAAACCGCCCTGATCTGACTGTCAGCCAGATCGGTGCCCGCACAGGATATCACGATGTAAGCCATTTTATCGCAATATTTAAAAGTGCAGCCGGCTGCACTCCTTTAGAGTTTCGCCGACTGCACTATTAGTATATCCCTATTCTTAATGGCTTTCCATAACCACTCTGGTTAATGGAGACCGGGTTTTGGCTGACTTTCTCATATTTGATAGCTCATTCGATTTCCAGTTCCTCCGCTTCACTCAGTTCTGACTCTGAAATACCAAGGTCAGCCATTGCTTCGTTAAAAGGTACGGTGTGTTTCATACCGCCGGCAATGCGCTCCTGTGCAAGCAAAAGCAGATTATAGTCCTCTTCTATGTTCGCCAGACGTTCATATTCTTCTGGCGAAAGAATAACAGCAGACGGTGCATTGTTTTTTAATACAATAAGCTGGCATTCTGTTCGTAGACGGTCAAAAATCTTTGAAGCCTGGCCTTTGTTAAATTGGGTAACGGGAATAAGACTATTCAATATGTTAGCAGTAATAGCCATTCTTGATCCCTCCTTTCAGTTGCTTTTCTTATTTATAGTATATGCTAAAAAAAGAAAAATACCAACTAAAACATCATGAAATTAATATATAAATTATAATTACAATATATGCATTGCAACTTTACCTGGTTACGGTCAGATAAAAACGGGCTATGGATCAACACTCCGCAGCCCGTTCCACCGGAACCTCATACATTACCCATTCTGTCAGTGCGGCAATCAGCATCGATAAATTTACTCCCGCCAATGCCTGCAAATGTCAAGCAGGGGAATTTAAAAATGCCGCTGGTTTTTCTCTGGCGGCATTTTTCAGCTCAATGATGACCGTCCACCAGGTATCAGGTGCCTGAATCATAATGTCATAACGGCCTTCTCCAGCTTCGCGATTCGATCTGACGATATAATCGGTACCCGAAAACAGACCAATTAAAATGCCATGGTGAACCACGACTTTATTTTATCTTCGTATATATAATGAATTTCCCTATTTGGTATCCGGAGATTCGCATACCGAGAACCATCTACTGTTTCTATCCCACCAGCAGTCAAATAACCGGTTAAAAAAAGGAAACTCCAAAGATTGTTTAGATCCGAATAAACTTCGTCATAAATTAGTTCTTCTACAATACGTTTTTTAAGTGTCTCACCTCTCAGCAACAGCTCCAGCTCCTGTTTCGTGTCATATGTGGCCATATCAACCAGCGTTCTTATGATCTCATTACCGCTGGTATTTCCCCAATGGGATATTGGTGCATTGCGATCAGTAAGGTATGATTTCACTTGTTTAATAACACTCCAAGGGTTGTATATTTCTGATTCACCAATCATATAGCCATCATACCAGTCTCTCATCTCTGACATCTTGTCACCAAGCTGATAATAATCTAACATTTCTTTCACTTCGTTTTCACTGAAACCAAAATATTTTGAAAACGTACTAAAATTATTCAGTCCGGTAAATACCGACTCCTTCGCAAGCCTGAGACAGCCGGTTAGAACGGCAAATTCAAGGCAAGGATTTCCCTTCAGGATACTGCGCAGCAAGGATCTGATAAAATCAAGCATTTCGTTATAATATCCGCCTGTATATGCTGACTCCAGCGGAACATCATATTCATCAATTAATAAAATTACCCTTTCACCATAATGTTCATATAGAATCTGCGAAAGAAGCAATAAGGATTCTTGATATAATATTAGATCGGAATCTTCACCTTCCAATATTCGGTCTGCCTTTTTCCTATATGGGTATTGCCTGACTGCCTCCCCATGCCGCCTGAATTCCATAGTAATTGCATTCCCCAGCGACTCCACTGCTGCCAGATATGTGCCCTGCTTGGCATTCATAAAAGAGAGGCTAATCACCGGATACTTTCCCATATGTTCGTCTAAAATTTCCGCATTGCCGGAAATCTTTAAATCGCAAAATAAAGCTGCATTATCCTGCTCTGATTTCTCAAAAAAATACTGCAGCATGCTTAAATTGAGGGATTTGCCAAAGCGCCGGGGACGGGTAATCAAATTTACAAGATCATGTGTTATTATTAGTTCTTCAATGAGAGAAGTTTTATCTACATAATAGTAATCCTTTTCAATCAGAAGTTTGAAATCTTCCCTTCCTACCGGAAGCTTCTTTAATTTATTTTTAAACACGTTTATCCTCCTATCCATCAGATCTGTTATACTCATTTCCCCGCCAAGTATCGATTCAAGTTTCCAATATTGTATAGAGGGAAATTTACCATCCATTCCTGTTCCCTGAAATCAGACATAGATGTTCTCACAGCATCTTTCATCCCATACTTCTGTGTAAATATTTTCAAACTTTTAGCCTGCAGATTTTCTTCTGCCTTTACTTCAAGCGGTACAATTGTTTCATCCGTTTGAATAAGAAAATCAATTTCCGCCATAGCATTTTCGGCTGACCAGTAAAATATATCATTTTCCGGAATGACCAGCAATTGCTGCAATACATACTGTTCCGTTAATGCCCCTTTAAACTCCTCAAAAAGGCGGTTGCCTTCCAATATGACTTTTGCATTCAATCGCGACATTGCGCCAAGCAAGCCGATGTCCACCACAAACAATTTAAATGCAGTAAAATCTTGATAAGCCCTAAGTGGAAAATCCGGTTTATTCACCCGGTTCACCTTATATATTAGTCCAACATCCATTAACCAGGTAATTGCTACTTCGTATTCCCTGGCTCTTGCTCCCTCTCTAACCAGTCCATAAATAAACTTTTTGTTCTCCTTTGCCAACTGAGCCGGTATCGAGTTCCACAACATCCGAATTCGCGTCACTATTTCTCCCGGTGCGTGTTTCGACAAATCATTTTCATATGCAAACAAAAGCTTATTCTGCATATTCCTTACACTTTTTAAATCCTTTTTTGTAATAAAATCCACCACAACTTCCGGCATACCACCAACATAGTAGTAATATTTCAGATAGTCAATATACTTTGACTTAAAAATTGACATCATGTCAAAATCATTTTTCTCCAGAACCTCACTCAAACCTTCCTCACCACATGCACGGAGAAATTCCCTGAATGTCAATGGATACAAGTCGCAAAAGTCCACTTTACCAACCGGAAACGACGTTCCTTCATGCAATGCAATCCCCAGGAGCGAACCCGCCGCAAGAATGTGGTACTGCGGAGCCATCTCCTGAAAATATTTTAAGGACTTAAGGGCACGTGGTATTTCCTGAACCTCATCAAAAATTATCAAAGTCTGTCCTGGATTAATCTTGAAACCTACCTCAATTTCAAGTGATGCGATAATTCTTTTAATATCAAATGCCTCACGAAATGCATTCTCCATTCGTTCATTTTCATCCATACTGATATAAGCGCAGGATTTATAATATACTCTTCCAAACTCCTGCATCAGCCACGTTTTCCCAACCTGACGTGCTCCTCGTATAATCATCGGTTTTCGATTCGGAGTATTCTTCCATGCCTCCAGTTGCTTAATTGCTTCCCTGTACATATTTTCACTCCTGCCCCATAAATTTGTTCTATGATTATAGTATATCCGATTTTTCATATGTTTTCAAGTAAAATCACATTTTCAGAAGCACTTTTCCCTTCAAGGCTCACATTTTCAGAAGCACTTTCACCTTCATTGTTCACATTTTCAGAAGCACTTTTTCTCAATTTTTGCAATTTAATAAAGCATTAACCGGCATTGACATATATAGATTGCCGATATATAATACTATATAGATAATCTATATAGTCAGGAGGTGAAATTATGGCAATTGACAAAAGTTTGCTTACAGGAAGTACCACCATGCTTATTTTAAAGCTGCTTGAAGACCGCGATATGTATGGGTATCAAATGATTGAGGAATTGTCCAAACAATCAAATACTACATTTACATTAAAAGCGGGAACGCTGTATCCGTTACTTCATGGTCTTGAACAGCAAGGTATGCTTGATTCTTACGATGATACTTCCGGTAATGCAAGAGTACGTAAATATTACAGCATTACAAAGCAGGGCCGAGGATTACTCGCTGATAAAAAGGCCGAATGGACCACATATTCAAAAGCCGTCAACAAAGTTTTAAAAGGAGGTGCAGGTTTTGCAACAGCTTGATAAAATTAAACAATACACCAGTTCTGTCTGCGACCAAATCAGATGGAAAAAGGTACACCCTATGATTTCGGAAGAAATTGAAAACCACATATCAGACCAAAAAGAGGCTTTCATAAATGAAGGCTTAGACGAAATAACGTCTATTGATAAAGCGATAGAAGAAATGGGTGACCCTGTCATCGTGGGCTCGCAGCTTGACCGAACGCACAGACCCAAAACTGCGTGGAGTATGATTTTTTTAACAATTTCTTTACTCGGAATTGGTTTGGTAATGAATTTTTTTGTTGCTGGTGCTTTATCTGATGTGCCGGAATTATACTACTTTAATAAATCTATCGTGGCAGCAATAATTGGCACTGTTTGTATGATGATTGCATATTTTGTGGATTTTACAATTATCGGCAGACACCCCAAAATGATTTTTGCCATACTGATCGTATTAATGATTGTCTCTGCTTTTTTTGCCATAGACCATAATGGTGCCCGACGTTGGATTCGTATCCCCATCCTGGGTCCGGTTTCTGCATCACTTTTTTTGTTGCTGTTCCCGACTGCTTACGCAGGGATTATCTATAACCTGAGAAGTAAAGGTTATTGGGGTATCCTATTATGCGGCATTTCTTATGCAATACCTGCATTCATCTTCATTAACATGTACCATGGCGGTATAACAAGCGTTCTGCTCTACACGTTATCATGTCTCATTCTTTTAGTGATCAGTATTTTCAAGGGTTGGTTTAATGTCAAACGACGATATGGCCTGTTGGTTGTCTTTGCTCCAACTGTTGTTATTTCGGCTATGCTTCTACTTGTCATGTTAAGCGGCCCCGCCGCTGCAAGACTTAAAGCTGTTCTGTATCCTAATGCTGACTCTGGTTGGGGATACATAATGTTTGTAACGAGAGATATTTTAAGCGGCGCAATTTTTTTTGGACAGGGCACATTACCTATACGTTATACCGGTGATATAACATCTTGGTTGCCTTCTATACATACTGATTATACAATAACATTTTTGATCCATTATGTTGGCTGGATTGCTTTCGTTGTAATACTGTCAGTATTGGTTGCATTTATTGCTCGTGGATTTTATTTATGCGCAAAGCAAAAGAACGTTTTAGGCAGACTGGTTTCAACGTCCGTCTTGCTTACGTTTACGATCCAGGCTGTAATATATATATCGGCTAATTTAGGATTTCAGTTTTTTTCACAACTCCCACTGCCGCTGATTTCTTATGGCGGAACATCAACGGTAATAAATTTAATCCTTATTGGCATTATGCTGTCGGTATTTAAATCGGGATATTTAGTCCGTGATAATCAAAAAATCACAAACAGTAGTGAACATAAGATGTTTGAATTTGTTGATGGCAAAATAGTTATTGATTTAGGAAAGTGGAACTAATTTTCAAACAAGTAAGTAAAAGCAGACGCCTCAACCTGGGTGTCTGCTTCCCTTTTCCGCTACAAAAAAGATGTACCACTTTTGTCCTTTTTTATAAAATTTTCAAGCACACGGTATGTTCTAATCTGGTTAACCAGCACTTCACGATACAATATACACCGCTCCTGTTCTTTCTCATCTTCGGTGCGTTCGTCGTTCCATCCAAGTTCAGCAAAGACTTCTGCGGCACTCTTAAAATGTTTATCCCTCTCCTCTTTTGGCAGTTTTTCAATTTCTTTCAACTCGGCAATGGACTCTTCTAGCTTTTTACGTTCGTGACTTAATTGATCCTCTGTAAAGCCAAAGAAAGTCATATTATAAATACATCCTTTCTTTACCACCAATTTCAACTTGGCACATCCAAAGTTCAGAATGAACCAGACATCCTCCCTGAATTCCTTCATCCTTCAACGGGCAACTGACCATTCTTAATCTTCAAATGTAACATTGGAAGCAATCCAATTATAATCACGACTCATCTGCGTACACAAATCAACATCTGCCACCATATAGAATTCAAGTGCCGTATCCGTCGGGCGGGACATAACATAATAGGCACCATTATGGTAACCAAGGTCTATGGCGTTATCCACATATCCCATGTATTCTCTCGCTGCACTCAGTGTTTGGTAACGGTAAACGCTGAACAAGTATTCCGGATATTCCGGTTTTTCCTGATTTAACGGTGCATAGATAATATTGGTACCTACGGCACTATATTCTATGGTATAATGTCCCGCCCAGTATGCCGGCAAACGTAATGTAAACTCACCGGTATTTATGACAATTGTTGAACTGTCTGCTGATGATACCGTACTGGTCTGTACCTGGCCATTCTGAACCCAGGCACCATTGATATCAACTGTAAAGCCATCTGGCGTTGTGGTATCTGACAGGCAATATCCATCCTGGCCAAACCAATAGCTCTCCGCTACTCCATCCTGATTCCCATCAATCCATACCCATTGATTGGCAGGCCAGGTTCCATCACCAAAATCGTACCACCAGCCTTCTGTATCCTGTCTCCACTGACCAGCAAATGCCGTTATGCTCATAGCCACAGTAATGCCACATGCCACCAATAATAATATTATTTTACTCTTCATTTTCTTGTCTCCTTCACTTCCTGATAATCCTTAAGATTCCTTTTCAACAACTGCGGTGTATCCAAACCATAAGGACATTTGCTTTTACAGCTTCCACACTGAGTACAGGATTCTATTTTCTTCATCATTGCCTGGTTTCCATCCGATAACTGTTTTGCTTCCGGTGCCCGTCTTAACATCAATGACATTCTGGCAGCATTATTGATTTCAATTCCCATTGGGCATGGCATGCAATACCCACAGCCACGGCAAAACTGTCCCGCTAACTGCTCTCTGTCCCGTTCCATAACAGCAAGAAAATCTGATTCCATTTGCGGCGGATTATGGTTCAACTCAATAAACTCAAGCAGTTCTTTCATTCTCTGCATCCCCCATATAGGCAGTACATGATCGTATTGCTGCATATACACATAAGCGGCGGCGGCATTGGTAAGCAGCCCTCCGGCCAACGCCTTCATAGCTACAAATCCCAGTCCCTCTTCCCTGCATTGCTCTACCAGAGAAAGTTCTTCCTCTGACGCAAGGTAAGAAAAAGGGTATTGAATTGTATCATATAAACCCGAACCTGCTGCTTCTTTTGCCACATTTAGTTGGTGAGACGTAATGCCAACCCACCGAACTTTTCCCTGCCCCTTTGCTTCCAGCATTGCCTCATACATACCGGTCCCATCGCCCGGCTTGAAGCACTGCCCGGGATTGTGAAACTGATATAAATCAATATAATCCGTCTTCAGGGTACGCAGACTTTCCTCCAGATCCTGCCAAAACAGCTCCGGCGACTTTGCGTGAGTTTTAGTAGCTATTGTAATACTGTTTCGGACTTCGGATAATGCTGCGCCAATCTTTTCCTCGCTATCTGTATAACCCCTTGCCGTATCGAAGAACGTAATTCCAGCCTCAAATGCCTTTTGCAGCAGCAAAACACCGTCCGCTTTCGAAACCCGCTGAACCGGCAATGCCCCAAAGCCACACGGGATGGTCTGTATATCTGTTTTCCCTAAAGTTATTTTTTTCATTTGCGCCTACCCTCGATTAATCTTTCTCTCTTATTGTAAAGCATTTGGCACATCCACGTTCAGAAAGAACCATACTCGCAAATGTCCCTTGCAAATTGCCCAGCCCGCTGCTTCCTTTCATCATTCATAAACTCATAAGCATATCCCGAGTCATGCTCCGCCAGCATCCCCAGATACTGCAGCTGTGAATGCCGGCAATATCTTTTCATGCCGCCCTCCCACAGGTCAGCTCCCTTTTCCACAGGATAACCGCAGGTCGTGATTAACGCTGCCTTCTTGCCACGCCATAAGGAAGGACCTTTTTCATCGCCATAATACTTATTCATACCATATACCAGCCGGTCCAGCAATGCCTTCATGGGCGGCGTGCAATACCATGAATAAATGGGTGTCGCCAGGACGATTACATCACTTTCGAGAATAGCATCAAAGATCGGCTGAACATCATCCTCAAAACGGCAGCCAAAGACCGTCCAGTCCTTTTGACAAGCCCGGCAAGCCGTACAAGGGGCAATGTTTTTGTCATAAAGCCACACCATATCATGCTCTATGCCTCTCCGACTCAATTCCTCTGCAAATGGAATCAGTAATGCGTTCGTATTGCCACTTTTTCGTGGACTTCCCATAAGGATAAGAGCTTTCATTTAAAATACCTCCCGCCACTTCAACTACATTTAGTTTATCACCGAAAGACCGTTTACACAAGCTTATTGGAATGAACTTGTTTTGCAGATTTATCACCTGATTATTCTGATGAGTCCTGTTAAGCTGTCAAGGGAATAAATGAAGTGCCAGGACGGGATAAAATCCATTGTCCTGGCACTTTTTAATCATGGTTGAGTACCATCATTTTTTATATCATTACAGTTCCAATAATTCTTTAACAGTTGATGTGGTTGCCTCCTGTACAATATTATCCAAAGCCGTTGACATAACTAACACATCAAATCCCAGGGCTTTAACCGCTCCGATATTCCCTGGCTTAATACCGCCTTCCAGAACCTTAAAAACACTTGTGTTGTTGATAAACAAATCCATCCGATGCAAGACTTCATCACCAAATCCAGTTGCCCCCTGCCCCTGGTAAATCATGCCGCTGCATAAGCCCAATAAATCCACGCCTGCTTCCTCATAGTCATGAATCGCCTTAAGAAGCAATTCATCGGTCGGAGCTTTGACTCCGAAGGTGTCATCTGATGATATGTATGCTTCACATAGCAGCCCGGCATTGTGAGCATATTCTGCCATAAAGCGGACATCCTCAATCGAAGATTTGTGAGAATGAATACAGTCGGCACCGGCATATGCCAGCTTATATGCATCTTCCTGCGTAAAAGGTACCGGAAAGCTCTCAGTAAAGGTTCCACGCACCGCGCAGGTGATAAAAATATCCTCGCCAAACATAGCTCTGAGTCCCTCCACTGCCGTTAGCATTCTTTCGATCGGAACCAGATGTCTGATTGCTTCCGCCTCATTCATCGTTGCTGCGCCATGTAACCCCATCTGTAATGCCATGGCGGGGTGATTCGGTTCAAAGATCCGGCACCCGCCTTTATAAGCGGCATTGGCAATTCTCATGTCAGTTCCCATTAAGCCGCCCAGCATCAAACCAGTTCCCTGAATATTCAAAATTGCTCTTAATTTTTCTTTCTTTGCTTCAATACAAGTATTTGCTTCATAATGAACGGTCATGTGCTTTCTCCCTCTTTCTCAAGTTTCCTATTTATGCTGCCAGCCCCAACAATCGGCATATAAACATCAGAATCGTATAGATTGGATTCCCGGCACTGATACTGGACACCAGCATGCTCCCCTCCGGGATCATATCCGGAGCAACGATAATTGCCGTTTTCGTATAAATATCTGCAACATATGTCCCGCAAAGCAAATAGATTCCGGCACCGACAGTTCCTGCAATCAAGGCTCTGAACATGTTTCCTTTACTGGCAATCACTGCCCACAGAATATAGAGTGTCATACTGGAAAGATCTGCAAAAGGAAGCATCCGGTTACCTGGCAAAGCCACTGCCAGAACCAGCATAACTGGAATGATAATAATTCCAAGAATGAGTACGTTCGGATTTCCAACACCAATCGCAGCATCCATACCAATGCGTATTTGCCGTCCCTTTAATTTCTTTTCCGCCAGCTCCTGTGTTGCTTCTGCAATAGGCCCAAGCCCTTCCATCAAGATAGAACACACCTTAGGCATTAATACCATCGTTGCCGCACAAACCATGGCAAGGTTCAAAATATCCGGGACGCTAAAACCGGCACAGACACCAAGCAGCGCACCCAAGATCAGCCCCATAATCGATGGTTCGCCCACCACGCCAAGCCGGTCAGCCAGCTTTTCTGTGGAAATATCCCAATCTCTTACTTTCGGTATCAAATCAATGATTTTATTAACCCCAAAATAAACCGGTGCCATCGCTAATGTATCTAAATGCGGTAAAGTAATCCCTTCCGGCACATATCCGCCTTCCCAGGCTTTCTCGGCATAGATATCCGCCAACTTGGCAATAACCACAGAAGAAATCAGAATTGCACCAAGGCCAATCCAATAATTTCCTGTAAAGCGATAAACAAGTACTCCCCCAGTAATGATAATCCAATAATTCCAAAGGTCAATATTAAGTGTTTTTAAAAAGCCTGCCATAATAAGTACAATGTTAACAACAAGAATTCCAATAATAGCCAATGGAAGCAAGGTTGATGAAAATGCTATCGTAGAGCCCAGCATCCAACCGGCATCTACAACATCCAATTTCAATCCCAGATTTGCCGAAATGCTGTTCGCCGCCTCTCCCAGACTTCCCATAAAGAAATCCAGTACCAGCCACAAGCCGGAAAAACCGATTCCGTATAAGATTCCCGACTTAAATGCCTGCCAAAACTTCATACCTACAAGCAGTCCGATGACAGTGAAAATAACCGGCATCATAACTGTTGCTCCAAGATTATTAAATTCTTCAAAAACCGATACAATTATATTCATGAGCCACCTCCAAATAGTATTATTGTTTACTCCCCTGACAATTTCCCCAAAATCTCAGCCCAGGTTTCCTCTGCACCCCTGCCTGACAACAAATTGACACCGTAAACCACAGGAATACCATCGGGGACTGTAATCCCCGCTCCTACATTGGAAATAATCAGGTCAGGCTTAAAGCTTTTTGCTTTTGACTTTACTTCCAGGCTTGTACAGGTAGTTACATCTGCCGGAATGCCAAACTCCTTAAACTTCGTCTTACACTTCATTGATACCATCGTTGAAGTCGCCACTCCGTTTGCACAGCAAATCAGAATTTTCTTCTTCTCCATCCCTTCTCCTCTTTTCACAATTACATTTACGATTTGAAAAAGTCACCGAAACTTAATAATATTTCATAAATTTCTTCTACAGAGCCGGCACTGCAAATATCCACTAATAAAGACTCTCCTGACAAAATGGTCATTAAACCGGATAAAAACTCAAGATGCCCTTCAGCGCTGCTGACAGCCAGCAGCATCACAATTCGGACCCTGATTGGCTTGTCAACATCCCCCATCTGTTTAAATTCCAATGGCTCTTTCAACACCAACATGCACATACTGGTCTTTATCACGCAACCGCTGTCCGTGTGAGGAATCGCAATCGGAATCGGCTCTGTCGGAAGCCCTGTCGGAAAAACTTTTTCCCGCTCCAGTACTGACTCAATGTATCGTTCCTCTACATACCCCTTTTGCCAAAGCAAGTTCCCCCCATACCGAATCGCATCTTCTGCTGATTCAAATGATAGTTCTGTTCTGATTAAATCCTTATCCAGCACCTGTTCTCTCCTCACTGATTTTATAATACATCCCCTGCTGAAAATCTCTGCAGCAAACTTAGCAGCTGCAGGTTTGTTTGTGTTGCCTCCATCTCATCCAGCAAGACAGAATTTCCCAAAATCTGTGCAAGCTGTGTTAATGCAGTTATATGGCTGATTTTATCAGTTGTACATAAAGTGAAAATCCATTTCACCTTAATGATTGGGTCGTCATAAAGTGCCAGCGGCAACTTAAGCCGGATGATACTGATTCCCGTTTTTTTCACATATTTGCCGGCCAGAGAATGCGGCATAATCATCTCTTCCCTGATAATCATATAACGTCCTGAGTTTTTTACGGTTTCAACAATCTCCTGAATATATTCCTCCTCAATGTATCCTCTGTCTTTTAGCATATCCCCCGATACCGCTACTGCTTCTGACAGTTCTGTGTATTCCGCATCAAGAAGAATACATGATTCCTCCGTTACCTGATATAAACTTAATCCTCCATAAACCGGTTCTGTTTCACCGTTCACATTGAGTACCGCCGCCACTTCTTCCATAAAACCTTGTTTATTTTCCAGCACTCCATATTCCTGTGCAAGTTCCGTAATTCTATAGATCGTACTGTTGCTCATCTTCTTTAGCGGCAAGAATTTCTTCAGACTAAAAATATCACGTTCACTCAGATAGGAATTTACCTGTATGCAGGGAATAACATTCACCGCCAGAGGTACAGAAGTAATAATATAGTCCACTTCATGTTTCATAACAAAATCCTGGACCTCATAAATACTGGTAATTCCAGTTACTTCAACATCAAAGTAAGATTGCAGGCGACTGCCGATCAGCCTCGATGCCGCCGTTCCGGCATTACAGACAATCAGTACTCTTGGTTGTTTCAACTGATTCCGGCAATGGGCATCATACTGTTCAATAAAATTCATCGCCAGGACAGCGTACTGCTGCTCATCCATCTGGAACCCCAATACATTCGCAAATATATAACTGCTCCCCTTCATAATGCCCAGTAATTCTTTATACTCCAGTTCGATCTGCGAAGTGGCATTATCCATCTTGTGAAGTCCTGCCCCATCTACATTAATCAGAAATTCAAACAGATCATTTTTAACATTGTCTATCAGGGTTTCGCTCACTTCCAGGCCTGCTTTGTTGCAGACATCGACAACAAAATTGCCTGCTGCCACCTTAAAATCAATCCGTTTATTCAGGTACAGGATCGGTTCATAATCAACCTGAGCTCCCAGAAGTAAAATGGCAATTGTATTTAACATGCCCGTTTCATCATTAACCGTCGTATATGCCTGCAATTCCAGATAAATTCTTCTTGCCATATGGCAGACACCGGTATCTGCCAGAAGAGCTGTGCTATTCTCCGAAATATCTGCCTCATAACCGTGCTGATCCCGGATCAGGGCAATGCATATACCCAAGACACAAAGATTAAAAATGTCATAAGAGACTGGTTCCTCGCCAATTGCCGTTCTCACTGCTCTGGCCAAATCCCAAAAAGTGATTCTTTTTACAAATTGATCATATGGCCGGGTCTGCCACAGCAATTGGTCATCATACATCCGATAAATAACATGATTGGGTTTAAATAGTTTCAACAGGAAATTAACACTGGAAATCCTCAGCCGTACCTCATCCGATAGCAGCCTGAATCCCTGTGCTGTTGCTTCCAGCTTTACTCCTTCTCCCCGAAAAAAGAGCTTCATATAATCAAAATCTTTGACCATTGTTGTTTTAGAAACGGCAAATATTTCAGCCATTGCTGCGATGCGTATTGTTTCTTCATTTAAAAGCTTATACAAGAGTTCCAGCATACGTTCTTCCGGAGTGAGAAAGATATCTGTTTTCGCGTCTCGACTGATTATCTCTATCAATTCTCCTGTCCCCACTTGCTCTTGGGTGCTAATGCAGACACCACCATCTTCGATACACAATTTGAAAGTGGTTTTCCTGCCAAGGTAATCTTTAATCGAATCCAGGTCATAATAGATCACTCGGGACGAGACACCATATAGATTGGCCAAATCTATAACTTTGATTTTATTTCTGTTTTCTGCAATATTTTTAATCATGCTGTAACATCTGCTCGTTAACATAATTCCACTCCCATACACAAGCGCCTGCATATTTCGTGTGCATTCCGTCTACATGCTTCATTGTATATGATGTACTTTTGTTTCGCAATACCTCATTCCACACACGGTAGTGTGTGCATTCTGTCATTGTATTATTACTTCACAGTTAATATATTGTATATAGTGCCCAACATCGCTTCACACTTTTCGTGCAGCAGAACGAATCACTTTTCGTGCAAATCGTTTCACATTATGAAAATGCAAGAAAAAAGGATAGCTTTTATGCTACCCAATAACGATCCAACTTGTATTTCGCTATGGTTACGGGTTTGCTTCTTTCGTTTCCATAGGCTTGACAGCGCCTGTAGCCTCGTCGTCCGGAGCCGGAATCATCTCTATTACAATAAATGATTCCGGCTCACATTTTAACTCATAATTGATTTTTGTTTGGCTTTCTGATTTTACCAGCTCTTCTTCAATTCCAAGTTCCAATCAATCGCATACGGATTGAAGGCACTTGTCTTTAACCCGTCATAGATTTCTCTTCTGAATTTTCCACTTTTTCCTGACCATGTTTCATATCCGCTTAAATAGCTTTCCGTAAATTCATCCCAGGAACTAAAACTTGTCTGAATCAGCCTTGCAATCCCCGCAAGGTCTTTTGTGTGGGAATGGCGGAGTATATCCAAACGTTTGGATATATTCGTCAGGCGGTTGATGGCATCGTAAGCATAAGTATAGACAGCTTCTCCCGGCTCGGTGGTCTGAATCAGGTTCCCAGCGGCATCATAGGCATATTCGGTCACGGGATTTCCACCCGCTAAATATCAAACCCTTTGCTGGGCGCACTCGTATTCATAAGATACGGTCTTTCCGTCCGGATAGGTGATGGCCGCTAATTGGTCGCAGCCATCGTAACAGTAGCTGGTCACTTCACCGTGTGTTCATGGGGGCAGGAACCGAAGTGCGTCTAAAAGGCCCGCCTGTTGCAAATAAAAAACTATAGTTAAAACAAGGGATAAACGATACCCGTTTACCCCTTGTTTTGACACTTACGTTTTAACATGATTTTTATTAAGCTTGTGCATTCTCAATGTATTTTATTTTAACTGCTTCTAATTTCATTTGCCATTCGTATAGCATGGTCAGAGGGATTTCTGTTAGCAAAACTCGGTAATTTGAAGGGTTTGCATAATAATCATAAGGAGACAAGACGCATTTTCCATCATAACCTCTATCAAGTTCCATCCAAACCTTGTCATCTGACTTATATAAGAAAATCCCATAGCATTCAGCACTAACAAATGTTGCATTCTCCATTTGTTTGATTTCATCTGCACAATCTTTTACAAAGCCAGAATCATAGTAATAATATTCTTGCCACTTTCCCAACCTGCCAAATAGTTGCTGCTGTTTAAGGTGAGGAATTTTATTAAGTCTTCCAAGTATATTGTCAATAAATGTATACACATAATCTTCTGATATAATTATTTCATTACTGGCACTATTACTTTTAAATGAAAATCTGCACAATGAAAATTTATGTATATTATTCTCCTCTAATGCTAACCTGAACTCTCCATTATTAGGAATTTCCAAAACTATCATTTCTATTTCCCTCCACTAATTAGAGCTTTCGCAACATCTGTCAATTTTGGTTTGGTTCCAGTTGAAGACTTTACATATCCTGCTTTATACAAAGCATTTTTCATTTCTTGTGTCAATCCTTGGTTGCGTCCATTAATACTCCAATCTCTCACATGTACATGAAAGATTCCTGGCGAAGTATTCTCTCCAATTGACAAAGAATTGTCAAGAGCAAACTGACCATCCTTAGGAGCTGGGTCTTACTTTCCAGTCGTCTGTCCAGAATGGTAATTAGCCTTTCCGTAAGTTCCATTCTCGTAAGTATAAGGATTTTCTGTACCCTTATTATCTCCAGAGGCTCATTTATGATTCGTTGACAATATTCGAATCCTGCTTTCTTCTTTTACGCTGTTTTACCAGAGGAGCACGTTTTCCTTTGAGTTCTGGACTTGCTGCTTTTTCATTGACAACCTCATAGATAATTTTGCTGACATCCTCTTTTTCAAGATCGATAGTATCCATTTTATACTTCCATTTGTATGGTACTGGTACGGCATGTTTTTGTAAATCCCATAGGACACTATGGCATATGGGTGCTTATGATGGCTTTATCCTTTAAAGGATCTGCCCTCAACTACAAGGCCTTCCGTTTCCTTTGCCTTGTGTAGCGGTATTTAAGCCCTGTGTGCCATCCGAAGCCATAATCGGCATAATAACGCCATTAGCGTTGGTAAAAAGCTTGTCGGAACGATTTGACGAAGTTAACATGCATATGTTGATACTGATTTTTTGAATAACTTTATCGGATGTAGTATCTACTGTTAATGCTACGCTGATGTGTCAAAATTCTGCTCTGGTTGGCTGTCATCGCCTGCTCTAACTCGTTGACAAAAATGTTGTCAGAGCTATCCTATCAATCGCTTGATTACGCATTTACGTGGATTCTATAGTGTAGTCAAGGCCGCCGAAGGCGTTTATATAGCCTTGACTACACTATAGAATTTACGTATAATCCTGCGGCGATTGACAGGGTTACGAGCAACCCACTCTAAACACATAAAATGTGCCCAAAATACCCCCACATTATGGGACTTTCTCGCATGATAATGGGTATGCTCCCCACCGTTGTCACGCGCAAGTAAAAACGTGAGATTTTTGACAAGATAGCATGGCAGTTTCATGACAATTCAGCAGATCATTAACACTAAAACCAAAAAAATTATTTAAGTTACTCTCGAATTCTTTTAACATAATTCTTATACTCACTAATTTCTTCGTCATCTACCCATCCTACATAATCAGCAATTTGATTTGTATTTAACATGGTATCAATCAAATCAATAAGCTCTGTACAGTATTTGATTAATATCGAAGTCTCTACGCCAGATAATTTTTCCATGATTGCTACTGACTCAAATATTGAATAAATATTTTCTAATAAATTGAGTAATAAATGTCAAAAAAGGCACAATGATACTAAAATAATATCGCTGTGCCTTACAATGATTCTTATCATTATGTACTTAATAAACCACTAAATATTCAACTAATTCACTTTAAGATAACACCGTGTTTATCCAGGTTGAAATCTGTAGGCCAAACCGTATCTTCACTAAAAATTGCATTCTCTAAATTGCATGTTTCTAACCCTTCACATCTTAGGATAGCACCTCTTAAATCAGAAAATTTGAAATTTGAATCTTTTAACTTTGCTCCCGTTAAATCCGCATTATTAAATTTTGCTCCTGAAAAGTCACTAAACCTCATTAAAGCATTGACTAAGCTCGTTCCTTCATAGTTAGCCATTGTTGATTCAACCATTATTAATTTAGCATTTTCTAAATTAGAATTGTTAAAATATGTGCATTTTAATTCTGCATTTCGAAAATCACAATTTTTAAGGCTTGAAAAACTTATATGCAAATTTGTTAATATACATCGCTGAAAACTCATATCGTCAAACTTATTATTTTCCATCGTTTCTATCTCTAATTTTATTGGTTCTCCATCCGTTCTAAATATATAAATCATATTTACCTCCTAAGTTAGCAACCACCACTTCAAGTGGTGGTTTATGTTTGCCCCTACAAAGGGGCATTGTTACTGCTCGCCCCAAAGGGCGGTATCGCAAGCGCTGTTACTGGTCCGCCATAAAGCGGTGCTGTTAGAATCTTCCTTTCTTGATTCTTCGGCTTGCTCCTTAATGTATTTCTGCACTTTGCCCAGAATGCCTTGTCCCATTATCTTTGCAACTCTGGATGTCTGTCATACATCATTAATGTACTTTTTCCGTTTAGATAACCCATGAAACTTGATATACTAATCTTCGGCGGTATAACCACACTCAAATGCACATGGTCCATACAAACTGCACCTGCAATAATACTGGCATTTCCAGCGACTATGTGATAAACTTTCATTGTCCATTTGGACCTCCTCCTATGTTTGAAATTTGGCTTGCGACACCAATTTCATTGTAACATAGGAGGATTTTTATTGACATCCTCACCGTTTCCACTTACACTATTCTCCCCAGCATAGCTGGGGGTTTAGTATTTTCAATTATTTCCCCAGTCGTATGAGTCTATGATAACATCTAACCAACTTATAACTTTTTCAGGTTTTCCACCATACCAACTTTGTGTTTGAATCTCTATACCTGCAATTCTACTAGCAATGTAGCGATGATTGCCATTTACTATAATATCTCCATCTACATGTATTGCTGGGGGATTAGTTTCTCCCGAAAGGATTCTATCAACATATCTTTGAATAACTGGCTTACTGACACTCCCTTGCTGAGTCTGAAGAGGAGCATCTTTCATTACCTCACGTATTAAATCATCAGTTACCTCTATTCTCTCCGTCTCTACAAAACTGCTCGATGAAGATTTCCCCGTACCCTCTGCAATCGCCTTACCAGTTAAAGCATTCCACCAACTCTTGAGATTGGTTCCAAAATCAGATGAAGCCTTTTTCAAGGAATCGCCAAATATCTCCCATACCTGCGCTACAGACATCCCTATCGCACCAAGCCCTACAAGTACCTCGGTCGCATCCCAATAAGTCTGCTGTTGATCACTATTATAATTATAGGACTCGCATAACGATTGCACTTCTGGTGGAAGTTGATCCATTTGATGAATATAGATGTCAGATGCATTTATATCTATTCCATACTTTTTTAATTCCTGATATATTTTCCATTTGCTTATTCCCTTGTCAATGTTTCCTAATATAAGACTTCCAATTCCTCCTATCACCATAGCTTCGCTAACCAGAAACAACACTGGTAAAGAGGCGGGGGCAGTAAGCATAAAGATTGCTACTCCTGCTGTCGTCCCCATAAGAAACGCTGCATTTTCATTTATAAAGTCTGCCACATTTTTGAGAGTAGTGCTGCCAGGCAAGCTTTGTAGCTCTTGTTTGAAAGCTTTATTCGCTGACTTATACTGTTGACCGAGAATTTCTTTCCATATTTTGTCATAGTCAATATTTATGTCAGTTTTATGACCACTTGGATCAGTATAATTAGAAGGACTGCTTTTCACGTAGTTGTAACGATTCAGGGTCAGGGGATCACTTATCTGGCCCAGATAG
>Ga0153928_1000507_pt1 | contig 19223 bp, 18 predicted proteins | sample TSNJ012MetaG_FD_106656 | JGI IMG/M metagenome (GOLD analysis project Ga0153928, IMG submission 106656) | Attine ant fungus gardens microbial communities from New Jersey, USA - TSNJ012 MetaG | ecosystem: Host-associated > Fungi > Mycelium > Unclassified | place: USA: New Jersey, Wharton State... | reverse complement strand
TTGGCCGGCTCCATCTCGCCGAAGGTCAGCGTTTCGCCGTCGGGCACGAACATCGGGTCGTAGCCGAAGCCTTTGTCGCCGCGCGGCGGCCACACCAACGTGCCGTCGACCGTCGCTTCGAACTCTTCCCGATGGCCGTCCGGCCAGGCGACGCACAGGGCGGAGACGAAATGCGCGCGCCGCGCCGCCGGGTCGAAGGCGTCGCGCTCACGCAGCATGCCCTCGACCTTCTCCATCGCGTGACGGAAATCCCTGCTCTCGCCCGCCCAGCGCGCCGAATGGATGCCGGGCGCACCATCGAGCGCGTCAACCGCGAGGCCGGAATCGTCCGCAAAGGCGGCAAGCCCCGACGCGCGCGCAGCGGCATCCGCTTTGATCCGCGCATTCTCGCGGAAGCTCGTGCCGGTCTCCTCGGGCTCGGGTAGCCCGAGCTCGCCCGCCGCGACTGCGTCGATGCGAAACGGCTGCAGCAGTTCGCGCATTTCCCTGAGCTTGCCGGCGTTGTGGGTGGCGATGACGAGCCGGTCGGTAATCTGCCGGTGCATGGCGCTAGTGTCCCGATTCCGAAGTTCGCCCGAGTTTGCCGCGCGTTCGGTAGCGAACTTCGGAATCGAAGGACACTAGCAAACTCATGATTCTGGTGCCGCTTTGAACCCGAAGTTCGCAAACGGACTCGCGGCAATTGTGGTGCGAACTTCGGGTTCGCGGCACTACCGGCCGCTTTTTCACATCACCGCCATTTTTTGCAGGTCGACGAGCTTGGCAATGCCCTTGCGGGCGAGCGCCAGGAGCGAAGCGAACTCCTCCTCGCTGAACGGCGTCTTTTCGGCGGTCGCTTGTACCTCGACGAGGTGGCCGTCGCCGGTCATGACGAAGTTGGCGTCGGTCTCCGCTTCGGAGTCTTCCGCATAATCGAGATCGAGCACCGGCGTCGCATTGCAGATGCCGCACGACACCGCCGCGATGTGACCGCGTAACGGATCGCGCCGCAGCATGTCGCGCGCCTTCATCCACGCCAGGCAATCGTAGAGCGCGATCCATGCGCCGGTGATGGCGGCGGTGCGGGTCCCGCCGTCGGCCTGGATCACATCGCAGTCGACCGTGATCTGCCGCTCGCCCAAAGCTTCCAGTTCCATCACGGCGCGCAATGAGCGTCCGATCAGCCGCTGGATTTCGAGGGTGCGGCCGCTCTGGCGTCCGCCCGATGCTTCGCGCCGGGTTCGCTCCAGGGTGGCCCGGGGCAGCATGCCGTATTCGGCCGTGACCCAGCCGCGCGCCTGCCCCTTGAGCCACGGCGGCAGCCGGTCTTCGAGGGTGGCGGTCACCAGCACGTGGGTGTCGCCGAACTTCACGAAGCACGATCCTTCGGCGAATTTGACCACCGCGCGCTCGAGCGTGACGCTGCGCAATTCGTCGGCCTGTCGGCGGCTTGGCCGCATGAAACCTCCGGACGGGGGAAGCGCCCCAATGACGGCCTGCTTTTACGAGCGGGCCCTGTTTGCCACAAGGGCCGAAAGCCCTTTGTTAACCTTGCAATGGTGGCCGTGAATGGACAATTCTGCTAGTGCCGCGCACCCGAAGTTCGCTAGCGAGCGCGCGGCAAACTCAGGCGACTTCGGAATCGGGACACGAGCGTGAGAGAGCTTCGCCACCTGTCGCACGACGTGCCGATCGGCTCCGCCGAGGTCAGCCTCGCGCAGCTCAACGAGCGCTCGCGCGAGATCTTCCGGCGCATCGTCGAATCCTATCTCGCGACCGGTGAACCGGTCGGCTCGCGCAACATCTCGCGCCTGATCCCGATGACGCTGTCGCCCGCGTCGGTGCGCAACGTCATGTCGGACCTCGAGCAGCTCGGCCTCATCTATGCGCCGCATACGTCGGCCGGGCGCCGCCCGACCGAGCTTGGCCTGCGTTTCTTCGTCGACGCGCTCATGGAGATCGGCGACGTGAGCGAGGCGGACCGCCGCTCGATCGAAGCCCAGTTCGCCGCCGCCGGACAGTCGAAGTCGATGGAGACGCTCCTGACCGAAGCCTCGGCGCTTCTCTCCGGGCTCACCCGTTCGGCCGGCATCGTGCTTGCGGCAAAATTGAACCCGCGGCTCAAGCACATCGAGTTCGTGCGTCTCGAACCGGAGCGCGCGCTCGTGGTGCTGGTGGCGGAAGACGGGCAGGTCGAAAACCGCATCGTCAACTTGCCGAAGGGACTGCCCACGTCGGCGCTCACCGAGGCGACGAACTTCCTCAACGCGCGCATCCGCGGGCGCACCCTTGCGGATGCCAAGGCCGAGCTGGAAAGCGCACTGGAAACGAGCCGCGCCGAGCTCGATCTCTTGACGCAGAAGATCATCTCGGCCGGGCTCGCCAGCTGGTCGGGCGGTGAAAACGAAGAACGCAAGCTCATCGTGCGCGGCCACGCCAACCTGCTCGAGGACCTCAATGCGCTCGAGGACCTGGAGCGCGTGCGCCTGCTGTTCGACGATTTGGAGACCAAGCGCGGCCTCGTCGACCTGCTCGGGCGGGCCGAACTCGCCGACGGCGTGCGCCTGTTCATCGGCTCCGAGAACAAACTGTTTTCGCTCTCCGGATCCTCGACCATTATTGCGCCCTACCGCGATAGCGCCGGCAGCATTATCGGAGTCATCGGCGTGATCGGGCCGACCCGGCTGAACTACGCGCGCATCATTCCGATGGTCGATTACACCGCGAAGGTGGTCAGCAAAATGCTCACCGGCTAGAGCATGATCCCGAAAAGTGGGTACCGGTTTTCGGATAAGATCATGCTCCAGCAAGCCGGGCGGTCTCGGCGCCCCGGCTTGATTTTTACTCGCTTAGCCCTGATATCCCGACCGAATTGAACTCACTGGAAGGGACGACAATGCCGGATACGGACACCCAGGTGCCCGAGGCTGCCGACGCGCCGTCGGCGGAAAATGGTGCGGCCGCGCCGACCGATGTGGCGGCGGAGCTGGCGCGCGAGGCCGCGGATCTCAGGGACCGCCTGCTGCGGGCGCTGGCCGAGATGGAGAACCTGCGGCGGCGCACCGAGAAGCAGGTGGCGGACGAGCGGGTCTATGGGATTGCGAGTTTTGCCCGCGACATGCTGGGCGTCGCCGATAACATGCGGCGCGCGCTCGAGGCCGTGACGCCCGAAATGCGCGCGAGCGCCGATACGGGCGTGAAGGCACTCATCGAAGGCGTCGAACTTACCGAACGCGAGTTGCTCAGGGTACTGGAAAAGCACGGGGTCAAGAAGCTCGAGCCGCTGGGCGCGAAATTCGACCCCAATCTGCACCAGGCGATGTACGAGGTCCCCGACCCCTCGGTGCCGCCCGGCACGGTCGCGCAGGTGATGCAGGCCGGCTACACGATCGGTGACCGGGTGCTGCGTCCCGCGATGGTCGCCATCGCCAAAGGCGGCGTGAAGCCCGGCGCTCCACCCGCCAACGATAATGCGGGAGAGCAGACGACAGAGGACGGACGACAGACGACAGAAAAGGGATGATCGAGGTGGGACGACCGCAGCAGCTTTATCTGTCGTCCGTCCTCCGCCGTCTGTCGTCCGCTATTTCGGCTCGATCCCGTCGCGCAGCGACCGCATGCGCATGAACACGTCCGGCCATACCTCGGTGCGGGCGAGCCCGAAGATGTGCAGGAATCGGCCGGGGCCGAAACGCAACCATTGCACCATGGTGACGGGGGTCGCGCTCGGGTCGTCCTTGGCTTCGGCGATCAGCTGATGCCCAGGCTGGCCGCCGATCCGCATCGCCTCCGAGCGGACGACGCGGATGTCCTTCACGCCCGGCGTGGCTGCCATCAGGCGGCGGGCGAATCCTTCCCGTTCATCAGGTTGTGGGGCTCCCACCGGCGGGATGGCGATCAGCACGTAAGGCTGGTCCGCCGCCGCGATCGTGTCATTCGGTCCGTCGGTCAGCAGGGCCGATCCGTCGGCCAGTGCGCGCACGATCCGGAACCCGGCCGGATCGCGCAGCTCGTAGGGCAGCAGCGCGAGCTGCTCGGTGGCCGGGACCTTCGCCCGCACCGCAAAGCTTGCAAGCGACGCGCGGCAGGCTTCGTCCGGATAAGCGGCGGCGGCCGTTTCCGGTATCTGCAGCGTGACGATCGCGGTGAGCGCGCTCGTGGCCGCGATCAGCGCCCATTTGCGCACCGTCATGCCGCCCATTTGCTGGCGCGCCACCACGATGAAGCCGTGGCCCTCCTTGAGCGGCACGTCCTCGCGCGACTCCGCCTCGATTCCTTTGGCCTTGAGGGCGTCGAGCGAGAACACCTGATCCATGGCCGGAAAGGCGTCGGGCGGCATTTCGCTCAGGATCATCGCGACGTTGTGGTCGCGGTCTTCAAAACCTTGGAACGTCGTGCTCGCCACCAGCCCGGGCGGCGGGACGAGGCCGATGCGCAATCCGAGCGGGAATACCGGCTCGGCCGCCTGCGCCGGCAAGCCGGCCGCAAGCGCGCAAAGCAGGATCAGCCAGGCGGTCAAACGGGCCATGAGAGCGCTCGCGCGAGGGCGCGACCGATGACCTAGAATCGGGCCTTCGTAAGGCGCCGGCGCTGCAGGCTTCATGGCGCGCGCACGCGTCGCAGCGTGAGGTTGATGCGCCCGCCCTCCGGCAAGAGGGTGGAGGTTCCAGACAGGATGCGGTCGACCCCGTGGAAGGCGAGGCGCGCCGCGCCGCCGAGCACGACCGCATCCCCGGACGCGAGGCGAAACGACCGGGTGGGATCGTCGCGGCGCTTGCCGCCGATGCGGAACAGGCAGGTATCGCCAAGCGAAAGCGAGACCACCGGCGCGGCGAAATCCTGCTCGTCGCGATCCTGGTGCAGCCCCATGCGGGCGCTGGGCCCATAGACGTTGATCAGACAGGCTTCCGGCAGGGCGGCGTAGCCGCCCAGGTCCTGCCACGCCCGCATGGCCAGCTCCGGGATGGGAGGCCACGACCGGCCGGTCTCGGGGTGGGCCGGCTGATAGCGATAGCCGCCCGCGTCCGACACCCAGCCGAGCGACCCGCAATTGGTCATGCGGACCGAGAACGGTTTGCCGGTGCGCGGCATGGTCGGGCTGAACAGGGGCGCGTCGCGAATCGCCGCGCGGACCGCCGCAAGCAGCGCCTCCTGGGCGGCCCGATCGAGATAGCCGGGGCGAAGTTCAAGGCCGCGGAGCGGGGCGTGTGAGGTCATCGTCGGTGGATTGAAAACGTTCGGTTAACCCATAGCGATGCGGACTTGCTGCCGGGCTGCGCGCCGATCCCGCGACTCGCGGATTCGTGAACGGACGACTTGCGGGCAACATCGCGGTCCTTATATGAACCACGACCGCCGGACATTCCACGCGGCGGAACGGAATCAGGGGGTCGAGCGAGGGGCGGTCAGCGGACAACCGTTCCGCGATGCTTCTTTCGGGCGCTGTCAAGGCCCGTTCGACCTGCCAAAAAAGAAAGGACGGATCCATGGGTAAGGTCATCGGTATCGACCTGGGCACCACCAATTCGTGTGTCGCGGTCATGGAAGGCGCGACGCCGAAGGTCATCGAAAACGCGGAAGGCATGCGCACGACGCCCTCGATCGTCGCGTTCACCGACGACGGCGAGCGGCTGGTCGGCCAGCCGGCCAAGCGCCAGGCGGTCACCAATCCGGAGCGCACCTTCTTCGCGGTCAAGCGGTTGATCGGGCGGCGCTACGACGACCCGATGGTCGAAAAGGACAAGAAGCTCGTTCCCTACAAGATCATGCGCGCCTCGAACGGCGACGCCTGGGTCGAGGCGGACGGCAAGTCGTATTCTCCCTCGCAGATTTCCGCCTTCGTCCTGCAGAAGATGAAGGAGACGGCCGAGGCTCATCTCGGCCAGAAGGTCGAGCAGGCGGTCATCACCGTTCCGGCCTACTTCAACGACGCGCAGCGCCAAGCCACCAAGGACGCCGGCAAGATCGCCGGCCTCGACGTGCTGCGCATCATCAACGAGCCGACCGCGGCCGCGCTCGCTTACGGCCTCGACAAAAAGAAGACCGGCACCATCGCGGTGTACGACCTCGGCGGCGGCACCTTCGACATTTCCGTGCTCGAGATCGGCGACGGCGTCTTCGAGGTGAAGTCGACCAACGGCGACACCTTCCTGGGCGGCGAAGATTTCGACATGCGCCTGGTCAATTATTTGGCCGACGAGTTCCAGAAGGAGCAGGGCATCGACCTGCGGCGCGACAAGCTCGCTTTGCAGCGCCTCAAGGAGGCGGCCGAGAAGGCGAAGATCGAGCTGTCTTCGACCACGCAGACCGAGATCAACCTGCCGTTCATCACGGCCGATGCGTCCGGTCCGAAGCATCTCACCATGAAGCTCACCCGCGCCAAGTTCGAGGCGCTGGTCGACGACCTCATTCAGAAGACGGTCGATCCGTGCCGCCAGGCGCTCAAGGACGCGGGCGTCTCCGCCGGCGAGATCAACGAGGTCGTGCTGGTCGGCGGCATGACGCGCATGCCCAAGGTCCAGGACGTGGTGAAACAGTTGTTCGGCAAGGAGCCGCACAAAGGCGTCAACCCCGACGAGGTGGTTGCGGTCGGTGCGGCGATCCAGGCGGGCGTGCTGCAGGGCGACGTCAAGGACGTGCTGCTGCTCGACGTGACGCCGCTTTCGCTCGGCATCGAGACGCTCGGCGGCGTGTTCACCCGCATCATCGACCGCAACACGACCATCCCGACCAAGAAGAGCCAGGTGTTCTCCACGGCCGAGGACAATCAGACGGCGGTCACCATCCGGGTGTTCCAGGGCGAACGCGAAATGGCGAGCGACAACAAGATGCTCGGCCAATTCGACCTGGTCGGCATTCCCATGGCGCCACGCGGCGTGCCGCAGGTGGAGGTCACCTTCGACATCGACGCCAACGGCATCGTCAACGTCTCCGCCCGCGACAAGGCGACCGGCAAGGAGCAGCAGATTCGCATCCAAGCCTCGGGCGGCCTGAGCGAGGGCGACATCGAGCGCATGGTGAAGGACGCCGAGGCCCACGCCGAAGAGGACAAGAAGCGCAAGGCGCAGGTCGAAGCGAAGAACCAGGCCGAGGCGCTCATCCACACCACCGAACGCGCGCTCGCCGAGCATGGCTCCAAGGTCGGCGAGACCGAGCGGCGCGCCATCGAGAACGCGATGGCGGACCTCAAGGAAGCCATCAAGGGCGATGACGCGGACGCGATCCGTGCCAAGACCAACACGCTCGCGCAGGCTTCCATGAAGCTCGGCGAGGCCATGTATGCCCAGGCCCAGCAGGGCCAGAGCCCCGGCGGCCCCGGCGATGGCGGCGCGGCCCCGGGCGGGCCGTCCGGCGGCGCGAAGGAGGACGTGGTCGACGCGGAGTTCACCGAAGTCGACGACGACAAGAAGAACAAAAAGTCGGCTTGAGCTTCAGCTAGAGCGGGATGACTTTTCTTCGAATCGTCATTCCGCTCTAAGTTCTTTTTTGGAGCATGATCTTTTTCCGAAAGCCGGGATCCACTTTTCGGGATCATGCTCAAACGGCGGGACGCCGGGAGGGGGCGTGGCATCCGAGGTCGATTCCATCGACGGAAGCCGCCGCCGCTCCCGCGCGTGCGTTCCATCGCGCGCAGGCGGCGAGCCGCCCGCCGCACGGGCCGGGTAAGAGCTAAGCGCGATGGCGAAGCGCGACTATTATGAAGTGCTGGGCGTAGCCCGCGGGGCGAGCGAGGCGGACCTCAAGTCCGCCTTTCGCAAGCTCGCGATGAAGTTTCACCCGGACCGCAATCCCGGAAACAAGGATTGCGAGCATCACTTCAAGGAAGTCAACGAAGCCTACGACGTTCTCAAGGACGCGCAGAAGCGCGCGGCCTATGACCGTTTCGGTCATGCCGCCTTCGAGCACGGGATGGGCGGGGCCGGCGCCGGGTTCGGCGCCGATTTCGCTTCCAGCTTCGCGGATATTTTCGAGGATCTGTTCGGCATGGGCGGCGGCCGGCGCGGCCGTCCGTCCGGGCGCGAGCGCGGCGCCGATCTGCGCTACAACATGGAGATCACGCTCGCGGAAGCCTTCAACGGCAAGGCCGCGCAAATCCGCATCCCGACCGCGGTCACCTGCGAGGTGTGCTCGGGCAGCGGCGCCAAGGCAGGCTCGCGCCCGAAGGCGTGCCCGACCTGCGGCGGCTACGGAAAAATCCGCCATGCCCAGGGCTTCTTCACCATGGAGCGCACGTGCCCGGCGTGCCACGGCCGCGGGCAGGTGATCGACGATCCCTGCTCGGCCTGCGCCGGGTCCGGCCGGGTCACGCGCGAGCGCACCCTCTCCGTCAACATCCCGGCCGGCGTCGAGGACGGCACCCGGATCAGGCTCGCGGGCGAAGGCGAAGCCGGCGCGCGCGGCGGTCCGTCCGGCGACCTCTATATTTTCATCTCGCTCGCCCAGCATCCGTTCTTTCAGCGCGACGGCGCCGACCTGCATTGCCGGGTGCCGATCTCCATGGTGACGGCAGCGCTCGGCGGCGCCTTCGACGTACCCTTGATCGATGGCGGCCAGACCCGCGTGAAAGTGCCGGAAGGCACGCAATCCGGCCGCGTGTTCCGCCTGCACAGCAAGGGCATGCCGGTGCTGCGCGCGCGCGGAACCGGCGACATGTACGTCCAGGTAGTGGTGGAAACCCCGCAGAAGCTGAGCAAGCGTCAGAAGGACCTTCTGGCCGAGTTCGAGCGGCAATCGTCCGGGGAGACCCACCCCGAATCCGCGGGCTTCTTTGCCAAGGTGAAGGAATTTCTCGACGGTTTCGGGAACCATCCGGACCCCACCTGAGTAGAGCCAAGGCCCCGGTACCGCTTGACCCCCGGGTCACGGCGCTTTACCGGTGAACATCACGGTTTTGTCATCCGCGTCCCCCAAATGATCCCGTCGCCATCCGTTCGGCTGCTCGACAAGAAGCCCCTTCGTTTCGACGATGAGGTGCGCTTTATCCGGTCGTGGCTGGAGAAGCCGCTGTCGACCGGGGCGGTGACGCCTTCGGGCCGCGTGCTGGCCCGCACCATGGCCGCCTACGTCGAGCCCAAAATACCGGGAGCGGTGGTCGAGTTGGGGCCCGGTACCGGGCCGGTGACGGAGGCGCTGGTCAATCGCGGGATCGATCCGGTGCGCCTGGTGCTGGTCGAGTTCAATCCGACCTTCTGCCAATTGCTGCGCGCGCGCTTTCCCACTGCGACCGTCATTCAGGCCGACGCATATGGACTGCGCCGGGTGCTCGCGGCGATGCTTCGCCAGCCGGCCGCCGCCATGGTTTCGGGACTGCCCATGTTCACGAAGCCGGTGCGCACCCGCGTGCGCCTATTGCGCGAAGCGTTCTCCCTGCTGCTGCCGGGTGCGCCCTTCGTGCAGTTCACCTACGCGGTAGTCCCGCCCATTCCGCGCGCCTTCGCAGGCGTGACCGCCGAGGCCTCGGAACGCATCTGGATGAACCTGCCGCCCGCGCGGGTCTGGGTGTATCGCAAGGGTTGACCGCGTCGGGTCAATTTCCGGAAAAGAGCCTGCTTCGCGCTGGATTCGGGTGGGCAGAGGTTTTCCGCAACAAATGCGATCGATGCGAAGCCTTTCCGATTCAATCGAACCGGAAAGGGGTCTAGAACGCCGTCGATGCGAACCCCTCAGGTTCTCGTGCTCGCCGGCTCGATCCGCACCGGCTCGTTCAACGCGCGGCTTGCGGCGCTGGCGGCCAAGGAAATCGCGCGCGCGGAAGGCGAGGTCACGCGGATTTCGCTCCACGACTTTCCGCTGCCGCTCTACGACGGCGATCACGAAGCTCGTTCCGGAGCGCCGGAGAACGCGGTGAAGCTCAAGCGCATGTTCTGCGCCCACCAAGGCATCTTCATCGCCAGCCCGGAATACAACGCCTCGCTCACGCCGATGCTCAAGAACACGATCGACTGGATCTCCCGCGTACGCGAGAACAAGGAGCCACCGCTTGCCGCCTACCGTAACCGCGTGTTCGCGCTCGGCGCCGCCTCGAACGGCACCTATGGCGGCATGCGTTCGATCATGGCGCTGCGCCACGTGCTCGAGCTGGGTTGCGGCGCGCTGGTGATCCCGGAACAGATTGCCGTGCGCGAGGCGAGCCACGCGTTCGACGAGAACGACGACCTCAAGGACGAGCGCAGCGCGACGCTGCTCCGGACGCTCGCGCGGCGTCTCGTCGAACTGGCTGCACAGATAGCCTGAAGGGAGACCGCAATGGCGCCGAGCCCACGCGAGCGCCTGATTGTCGCCCTCGACCTCCCGACGGTCGAGGCGGCAGAGGCCATGATCGAGCGGCTGGACGACACGGTCGCGTTCTACAAGATCGGCTATCAGCTCGCGTTCGCGGGAGGCCTGCCGCTGGCGCGCGCGCTGACGCAGGCCGGCAAGCAGGTCTTCCTCGACATGAAGCTGCACGACATCGCCAACACGGTTGCGCAAGGCGTCGAAAACATCGCCAAGCTCGGCGTCACCTTTCTCACAATCCACGCCTACCCGCAGACGATGAGCGCCGCCGTCGAGGCGAAGGCGGGCACTGCCCTCAAGCTGCTCGCCGTCACGGTGCTCACGTCCTACGACGACATCGATCTTCACGAGGCGGGCTACGCGCTCGGCGTCGACGAATTGGTCGCCGATCGCGCCAAGCGGGCGCACGATCTGGGCGTCGATGGGATCGTCTGCTCGGCGGAGGAAGCATCCGCGTTGCGTCTTCTGGTCGACAACGACATGGTGCTGGTCACGCCGGGCATCCGGCCGGCCGGCAGCGACCACGCCGATCAGAAGCGGGTGGTCACGCCCGCAAACGCGATTGCGGCGGGCGCCGATTATCTGGTGATCGGCCGTCCCATCATCGCGGCGCCGGACCCGCGGGCCGCCGCCGCCGCGATCGTCGCCGACATCGCCAAAGCAGCGGCGTGAGGAGGAAACTATGGCAAAGGGGTATTGGGTGGTGCACATCGATGTGACCGACCCGGAAGCGTACAAGGCCTACGTGGCCGCCAACGCCGAACCGTTCCGCAAATACGGCGCAAAATTTCTGGTACGCGGGGGCACGTCCGAGGCGTTGGAAGGAGAGGCGCGCAGCCGCAACGTGGTCCTCGAGTTCAAGGACTATGCGACCGCGCTCGCCTGCTACCGCTCGCCCGAATACGCCAAGGCGATGGCGCTGCGCGCAGGCGCCGCGGTCGCCGACCTCATCGTGACCGAGGGCTACGACGGGCCGCAGCCCACGGATTGATCGAGCCTTTTCGGTCGTGCCGTGCGCCGCTATACCCGCTCGCAGAGCATGATCCCGAAAAGTGGGTACCGGTTTTCGGAAAAGATCATGCTCAATGAATAGGTAGACCCGCCATGGCGGACATGCGGCTCGTGATCCTGGGCGCCGGCGGGCGCATGGGACGCACCCTGGTCAAGACGATCTCCGACATCTCCGGCGCCGTCGTCGTGGGCGGGGTCGAGCAGGCCGGTTCCCCGCTGATCGGCCAGGACGCCGCGGTGCTGGCGGGCCTGCCAGCGAGCGGCGTCAAGCTCACGGCCGATCTCAAGTCGCTGCTCCGGAATGCCGACGGCCTTCTCGACTTCACGGTGCCGGCCGCGACCGTCGCGGCATCGGTGCTTGCCGCCGAGGCCGGCATCGTCCACGTGGTCGGCACCACCGGGCTCTCCGCCGACGACATGGGAAAGCTCAAGGCGGCGGCAGCGCGCGCGACCATCATGCAATCCGGCAACATGAGCCTCGGCGTAAACGTGCTCGCCGCGGCGGTGCGCCGCGTCGCCCGCGCGCTCGACGAGGACTATGACATCGAGATCGTCGAGATGCATCACAACAAAAAGATCGACGCCCCGTCGGGCACGGCACTGCTGCTCGGTCAGGCGGCGGCGCAGGGGCGCAAGATCGATCTCGACAAGCGCTCGGCGCGTGGACGCGACGGCATCACCGGCGCGCGCATGCGCGGCGACATCGGCTTTGCGGCGTTGCGCGGCGGCACCGTGGTGGGCGACCACAGCGTGGTCTTCGCGGGGGCTGCGGAGCGGCTCGAACTCACCCACCGGGCCGAGGACCGCATGCTGTTTGCGCGCGGTGCCGTCAAAGCGGCTCTGTGGGCGCGCGGCAAGCCGCCCGGCCTCTACTCCATGGCCGACGTGCTCGGGCTCGCCGATTTCTGAAATCAGAAAATAAGGGATCAACAAATGAGCGATCGCCTTCTCGTGCTCGTGCGCCACGGCCAGAGCGAGTGGAATCTGAAGAATTTGTTCACCGGCTGGCGCGACGTCGATCTGACCGAGGCGGGAGTCGCGGAAGCGGCGCGCGCCGGGCGCAAGCTCAAGGCGCAGGGGTTTCATTTCGACGTGGCCTTCACGTCGGTGCTCAAGCGCGCGCAGCGCACCCTCGACATCATGCTCAAGGAATTGGGCCAGGAGAATATTCCGGTGGTGCGCGACCGGGCGCTCAACGAGCGCGACTACGGCGATCTCGTCGGGCTCAACAAGGACGACGCGCGCAAGCGCTGGGGCGACGAACAGGTGCTGCAGTGGCGGCGCTCGTACGACGTGGCGCCGCCCGGCGGCGAGAGCCTGCGCGACACCGCGGCGCGGGTGCTGCCCTACTACATCAAGGAAATCCTGCCGCGGGTGCTGCGCGGCGAGCGCGTGTTGGTCTCCGCGCACGGTAATTCGCTGCGCGCGCTGGTCATGGTGCTCGACCGACACACGACCGAGTCCATCCTCAAGCTCAACCTCGGCACCGGCGTGCCGCTGATCTATCGGCTCAACCCGGATTCGACCGTCGCCGAGAAACGCGACCTCGCCGCGTAGGGCGCAATAGCGAAGCGTATTGCGCCAAACTACGCCACGGCAGAAAGCCGGCGCAATACGCTGACGCTATTGCGCCCTACGACACTCTAAGCCGCCGCCTCGACGCGCCCCGCTTCCCAGCCGAGCATGGCGCGCTTGCGGGTGAGGCCCCAGTGATAGCCGGTGAGGTCGCCGCTCTTGCCCATCACCCGGTGACACGGCACCACGAATGAAACCGGGTTCTTGCCGACCGCGGCGCCGACCGCGCGTGCGGCCGTCGGCCGGCCGATTTTGAGCGCGATGTCCGAATAGGTGGTGGCGCGGCCCATCGGGATGCCGAGCAACGTCTCCCATACCCGCACCTCGAAATCGGTGCCGATCAGCACCACGCGCAGCGGCCGCTCCGGCCGCCACAGCGTCGGATCGAAGATGCGCCGGGCGACCGCGTCGGTGCGCGTCTTGTCCTCGCCGTAGCGCGCTTTCGGCCAGCGCCCGCGCATGTCGTCGAGCGCGGCCTCCTCTTCGCCCGGATCCGCGAACGCGAGGCCGGCGAGCCCGCGCTCCGTGGTCATCACCAAGGCGCTGCCGAACGGGCAGGGGTGGAAGCCGTAGGCGACGTTCAGTCCCTCGCCGCCCGACTTCCACTCGCCCGGCGACATGGCCTCGTGGGTGACAAACAGGTCGTGCAGCCGGCCGGGTCCCGAAAGGCCGACCTCATAGGCGGCATCGAGCACGCTCGCCGACGAGCGCAGCAGGCGGCGTGCGTTGTCGAGAGTGATCGCCTGCAGGAAGGCCTTGGGGGTGAGCCCGGCCCAACGGCGGAACACATGGTGCAGGTCGGCGGTCGTGGTGCCGACCGCCGCGGCGATCTCGTCGATCTCCGGCTGGGCGCGCCAGTGTTCGGAGATATAGGCGATGGCGCGCCGCACGACGGCGTAATCGTCGGCCGCGGCGGAAAAGGGCGTGAGCTCGCTCACGCGATCGGGCGACAACATGGTGTGCTCCTGGTTCATGTCCTTGCCCGCTACCTAGGCCCCGCCCGGCGTCCTCTCCACCCGATTCCTGCCTTCTATCCAGCGTCCTAAGCGCTAATCCAGCACGGTCCGGGTGGGCCCGCGACGGGCCTCGCCCAGCGCCGCCGAAAGCGCGGTGGCGAAGTTCGCCTTCTCGTTCGGCCCCAGGAAGGTCGCGACCGGCAGGCGCTTGCCGCGCGAGACCAGGAACAGCCGCTCGATCCCGAACTCTTCGTTCTCCTCCCGGTACAGCCGCACCCATACCGGATTAAGCGTCCATTCGGCGACTTCGCCGCGGTGGCTCACCTTGCGCACGGTGAGCGTGCTCGGCGTCATGGTGACCTGCTCGTAGGCCGCGGCGGTGCGGTAGCTCACTTTGAACGCAATATAGATCAGGAGCACATCGAGCCCGAAGAAACCCATCACCGGCCAGGCTCCGGCGATGAAGAACACGAGCCCGGCCACGAAGCTGATCCCGCCGACCAGGCACATGAGGATGACGAACCCGGTGCGCCCGAGCGAACGGTGCGGGGTCAGCACCGCGGAAAACAATGTGGGTTCGTCGATCCCGGCGTTGTCGGCGGCCATGGCGGTTCTCTATACGGATAACATGGCCAGGAGGACCACCCGCCGCAACCGTGCGCCCGCACGTCCGCGTGCCGCGGCGCGCAAGCCGCGGCCGGCGAAAAAGCTGCCGCCGAGCAAGGCGCGTCCCGTCAAGAAAGCAACCCGCCTCGCAACGACCGCGCGCGTGCGCCGCCCGCCCAAGGCCGCCATGGCGGCGGTCGCGGCCGGCAAGATCATGAGCGCGTGGACGGCTGACGAAGTCGAGACCGCGTTCCGCCGCTTCGCCGCCGCCAATCCCGATCCGCGCGGTGAGCTCAAGCACGTCGACCCCTACACCTTGCTGGTCGCCGTCGTGCTCTCGGCGCAAGCGACCGATGCCGGCGTCAACAAGGCGACCGGACCGCTGTTTGCGGTCGCGTCCACGCCCGCCGCCATGGTCGCGCTCGGCGAGGAGAAGCTGCGCGACTACATCAAGACCATCGGCCTCTTCAACACGAAGGCCAAGAACGTCATCGCGCTGTCGCAACAGCTGCTCGACCGGCATGGCGGCAAGGTGCCGCGCGACCGCGAAGCGCTGGAAGAGTTGCCCGGGGTCGGGCGCAAGAGCGCCAACGTCGTGCTCAACACCGCGTTCGGCGAGCCAACCATCGCGGTCGACACCCACATCTTCCGGCTCGGCAACCGCACCGGGCTTGCGCCCGGGCTAACGCCGTTCGAGGTGGAGGTGAAGCTCAACCAGGTGGTGCCCGAGCGCTACAAGATCCACGCGCATCACTGGCTGATCCTGCACGGCCGCTACATTTGCAAGGCCACCAAGCCCGCCTGCGACCGCTGCATCATCGCCGACCTGTGCAAGTGGCCGGAGAAGACGGCGGACGCGCCGCCGCCGGGCACGGCTGTTTGATCAGCGCGCCGCCTCGACGGCTGCGCGCCGCGGGCTCGTCAGCCGCTTGTGCACGTGCACCATCAGGGCCGTGCCGAACAGCGGCGTCGCCAGGTTGACGATCGGGATCGACACGAAGGCGGCAATCATCAGCCCGGCGACAAACACGCTGCCCTGGCGAGCCTTGCGCAGCCGTTTGGCCTCGGCGACCGGATGGAAGCGCAGCGCCGCCAGTTCGAAATAGACGCGCCCGAGCAGGAACGCGGTGGCGAGGAAAAAGATGACGGCGCCGACGCCGGCGAGCAGCAGGAACGGCAGCGCCACCAGATAAACCACGAGGGCGAGCAACGCCGCCTTCACGGCCTCGATGAGCGCGCGCCCGATCGGCACCGCCGTGCCGGGCGCGTCGGTGGGATAATATTCGCGCTCGACCAGATCGGCGATTTCGTCCGCGTAAAGCCCGGCGACGAGCGATGTGACGGCCGGCATCAGGAAAATTGCGCCGGCAATGAGCCCGAAGCCCGCCGCGATGGTGAGCACCCATTCGAGCGCGTTGACGGGCCCATGCGCGTTCGCGCCGAGCACGGTGTCCAGCCATCCGCCGCCGCCGCCGATGAGCCACGCGATCACCCGGTGCAGCCCGATGCCGAGCGCGAACAGAAGCACCAGTGCGGCCGCAATCGACTTGAGCAGCACCGAGCGGAACGGCCGCGAGAACAACTGCTCCAGCGCCTTGGCGGCCGCGTCCAGCATTCGGATCTACCTTTTTCTGGAGCATGAGCTTGTCCGAAAACCGGTGTCCACCCCGCATCAAGTGCGGGGCAGGCTTTTTCGGGATCATGCTCTAAGGGCGCGCAGCACTAGCGAGGCGCGCCTTGACGCGCAAGCGACGCACCGTCACGGCTGGCGCCCATCGAAATGGTTGCCTTTTGCTGCACGGATCGCGCAAGACTGCACCGACCATGCAGCCGATCAGCCGCCGCGCTTTTCTTGCCGCTTCCGCCGCCGCAGTCGCCGCTCCGGCGCTGGCCGCGACGCGGCAGCAGCCCGGGATGCTCGACGCCGTGATCGTCGGCGCGGGCGCCGCCGGCATCGCGGCCGGGCGCCGGCTCGCGGCCGCCAATCGGCGCTTCCTTATCTTGGAGGCGAGCGAGCGCATCGGCGGACGCTGCTTCACCGAGACGCAGACGTTCGGCGTGCCCTATGACCGCGGCGCCCACTGGATCCACACGCCCGACATCAATCCGGTCGCGAAGCTCGCGGCGCGTGCCGGTCTCGAGGTCTATCCGGCGCCGGGCGGCGAGAAGCTGCGCATCGGACGGCGCGACGCGCGCACCAACGAGCTGGAGGACTACCTCGCCGCGATCGTGCGCGCCAACCGCGCGATCGGCGACGTCGCGCGCGGCGGCAAGGCCGACGTGGCGTGCGCGCAGCTGCTGCCCAAGGACCTGGGCGACCTGCGCCCCAGCATCGAGTTCTATCTCGGCCCGTTCACCTGCGCGAAGGATTTGACCGAAGTCTCCGCCATCGACTACACGCGCTCGTCCGAGCGCGACGTCGATGCGTTCTGCCGCCAGGGCTTCGGCGCGCTCGTCGCGCGGCTCGGGCAGGGGCTGCCGGTGCAGCTCTCGACCGCCGTGTCCCACATCGATGTGAACCGGCGTCAATGCGAGCTGCGCACGTCGAAGGGTTACGTGACCGCGCGCGGGGTGATCGTCACGGCATCGACCGGCGTGCTCGGTGCCGGCAAGATCAGGTTCGATCCGGAACTTCCGCGGCGCTACGGCGAGGCGCTCGCCAAGTTGACGATGGGCAATTACGAGCAGGTGGCGCTGGAAATTCCCGGCAATCCGTTCGGGCTGCAAAGCGACGATCTCATTTTCGAGAAGGCGAGCGGCAACCGCACCGCCGCGCTGCTCGGCAACGCGTCGGGCGGCAGCCTGGGTCTGATCCGCATCGGCGGCGCCTTCGCGCGTGACCTCGCGCGCGAGGGCGAGGACGCCATGACGGCCTTTGCGGTCGATTGGGTCGCGAGCCTGTTTGGGTCGCAGGCGAAGCAGGCGGTCAAGCGCACTCACGCGACGCAATGGGGCAAGGAGCCGTGGGTGCTCGGCGGCTTCTCGTGCGCCACGCCCGGAGGCCAGCCCGGGCGGCGGGTGCTGATGGAGCCGGTACGCGACCGTTTGTTCTTCGCCGGCGAAGCGGCGCACGAGACTCAATGGGGCACGGTGGGCGGTGCGTGGGAATCCGGCGAACGCGCCGCCGATTTGTTGATGCGGCGCATCGGGCGGTGAAGTTGATTTGTGAGGATGGGCCAGACCCCTCGCCCAACGGAGCGTGTTGAGAACTCTCAGTTGCCCTCTCCCGCAGGGGGAGAGGGCTCTATTACGACGACCTCGCTTGTGGCACGAGCAACCCGTGCGGCGTCCGTAATTGCGCCCTCTCCCCTTGCGGGAGAGGGCTGCCCAAACAGTTCAACAAACTCGATCGGGTGAGGGGTGGCCCACGGCACCGAAAACCAGATCACCCGCGCAAGCTCCCGCCGGTCTTTTTGCCGACCTCGGCGACGATTTTCGCCGCGACCGCCTCGATTTCCTGATCGGTCGGGGTGTGGTCGCGCGGCTGCAGCGTCACGGCGATCGCGATCGACTTCTTGCCCGGCTCTATGCCGGCGCCTTCGTAGACGTCGAATACGTTGACGCCGGCGATCAGCTTGCGGTCGACCGATTGCGCCGCGCGCACGATGTCGGCCGCCTTGACGCTGCACTCCACCACGAACGCGAAGTCGCGCTCGATCGGCTGGAACGGCGAGAGTTCGAGCGCCGGCCGCGCCCGCGTCGCCTTTTGTTTGGGTTGCGGAATGCGTTCGAGGATCGTCTCGAACACCACCAGCGGCCCCTCGGCGCCGAGCGCCTCGAGCGTGCGCGGATGCAACTCGCCGAAGTGGCCGAGCACGTTCTGCGGGCCGATCTGGATGGTGCCGGAACGGCCCGGGTGAAACCACGGCGGGCCGCCCGGCACCACCTGCAGCGCCTGGGGGGGTGCGCCGGCGGCGGCGAGCAGCGCGAGCGCGTCGGCTTTGGCGTCGAACGCATCGACCTCGGCAACCGGGCTCGCCCAGGAACGGCCGCCGCCGTTCGCTTTGGCCAGGCGGCGCCGCACGCCGGAGGCGGCGGTGAACTGATCCTCGGGCGCATCGCCCTTGAAAATTTGTCCGACCTCGAACAGCGCCGTATCGGCGAAGCCGCGATCGGCGTTCGCCTGCGCCGCCTTCACCAGGCCCGGGATCAGGCTCGGTCGCATGTCGGAGAGCTCGGCTGCAATCGGGTTGGCGAGCGCCAGCGCGGGATCACCGCCGCCGAACAGCTCGGCCTCGCCGTGCGAAATGAACGACCAGGTGACGGCCTCGTCCATGCCGCGGGCGCCGAGCGCGCGCCGCGCCTTGCTCCTGCGCACCTGCGCCGGGGTGAGCACCGGCTTCGGCAGCGTCCCGCCGCGGTCGAACGGCGTCGGCGGCACGCGGTCGACGCCGAGAATGCGCACGACCTCCTCGACCACGTCGGCCTTGCCCTCGACGTCCGGGCGCCATGACGGCACCGCGACCTTCACCGTCTCGCCCTGGCCGGCCATGAAGAAGCCCAGGCGCTCGAGCACGCGCCGCACCTCGGTCACGCGCGCCTCGAGTCCGCCGAGGCGGCGCAATTCCGAGAGGGGAAAGTCGATGACGCGATCGTCCCCGTGCGGGTCGCCGGCAATGACGATCTCCGACGGCGTGCCGCCGACGAGATCGAGCACCATGCGGGTCGCAAGCTCGAGGCCCGGCACCATGAAGGCAGGATCGACACCGCGCTCGAAGCGGTAGCGCGCGTCCGAGGTGATACCGAGCTTGCGCCCGGTCTCGGCGATGTTCGCCGGAACCCACAGCGCCGATTCGATCAGCACGTCGGTGGTTGTCTCGG